>Ga0196901_1000927_pt1 | contig 14997 bp, 10 predicted proteins | sample CB_VirMetaG_FD_169099 | JGI IMG/M metagenome (GOLD analysis project Ga0196901, IMG submission 169099) | Freshwater to marine saline gradient viral communities from Chesapeake Bay - CB_1504_1 Viral MetaG (v3) (version 3) | ecosystem: Environmental > Aquatic > Marine > Coastal | place: USA... | reverse complement strand
CACCCAGCAGGTCAGGCATTGTTTGCGAAGTATCGTGCGCAGTCTAATGCCTCGCTTGATATTTCAGCAAATACTTACAACACCAGAAAATCAATTTCCAACGGCTCCATTGCAATCAATAATGGATCGTTTGATCTTGTTGGTACAGGAACATCGTTCACCTCTGAATTTGCCAATAATGACACGATTATTATTGAATATGCGCACAGACAGTTCTATAATATTCCGCTAAATATAGTATCAAGCGCAACGAGCGCAAATGTTAAGATCGCTTGGGCAAACACTAATCTCTCTGGTGCAAATGCTTATTATATTACAGGAACCTTCTGATGGCAGTTTACAAGTACGCAACTAAAGACCTCTCGATTGATGCTGCTGCATCTTTCTTGCATCAGACAACTATGGTTGCAGGAACATCTACCGACGAAGATGGACGCTCAACTAAAAGGTCAAAGATTCTTTATGTCTGCATCGGTCATAATAAAGAATGGCCAAATGAGCCAACACCAACTTTGCCACCAGACAACGAACAGCATCTTTCCTACGAACACTATCGTGAATTGATTGGTTGTCGTAAAGTTACACCAAGCAATATTAGCCATGTTGCTCCAAGATATAACTGGGCAACTGGAACAGTGTACTCCATGTGGCGTGATACTGACGAAGATATGTACGATCGTGCATATTATGTTTTGACAGACGAATACAATGTGTACAAGTGTCTGTACAATAATAAAGGTGCTGCATCTACAGTTAAGCCAACAGGATTCTCCACTCTTCCATTTACCACATCTGATGGTTATACATGGAAGTACATGTACACCGTTTCATTGAGTGATGCAAACAAGTTCCTCACTCCAGCATATATTCCAGTCAAGACCATTATTACTGGGGATGGCTCAACAGAATCTGATCGTCAGTTGGCAGTACAGAATGCTGCGGTTAATGGTGCGATTCATGTTGTTGAAACAGTGAATGTTGGTTCTGGCTATCACTACATTGCAAACTGCGTAGTTGAGGCAGGTGGTAGAGATACCATTAGACTATCAGCTGCTGGTGATAATCCGCCTTCTCCAATTGATAACTATTACAATGGCGCAAGTATCTACATTCAGTCTGGTACTGGCGCAGGTCAGCTTCGTAGAATTGTTGACTATGAAGGTGCAACAAAGACAATCACCGTCAACACAGCATTTGCAACAACATGTAACACTGACTCTCGTGCACTGTTATCACCAACTGTAACTATCATTGGTGATGGTCAAGGTGCTAAAGCATATGCTCGTGTTAATACTGCAACAGGTGCTATTTCTAATGTACAGGTAATTGCGGTTGGTTCTGGTTATACTCGTGCTGAAGCATTGATCACCGCAAACTCTATTCATGGTTCTGGTGCAACTGCTAATGTTGTCATCTCTCCGACAGGGGGTCATGGCGCAAATCCTGTTCGTGAATTGTATGCAGATAAGCTGATGCTTAACATCCAGTTCAATGGTACTGAAGGTGTTTCTGCTAACGGTAATGGGTACATTCCATCAAATACTGAGTTCAGAACAATCTCATTGCTTTCTGACCCTGTATTGAAGTGCGACTCAAATAATAATTTTGTTGCGGTTGAACATATTGCTAATACATCAAACTCACCGCAGACACTCAGAATGACAACTCGCTTGACAATTTCTTACAATCAGATGGATGGTTCTAATCCTCAGAATCCTCTTGCTGTTCGTGATATTATCACCAACGAACGCAATCGTCTGCGGGCAGAACTTGGCACACTTGAGTTTGTGACTGAATTGGGTTCTACTGCAAGAAAGGCTTCTGCTCTTGCAAATGCAGTTAAAGCGGCAAATGGCGACATTGTTTATATTCGTGAAGATGAGTCGCAATCTGATCCATCTTTCTACACTGCTTATATAAATAGTGTCGAAAGTTACAGCGACTATGCTGCGTTCACTAAAGATGATGTAATTCTTGAAAGCACTAGCGATACAAAGGTCGCAACTGTAGAAGCAATTAAGGGTCCAGAGGCAAACACCTTCTCAGGTGAAATTCTGTTTGTTGAGCATATTCAAGCAGTTACTCGTGATCCAGAGCAAACTGAAGACATTAAGATCATTCTAGATTTCTAAGGGATAAGTAATGGCAATCGAAACCAATCTTAATCAGAGTCCATACTATGATGACTTTGACGAAACAAAAAACTTCCATAGAGTTTTGTTCCGTCCAGGATACTCTGTACAGGCTCGTGAACTTACTCAGCTGCAGACTATCCTGCAGAATCAGGTTGAGCGATTTGCCAATGAAGTAATGATTGATGGCACCATCGTAACTGGTGGTGGTCTTATCACTGATGTAACAAACTATGTCAAGTTGCGTGATAAAGACGCAAACAACCGTGTACTGCTGCTCGGTGATTTCTTTGAGAGTGGTGTTATTGCCAATGTAACAATTACTGGCACAACCTCTGGTGTGACTGGTAAATTGGTTCATGCAGTGGAAGGTTCTGAAGCTGCTGCTCCAGATTATCTTACAGTTTACTGCCATTACACCAATGCTGGTTCTAATAATAGTGCCAAGGCATTCTCTGATAACGAAACGCTGATCTTCCGTCGTTCATCAAACAGCCAGTTTATTGTTGCTGCAAACACAATCACTTCAAGCGCAACTGGTAAGTCGCTGAAGGCAAATATCTCTGATGGTATCTGCTACCATAAGGGACACTTCATTCGTGTTCCTGCACAGAGTATTATCGTTGGTAAGTATAGTGTAACGCCTAATGCATACATTGGGTTGACTACAACAGAAACATTGGTTGACTCTAACCAAGATTCTTCATTGCTTGATAACGCTTCTGGTGCAACTAACTATGCTGCTCCAGGTGCTAATCGCTTGAAGTTGTATCCAACGCTGACTGTACAAGATTACGGTTATGCAAACACTGCTGCATACTTCACAATTGCAGTTGTTGAAGGTGGTTCTATTGTTCAGCGCAGCACCGATACCATTTATTCTGACATCGGCAAGTATGTTGCTGAAAGAATCTATGATGCTCATGGCAACTTTGCCGTGCAGCCATTCAATCTCCGTATTCGTGAGCACCTGAAGAAAACCAATTCTCTTGGTCGTTATACTACTGCCGACGGTGGGGATGCGAACAAGTTGGTTTGCGAAGTTGAAAAGGGTGCTGGTTATGTCAACGGCGACAAGATTACACTACAGGCATCTCGTTTCCTGAATGTAGATAAAGCAACAGATTATATCGTTCGTGATGCTCTGGTTGTTGGTCAGGCATTCGGCAACTATGTAAATGTACAGGAAGCAGTTGGTGGCTGGGATTTCCAGGGTCTTCGTCAGATTCAGTTATACAACACTGCTCAACAGGCGATCACTGGCAAGAACTTAGGTGCTCAGGCTCCAGCAGGTACACAGATTGGTACTGCTCGCATTCGTGGCTTCCAGTGGGATTCAGGCACTCCAGGTACTTGGAATGGTCGTTTCCGTCTTTATATCTTCGATGTCAGCATGAACGCTGGTTATTCGTTTGCTGATGTTCGTGCAATCCGTCAGGAAAATGGCACTTACGATTCAATGGCAGATATCGTACTCGAAGCAACTGGCACTGCTAAGATTCAAGAACCAAATCTGAATACAATGGTATTTCCATTGGGTCAGAAAGCTGCTAAGACTCTGCGTGACGCAGACAACAACAATGACAATCAGTTTGTATTCCGCACTGAAAGAGGTGCGACATTCAATACTTCGGGTCAGGCAACGGTTGTTCTTTCTGCAAACGCTGCTCACACTGGTGGTACTGAATCGTTCAACGATACTGGCTCTCCATTGACTAATGTTGATGAGCGTAATATCCTTGTTGTTGCCAAGACTGCAGTTTCTACTGCGCCGCATACTGGTGTTGTTACGACAATTTCAGGCAACAGCATCACTGGTTCTGGAACCAGTTTTGACACAACATATCAGGTTGGTGATTTCATTACCATTACTGATGGTGGTAACACTTACTTCGAACGAATCACTGAAGTTACAAACGCAACAACTCTGAAAGTTGCGAACTCAATTGCTGTAACTCGTACCAGTGCTTCGTTGCCACACAAGACTACATTCCCACAGGGTTATGTCTTTGATCTTTCTGGTAATGGTACAATCACTTCCACAACCAGCTCAATGACAATCAATCTGCAGCAAGCAAATCTTGCTTCTACCTTCAGTGCTTCTGTGTATATGGATGTGCTGCGTACAAGCGCAACACAGACTGCTAAGACTGTCAATAAGAGCAAGTATGTTCACATCAATACTGGTTCACATAGCGCAAGCAAGACTGGTCCATGGGCACTTGGCGTTTCTGATGCGTTCAAACTAGAAGCAGTTTACAGTGGAACAAACACCTCTGTTACAAGTTCTGACACTGATGTGACATCTCACTTTGAACTTGATAGTGGTATGAAGGATGCAATGTATGACACCTCATACCTCAAGTTGAAAGCAGATAGCACATTTGATGCAACCAATAAGGGTCTGCTTGTCAAGTTCTCTTACTTTGGTCGTGATCGCACTCAGGGTATTGGTTATCTTTCTGTGGATTCTTATCCACAAGATAACGCCAACACCGCAAATACCATTGCAGTGACAACACAGGAAATTCCTGTATTCCGCAGCCCAACAACAGATCGTTCGTTTGATTTGCGTGATTGCATCGACTTCCGTCCAATTCGTGCAAATACTTGTGAACCAAAGACCACTGGTACTGCTGCGATTGCGCCAACTAACCCAGCTGCTGGCACAACATTCGATATTGATAATGATGGCGCACATATGCCAACACCTGATCAAAACTTCCAGACCGATGCGCAGTTCTATCTGCCTCGCAAAGATCGTGTTGTAATCACTAAGGGTGGTTCATTCCAAGTAATCAAGGGTGTTCCAGATCTGACTCCACAGACTCCAAGTGAAGTTGCTGGTTCAATGACACTGGGTATTCTGGACATTCCTCCATTCCCATCGCTTTCTCCGTATGTTGCCAAGCAGTATAAGCGTGGTGATTATTCTGTTAAGCTGACATTGGAAAACAATCGCCGCTACACCATGAAGGATCTTCGTGGCGTCGAGCAGCGTGTTAAGAATCTTGAATACTATTCAACTCTGAATCTGATGGAGAATGCCACAAAGGGCAAGCAAATTTTCAACGATTCTGGTACTGATCGCTTCAAGAATGGTTTCTTTGTTGATGATATGGGTTCACATGTTAACAGTGACACCGAGAATCCATACTACCGTGCAGCGATTGATGTGAATGATGGCGTAATGCGTCCAACATTTACTCGTTCCGACATTGCTTTGGCGAAGGATGTTTCTTTCGCTTCTAGCAATGTCACCAAGACTGGTGATCTTGTAACACTGAGTTATACACACGCTGCGTTTATTACACAACCATATGCATCTAAGATGCGTAATCCAGTGCAGGAATTGATGTTCAACTGGCGTGGTCAGGTTATCCTTGATCCTGCTGCTGATAACACTCCTGACATTACTCAACTCCCAGATATCCAGCTTGACTTCTCTGGTTTCAATGATGCAATCCAGACAATCGCTCAGCAGACTGGTTTGACTAGCGGTCAGATTCAGTGGGGTGGATGGAATCAGACTGGCAGAGAAAGAATCCGTGAAGGCATCAAGACAACGCTTGGTTCTGTAACTGAAACAATTTCTCTCGGTAACACGATTGAAAATATTTCAACTCGTGAATATATGCGTGCTCGTGAAGTTCGTTTCACTGGTGTTCGTATGAAGCCAAACACTCGTGTATATGCATACTTTGACGAAGAAAAGGTTTCTGATTACTGCACACCAACCAACTCCAGCTTTGTAGATAGCGGTGTTGAGGGTGCTGCGTTGATTACTGACAGCACTGGTACTGTATATGGTAAGTTCCGCATTCCAGACGATGACAGTCTGAGATTCCGTGTTGGCACCAAGCGTTTTGTTCTTCGTGACATCGCTAATCCATCAACCGAATCTGACCTTGTTACAACTTCTGGTCATGGCGAATACACCAGTAATCCTCTTGACATTACCATGCGTGGTACTGATGTCAATATGACTGTTCCACAGTTCTCTCAGGAAACTGTTGTTGATCGTCAGGTTCTGCATACGGTTGCTGATGGTGACCGCAGCTGGTGGGATCCAATCGCTCAGACATTCAATATCAATGTTTCTGGTACTAGTGATGGTATCTATTGTACGAAACTAGATATTTACTTCGGCAAGAAGGATAGCACTCTGCCAATTACTCTTCAGATCCGTGAAGTTGTAAATGGTTTCCCAACTGAAACTATCGTACCATACGGCATCAAGACTTTGGCAGCTTCCGCTGTAAGCACTTCTGCTGACGCTTCAGTTGCGACCACCTTCACCTTTGACACGCCAGTGTTCCTGAAGAACAACACTGACTATGCAATCATTGTAATTCCAGGTGGTAACAGCGATCAGTATGCTGTATGGACCGCTAAGTTGGGTGGCGACGATGTACTTCGTCCAAATACTCTAATCAACAAGCAAACTTACTCTGGCGTTCTGTTCTCGTCTTCAAATGACAAGACCTGGAATCCAATTCAGGATGAAGATCTGAAGTTCACTCTTTATCGTGCAAACTTTACCACCTCAACTGGTACAGTTTACATTGAGAACAAGGCACAGGATTACTTCTCTGTAGATAATCTCAGTGGCACATTCCGTGTTGGTGAGTCTGTTCGTTCAGAATCTGTATTGACATTCGCCAATACCGACAGCGTTCCAGTTGGTACTGTAATTCAGTCTGCTGCAGCGTATAACGGTGATGCGATTACTGCATCTGGCTTCGCTAACGGTACTGTTCGTCAGATCGTAAGTGCAAATGGTGCGGGTATTGTTACTGTTAAGATTGACGCACTGGGTTCGTTCCCTGTTTCTGGTAGTCTCTATCTTCCAGGAAACTCCAGCCCAATTGGTACAACGCATACCTTTACTGCAAACAGTTCAACTGGTACAGTTTCCTTCTATTATAGCGTAGATGGTAAGTTGTATGTTGATAGTTCTACTGGCGGTTTTGCAAATGGTTTCGTTCGTGGTCAGAAGTCTGGTGCTTCGGCTCGTGTGACCAGCGTTGACAATCTCGTAATGAACGCAGTTGTTCCTAAGATTCCAGAAATCAAGCATGCTAAGACTAGCACTGGTTGGGCAGCAAGAACTACCTCAACCTCTGGTGTGATTAGCACTGAGTGGGAAACTGTAGAACTTGGTCAGGACAATAACTTCTACGATGCTGAGAAGAAAGTATATTCCAGATCAAATGAAGATGGTTTGTCAGCAGTAAGTGGTTCTAAGAAGACTCTGGTGTTCAGAGGCACAATGACAACTACTGATACTAATGTTTCACCAATTATCGACACAAGCAGATCTAATGCGATTGTGCTTGGTAACATCATCAACAATAGTTACACAAATGAAACTGGTAACTATGGTGATGCTCAAGTTCGTTATATCAGCAAGAAGGTAACACTAGCTGATGGTCAGGATGCTGAAGATATGTTGGTATATGTTGATGCGTTCAAACCACAAGGCACTGATCTTAAAGTGTATGCTCGTTTGATCCACGCTGAAGATGGCGATGCATTTAGCACTAAGGACTACACGCTGCTTCGTCAGGTGACTGCAGCAAACACCTATTCTGATGGCTTTGATGGTAGCGACATTCGTGAATTCGAATACACCTTCTCTGCTAACTCGAATGGTGATAACTTCCTTGGTTCGAATGCCGATAATCAAGCGAAACTAAATACAGGAAACAACAATGTGGTTGCTTACCGTTCTGCTGATGGTTCAATCTACCATGGCTACAAGACTTTCGCAATCAAGATTGTAATGACTGCCGCTGGCACCAACCTTGTGCCTCTGGTTGATGATTTGAGAGTGATTGCACTGCAGAAGTAATGAAACCAAGATTCGCCAAAATTGTAGATAACGATAATCTTGTTCGTGATACAAAAACGAATGCAGTTCTAAATACAGATATGACTGCACTCGAAAAGTATAAAGCAAGAAGAGAAATAGAAAGACAAAGGGCAGAGGAATTTGAAGCACTCAAACATGATGTTTCAGAAATTAAGCAGCTGCTAAAACAACTCGTTAACAGAGACTGATAAATGACTGTAGCAATTTCAAATACCGAACTGACCAACAGTTTTAACACTTGGAGGTTGAATACCAACCACATGGCGACAGTCATTAGTAACAATGTTGTTACTGTGGCTCGAGCTGGCGATGCAAACAGAAATGCAGTTTCGGTTGGTAACGGTCATATCAAAGGAACTTTTACTGCTAATGAGTTCAGAACAACTACGCTAAAATCTGGTAATACTTCAGATGCTGGTGGTTGGTTATATGTTCTTTCAAATACAGTTATCAACGCAACCTCTCTTGCGGTTACATCAAATACAACATTCAGCGGTAATGTCACTTTTAACACTGCTGGTACAGATAGAGTAAATCTTGGTGCTGTTGGTCGTCTTATTCTTTCTGGTGGCTCTATTGGTCAGTTCTTAAGAGTTGCAAGCGAGAACGATAACATTGAGTTTAAGACGCTGAGTCTGCGTGACATCGCAGACCTTTCTACAAACTCTGCTCCGATTATTCTTTCTGCTGCGAATACTTCATACAGCGATAACGGCGACACTCCTCACATTAAGTTTGCCAATGCAAACGATGCCATTCATGTATTCATGGGCGGAGGCGAAGGTGGCTCTGGTATCTCTGATCTTTTGGTTCAGTTGGCAGACGCTGGCGCAAGTTCTCGACTGGTAATTGCTGACAGTTCAAATGTTGCAGTCGCTTATATTGATTCTGATGGTACGATCTACGCTGCCAAGAATCTTACTGTGGATGGTGTCACTGCACTTAATGGTGCAGTAACAATCGGAGACGCATCCACCGACACCATTACTGTTAAGGGTAACTTTGCCAACCAGTCAACAACTGGTACTGCTGTATTCAACGGCACAACTACCTTTAATGGCACAACCAACATGAATGGCACATTGAACCTAAATGGCAATGTGAATGTTGGTGATGCTGCTGCTGATGTGATGACTGTTACTTCTACAGCAAGCATGAATGGTAATACTACCATCGGCAATAGCACAGCAGATACATTGACAATCAATTCAAGAATGGTGAGCCACCTTATTGCTAATGGCTCCTATGATTTGGGAACAATATCACTACCATGGCGTAAATTATATGCAACCGAAATTAATGCAGCAGGAAAATCAACTCTTTCTGCATTGCATGCCAATGGCGCAGTTGATTTCGATAGCACTTTAGATGTAGATGGTGCTGCGACATTTAATGGAAATGTGACTCTTGGTGATGCTGACACAGACACAATCACTGTTAAGGGCAAGTTTGCCAATCAGTCAACCACAGGAACTGCCTCGTTTAATGGTAACATGTTCTTGGGCAATGCCTCAACTGACACAATCACTGTTAAGGGCAACTTTGCAAATCAGTACACTTCTGGCACAGGTAACTTCAACAAACTTGGTGTTAAGATTCCTTCTGTCACTACTGGTTACGATGCAGAAGTCAAGAATTCTGTCAAGATTGGTCAGAATCTGACTGTTGGTGGTAACACAAGCATCACTGGTACTTTGAATGTTACTGGCGGCATCACCATTCCAGCAAACACAATCATTGCTGTTGCAAATGGTATATTTGACAACATCATCGTAAATAATGACGCAGTGTTTGGTACAGACGCTGCGAACACAGTAACCTTCAACTCTGTTGTTGGTTCTAATTTCTCACCGAAGACTGGTTCCAGATATAATCTTGGTGCTACTGGTTCTCGTTGGCAGTATCTGTATGCAAACAATGCCAGCCTTTCCTCTAGTTTGTATGTTAATAAGAATGCAACAATCAGCGGCAACACTGTAATCAGTGGTCAATTGAATGTATCTAAGAATGTTGTAATCTCTGGAAACCTCGCAGTCTCTGGTACAGTTACAACAATCAACACCGAAACCATCAACCTTGCTGACAACATTATTGCTCTGAACAGCAATCATTCTGGCTCTCCAACGCAGAACGCAGGTGTCAATGTTAATCGTGGCACATCTGCTAATGTTGCGTTGATCTGGAATGAAACAACTGATCGTTGGCAGGTTACATCAAAGTCTGATCAGATTGTAGGCAGTTTTGACAATGTCTTGACTGCAAATGGTTATTCTATTTCAGACCGCACGACGATCACTTCGGTTGATGCGACAAACGATTACCTGTTGATCTATGATGCAACAGACACCAAGCTGAAGAAAGTCAACATCACCAATTCAGCGTTGGTTGGTCCACAAGGTGCTAAGGGTCAGAAAGGACAGAAAGGCGAAGTCGGTGCCAAAGGTCAAAAAGGCGAAGTTGGCGCAACTGGTCCACAAGGTGCTAAGGGTCAGAAGGGTGCAACAGGTGCCACTGGTCCACAAGGTCCAGCAGGTCCAACAGGTCCGACAGGTCCGCAGGGTGCTAAGGGTCAAAAAGGCGAAGTTGGCGCAACAGGTCCACAGGGTGCGAAAGGACAGAAAGGTGCTACTGGTTCAACTGGTCCACAGGGTGCTAAGGGTCAGAAGGGCGAAGTTGGTTCTACTGGTCCGACAGGTCCAACTGGTCCACAAGGCGCACAAGGTGCTAAGGGTCAGAAAGGTGCCACTGGTTCTACTGGTCCAACTGGTCCACAAGGTGCCAAAGGGCAGAAGGGTGAAGCAGGTGGCTTTACAACTGGCTCCAATGCTCAAGTCAACTCGCTTGGTGTAAATACCGCTGCTTCTGGTACTGCTGGCGAAATCAGAGCAACGAACAATATTACTGCGTACTATTCAGATGAACGCCTCAAGAACTTTGAGAGTGTAATTGGTAACGCTCTTGACATTGTTAAGTCACTCAATGGTTACTACTTCTACGGCAATGACAAGGCAGCAGAATTTGGTTATGATACAGAGAAGCGTCAGGTTGGTGTAAATGCACAGGAAGTTCAGCGTGTTCTCCCAGAACTGGTCACTGAAGCACCAATCGACCCTGATTACCTGACAGTGTACTATGAAAAACTTGTTCCAGTATTGATCGAAGCCATCAAGGAGCTTTCCGACAAAGTTGATGCTCTTAATAAATAGGTGATGGGAGGACCAAATGGCTGCGAAGGCAAACATACTTATTGATCAAGGAACAGACTTTTCTACTACATTGACTGTCACAGGAGATGACGGCACTGTAACAGATCTGACTGGATACACTGCGAATGGACATATTCGCAAGCACTACACATCAGCCACAGCAACCGTTTTCACTTGCACATTTGGCTCTCCAAGAACAGATGGACAGTTGACAATTTCTCTTGGTAGAACAATCACTGCCAATATGGCAGCAGGTCGTTATGTTTATGATGTTGAATTGACTTCTGCTGCAAATACTCGCAGCAGACTCGTTGAAGGAGTTGTTACTGTCAGCCCAGAAGTCACTAAGGCATAGGGGATACGACAATGGCTCTGAAAGTAACATTCAGCCAAACAACAAAACCTTTGACAATCAAGAGCAGCGCAGTCGCTACTTCTCTTGGCACACTGTCAGATATTGATAGCACTAATGCTGATGCTGGTGAATCTGGCGCAACTCTTGTGTACGATTCAACCTCTGGAACCTACAAGAACGAAAAAGTTTTTGAATACGATGGCACTACAGTGACCATGAAAGGCGGAGAGTTCTAGTGGCAAATAATGTTGTAATTGCGATCAAGACATCGCAAAGCACTGCTACACCACCATCTCTTGCGAATGGTGAACTTGCCTATTCTTATTCTTCCAATAAGTTGTTTATTGGTCAGACGGATACTTCAACCTCAGCAGTCAGTGTTGAATATATTGGTGGCAAGTTGATTGTTGACAAGGTTGCAAACCTTGAGAGCGTTGTGTTCAGCGGCAGCAGATCATATACGAACTTTACAATTGCAAACACACTCACACTTTCTTCTGTTTCTGCTGGCAGTCTGCTGCGAACAAAAACAGGTGGCATGGTTGAGGGTGTGGCAGGAACATATGGGCAAGTAATGCAAGTGGCAGCAAATGGAATGCCGTATTTTGACAGTTTAAATGGTGGAACATTTTAGGCATGAGCGACTATCTAGATCATGAAATTACAACTGTAGGAGTAGAAAAGCAACTGGTCGACCTAAACAAAACGATCGTTGCTTTGCGTGGGCAAATTGCAGAACTCGAAAGCGAATTGAAAGCAAGGGATAAAATTCCTGTGCCAAGAAGTGTTGTGCAACAAATTATGGAAATGGAAGCAATAATTCGTAAGCAGCAGGCAGATCTTGAATACTATAAGAAGCATGTGCCAGTTCAAGTTATTATAAATAAAGAAAACAAAGAAAAGCCAACTCGAAAGGGTGGCATACCAAAATAATAATTAAGGAGCGTTCGAAATGGCATCAGTAATTAAGATTAAACGCAGCAGCACTACAGGTGCCGTACCTGCAAGTCTTCAGGTTGGCGAAATTGCGGTCAACTTATTCGACAGAAAACTTTATGTTGGTAACACCACTGGTGTAACTGCAATTGGCGGTGAAGATTTCCGCCTTACCACACAGACTGCTGGCGAAGGCGCATACCTCAAGCTGAATGGCGATAGCGTACTTTCTACCAACACCGTTCTGGTTCGTGGTGGCACTGGCGTTTCCGTTGCTCGTGATGCTAACGGTTCCGTCTCTATCAGTTCCACTCTTGGTTCTGATATTGCTTCTAAGGCAACTTGGACAGCACTTACTTCTACCAATACTGCAATTCGTGCACTGGTTTCTGATCGTTTGCAGGTTGCTAATGCTGCTGCTACATATCAGACTATCAGCACCTCTAAGTCATATCTGGCTAACACCAATGCCTATATCGCTGCTCAGTTGGCTAATACCAATGCCTACATTGCAGCGACTGCGGCGACTGAAAGATCTTCGCTTGCGAATACCAATGCTTATATCGCAACGAAGCTGAATTCTTCTGCATACACCACGGCAGATGTTCGCTCTAAGGCAGCTCTGGCTAATACCAACGCATACATTGCTAGTGTTCAGGCAACCGAGCGTTCTGCTCTTGCCAACACTAATGCAAGAATCGCAGCCACCGAAACAAACATCAGCCAGAAGCTGGGTGCAGGTGCTACGGTTCAGTTGACTGGTGATGTTACTGGTAGCGCAACATTCTCTTCGAATAGCGTTTCAATTACTACTACCATTGCTGCGGATTCCGTTGCTCTTGGCACAGACACCACTGGTAACTATGTTGCTGGCATTTCTGGCACTACTAACGAAATCACTGTATCAGGTTCTGGTTCTGAAGGTGCTTCAGTAACCATCGGGTTGCCAGACAATGTAACTGTTGGTAATAACCTGACTGTTTCTGGTAACACTTCTGTTGCTGGTAACATGACCATCGATGGTAATCTGACTGTTGAAGGTGGCGTAACTTATATCTCTTCATCAACTGTAAATGTTGATGACACTATGCTCAAACTCTCTGCGAACAACGCAGCAGATACTGTTGACCATGGTGTGTATGCTAAGTATGTTGATGGTGTAACAACCAAATATGCTGGTTACTTCCGTGACTCTTCAGACTCTAGTGTCTTCAAATTCTATAAGGGTCTGACTGTAGAACCAACCACGACTGTTAACACTGGCGGTGCAGGTTATGCATTAGCACAGGTTGATGCTGTCATTGATGGTGGCACTTACTAATTTGTATAAATAACAAAGAGTAGCAAAAGGGGAGCTACCATGCTCCCCTTTTTGTTTTACAACTGCTTATATAAGCACTGAACAAAGAGAACCATACATATGGCGTCGGTCGTCAAGATCAAGCGTTCCTCAGTACAGGGGAAGGCTCCTACAACAAGTGATATTCAGACTGGAGAACTCGCTCTTAATACAAGAGACGGAAAACTATTCTCCACTGACGGCTCGTCTGTTTTCGAAGTCGGTGCAAATCTTTCTTCTCTCTCAGTAAGCAGTAATAACGGAATCAAATTCTATGAGTCTGATGGAACAAGCTATGTTCAGCTGACTGGTCCATCTTCACTCACCACCAATATCACACTGACTCTACCAAACTCGGATGGTACTGCAGATCAGCTTCTTAGAACTGATGGCGCAGGTAATCTTTCTTGGGTAGATGCAACAACATCAGACAGTGGTGGTTTTACCAGAGGCACACTTGCAACATTCCCAAGTGGAGATTATTTGGAAGGTGGATCTGGCACAGAAACATATGTTGGAGAACTCGCTGGCGACAACCAAGACCCATTTGGTGTTTCTCTTGGTGCAGTGTATGATTGCATGGATCCAACAGGCAGATATATAACAGAAGATTTAGGCGCACTTTCATAATATCGGAGCACAAAGATGCCAACTACAGTAAAATTTAGAAGAGGCACCACAGCACAGAATGACAATTTCACTGGTGCTGACGGCGAACTTTCGGTAGATACCCAACTTAATCAACTTAGATTACACGATGGTTCTACACAGGGTGGTGTCGCCACATTCTCTAGTGTTGATGCTTACATGCAGGTTGCAAATACGACGCTGCTTGTCAATGATCGCCTGCAAGTAGCCAATGCCGCAGCAACATATTTCCCTCTTTCTGGCGGCACGATTACTGGCACAACAAACATCACAGGCAGCTTTATTCCTACTGCAAACAATACCTATGACTTGGGTTCTGCAGGCAAGGTTTGGCGTGATGTTTATATTGGTCCTGGCTCTCTCTATGTTAATGGCTCCAAAGTAATTGAAGACGCTTCAGGCACAATCACATTCTCAGCTGACAATGATCAGGGATTGACAGTAAAGACCACTGGCACTGGTCAAACAACTCTTCAATCTAATGCTGGTGTAAATCTGACCGCATC
>Ga0196901_1000921_pt1 | contig 15045 bp, 20 predicted proteins | sample CB_VirMetaG_FD_169099 | JGI IMG/M metagenome (GOLD analysis project Ga0196901, IMG submission 169099) | Freshwater to marine saline gradient viral communities from Chesapeake Bay - CB_1504_1 Viral MetaG (v3) (version 3) | ecosystem: Environmental > Aquatic > Marine > Coastal | place: USA... | reverse complement strand
ATCATAGACATTTCTAATTGGTCTTCAAAACGAATACGTGCTTCGTGCTCAGATTTTAAATACCATAAGTATCCAGATGTTCCAACTTCAGTAGTAACTTCAACCCACCCAATTTGAGCTGTATCAGATCCACTTACATTATACTTGTCTCTAAGGATAATTGGTTTGTTATTAAACTGCTCGAAAGCTGCATCAACAGAAGTACCTGCGTTAGATGTTCCTTTTGCATATTCAGAACCATATACGAAGATTTTAGCGGCTGCATGCACTGTAATCGCTGGAGCTGCGTATCCTGTTACCGTTAATGTAGCTACGCCTGCAACTGTCGCAACAGATTGTACGTAAGCTTTTTCTACCACTAAGCCATTAGCTGAAGCAACTACAATAGTAGCTCCTGGTCCAATAACATTTTGAGAAACTCCCCCAACTGCTGGGATTATAACTGTTGTAGCTGTAGTCTCAACTGGATCGTAAGCTGCGTGTAATCTTCCTTGCTCTGACCAAACTACTACGTCTGAAGCCATTGGCATTTCTGCTCCTACCATTCTTAAGAATCCAGAGATCGTACGGTTTCCGTAACGCTCTACTTCTTTTTCATACACCTCAGGTAAGAATTGTTGTGTAAAGTCTAAGTCAGCTAGTGTTAAGTAGTTGTCTTGAAATAATGTTTGTGTTGGTCGTGGGACTAAGTGAGCTAATGCTCCTGCGCTCCCAGTAAATGAACCTGCTGCGGCCATAATTTTTTGTTTTTAGTTATTATTTTTTAATTTTGAAGCCATACTTGTTGGTGCTTTTTGACGGGACTGCTTTTACAGAGAATCCGCTGTTGTCACTGACTTTCTCATGAGTGCCTCGAGGACCCATATCAATGTTTTTAGCATTCTGTACACTTGTTTTCATTGCATCGGCCTTGCCTTGCTCATAAAAATGGTTTGCAATCTTGTCTGCATTCATAGCTGTAAATAAAGACTTGTGATAACCTGCTGCGTCACTCATTTCATTTTTGTCGTTCAAGAACTTCTTGACCAAATTATTGATGTCGCTTTGGGTGTCTTTAACCTGGTCTGCATTGTTTACTTTAAAACGGAATTTCTTTTCACCAACATTGAAATCAAAACCTTTGAAATCATCGTTAAAAAGCTTTTCTGTTTTGTTCTTAAATACAGACACTTGACTTTCAGCTACTTTAGTTGCTGCTTCGTTTTCTTCACTATATCGATTGAAAAATTCAACCGCTTTTTGTTGCTCGGGGTTTAAATTTACCCCAGCTTTTACTTCGTTGTAATATTTTGTTTTTAACCCTTCCAGATGATTTTTAGCTTTTGCTAACTCTTCTTTCTGTGCTATTTTCTTTTTACGTATATCTCTATCCTCATCTAACTCTTCGTCATACGAAAAGTTATCTTCCATTAAGAAGTTAATTTCTTCCCTATCTAAATGCGGTTTAGTTGACTCGTAGTATTCTCTTAGTAATTGCCCTTCATTTAAAGAAGAGTAATCAGTGTTAAGTTTTACGTAATCCTCCAAGCTTCCACCTGTATCATTCATAAACTCAACTACCTTCTGAATATTGTCTGGTAATTCAGCCCCAGTAACTTGTTCGTACTCTACAGCTTCTTTAATCTCTTCTGCTAAGTCTTGAACTTGCTCTTGGACCTCTTCGTTCGTTATCTCTTCAATAAAAGACTCTTCAACTTGAACAGGCTCTGGCTGCTGAGGTGTTTCCTCTACAGCTTCCACAGGAGCTTCAATTACTTCATTTACAACCACATCTGGTGTTGTTACGACCTCTTCTGTTGGTTTATTTAATTCGTCTAGATTAACTCTAATGACGCCATCATCATACGACAATGGTTTTTGTTCCTCTTGAGGAGCTTCCGCTACTACAGGAATTTCTTGTTCTTGTTCTTCTGCCATGATAAAATATTATATAATTGTTATTATTATTATTACCTAGGCCCAAAGGAACCTAAGTTAAAATCTCCGCTAAGTATATCGTTTCCGCTGGATTCGAAGTTTTTTGGAGGTAAATCATTCTGTCTTTGATTTATTAATTCACTCTGTTGTGTAGCTTGTAGCTTAGTTCTTTCGTCTTTTCTATCTTCTTTATCTGTTACTTCAGTTTTTCGACCTTGAACTTCAATACCTTTAAGCTGCATATTCATTTCAAATTCTAATTGCATCAATTCTTTCTTAAGCGTAGCTTCTCTCATAAGCTTTTGATGGTCTATTTCTGCCTTTGCTTGTTCTAATGCAATCTTTTGTTGTATCAAGGCTTGACCTTTTTGTATCTCTGCTTGAGCAGCCACTTGCTGAGCCTGAGCATTTGCTTGAGCTTGAGCTTGTATATTCTGCTGTTGCATTTCCTGATCCTTCATTTGCTTTTCTGTTCTGCGCAATTTAAGTAACTGGTTAGCTAACTTAATATTTTTAATTTCGCGTAGATCAATTGCATCAGATAAGTCTATAAGACCACTTTGAACAGCAGCTTGAATGTTGTTTTCAAGAACCGCTCTCTGCTCTTCGTCTGGTTGAAGCTCAATAAATATACCAAAGTCATATAAGTATAGATCACTCATTTCTTCAAGCACTGCTACATTTTGATTACCTATCTTATGTATAAATGCTTCCCTTGTAGGTGAGTATTCTAGTATATCTGATATCCTTAATGACAATCCTTCGCATAAATCTGACGTTAGATATAAGCTACCATCCAATATATGTCTTGTTGCTGTATTAGAATTTGCTGCGGCCATTTTTTGCACGCCAACTAAAGCTCTAGCGTCTGGTGTACTGCCGTCTCTTGCTTCATTTAATCCGGTAACATCTCTTATCATTTGCATGTAATAGTTGTAGTTGGTTATTAAGCTTTGCATTTTTTGTCCTCCAGCCCCGGTTGTAATTTCTTGTATTGGTACTTTACCAGGATTCATATCGCCATCTTGAGTGAACGATCTACCTATAACAGAACCTGTTTGAAAAAACATATTAAGCGCTTCTTGCGGATTGTAATTAGTTCCATTACCAAGATCCACTTCTGCTAAGCCATCTGCATCAAGATAAACACCATCAGGCACCATTCTTGACATTACTTGTTGTAACTTTAAGTGAGTTAATTGAATCATATCCGCAAAACCGGTTATACGGCTTACTATTGATTCTATTCTGCCTCTATACATTCTAGGTGCTACGATGCTATAATTCATCTTAACCTTAGTGTAATCACTTTTAGGTCGAATCATATTCTTTGCTAATTCCCATTTAAGCATTTCCCCGCCTAAAACTTTTACTCCCTCATAAACAACTTCTAAGGATTTAGACAACTTAGTTATCCCGTACTCCTCATATAATTCTTCAGGTGGATTAAATTCATCTGTTTTAGGAATTATTTTAGCTGCTCCTGTAGCAGTTTCCTTAACCTTGTAAACTTCATTTGAAAAAGTCTTGTAATTAAAGTAAAGAACCTGAACAGTATTTGAATCGTCATAATCCGAATTACTAAGGGTTCTGTCATAAAAACCATTGTTGCTTGTATTTTGACCTGCTATTTTTTGTAGATCATCATTAGTTAAATGAGGGAATTCTTTTTTAAGTTCGTTTAAATGAACTGCTTTAACTTCCCCTACGTAATATATGTCATCAAAATATGGAGAATCCGTGTAAGACCACACTAAGTTTACGGGATCCACGTAATCAACCAAAGCTCCTTCTGCTTTGCTAAAAGTGTTTTTAACGGCTCCAATACCTATTACGGTTAAATCATAATTGCAGCGTCTTTTAGTTAAATCATATTTATTACCATCTAATAAAACATTTAAAGCCTGCTCTTCTGCTAATTCAACTTGCTGCTTATAACTTAGTTGCATGTGCAAATCTAGCTCTTCTTTATTTTTAGGTAAATCTTCAGGGTTGTTTTCAAATAAATTAACCCCAAATTCTGCTTTAGCAAATTCATTTAATTCTTTAGTCTGCATATCTCTAATAAGAGATTCCATATACTTAGTTCTTTTGTTAACGCCGTATGGATCTTGAGAGTATGCTTTTATATCAAATTGTCTATCTGAAATTCCATTAACAACTATATCTACAAATTTAGGTATAATTGGCACAGGCTTCCAGTCTAAATTCAAATATGATAAATCACCATTGATTGATAACTCATCTTTATATTTTTGAATTGGCTGCTCTCCTCGAGCGTATAATCTAAGATTATGAAAGGTTGCTTGGTTACTTTTGAACCTGCCGTTCCCATTATCGGAACTAAACCATTCATTTTCTATAGCTCTACCAATAGTGGTCCCGTAGTCTAATGACATTTTTTCTTGGTCACTAGCTATTTGGCTTGGAAAATAACTTGTTATAGGAGTGGTAGCCATATTTTTATTTTTTCATTATTTTTGATAAACCACCAGCGTTGGTGTATTTAGCTATTTTTAAATTTATTTTATTCTTTTCTACTTGAGGCCGAGGGTGGTATAAATGTCTATTACAAGCCATTATTGCTAACCCTGAACTTATTGCTGCATCAAACTTTGTTCGTTTATTTATATCGAATCCTGCCCAATCGTTTAGCGTTGTATTAAAATACATTGCTCCGTATTGTCCATCTGATTGTAAACCAACGTGTTTGTCAATATATGTTTCGATAGCTGCTGCATGAGCTTGTTTTATATCTTCACTCGAGTTAGGCATACCGCCAATTTCTCTTTCAGTCACTGATAGCTTGTTCCAAAGCTTGTCTGGTCTATTCATTGAATAACCTCTGTACCCTCTTCTTTTAAAGTAGTACAATAACCTAGGTTTATTATTCTCTGCTAGTATAGGCATTCCATAAAATATGCATGCCATTAATACGTCTTCAAAAAATATTTCAGCAGTTTGAGGTCTAGCAATATATTCTAAAAAGAAAGTATTAACTGGATGGTCCTCCATACTGAATTTAGTTAACCCGTGCAAAGCTCCTTTAGAACCTTGACCGTCTGTTGTTCCAGATATATCATAACTATCACAGCCAAATGCACCCATGTGCTCATTACCTGGACTTTTTAACCCATTCTTTACTGTTTGTCTATTCTGTAAAGCACTGCTTGGAACCCACGATATTTTAAATCTTCCACTTGGATTTGGTGTAAATATAACAGTTGAATCTTTAATTCCGTTAGCCCACTGAAAATTGCCAGTAGTAACTACATTTGTATTACCAAGATCTTCGTTATAATCTATTTGCTCGTATATCTTAACTAAGTTAAATATACTGTTTTTTGTTTCATCTCTAAAAGCGTGTTCCTCTGTACGCGGAAACTGTCTATAGAATTCATTTAAAGCATCCTGGTCCCCTCTTAAACCATCCGCTTCATTATCCCAGTGTTCTATAACTCCGACGTCTATAACGTCTCCTAATGGACCTAATACTGTTTCCTTAGGTGTATTGAATACAGGCATTCCATATTCATCTATAAACCCTTCGTAATTCCATTCCATTGGAATAAATAAAGAATATAAACCAGAAGCTGTTTGTCCGTTTCTGTTTCTTTTTGTTACACTGGAATTTCCATATAACTTTTTAAAATTAGCTCCTCCTTTATCTAAGGCATTTGAGGTTGAACCCATCATACACTTACCGATAATTCTAGAACCTAATCGTAAACACGTTTTTGTTACTCGCCAGTTATTTAATATATTATCTGGTCTTTCCCACTTTCCACTTTCATCGTGTACTAGTAATTTTAATTTTTCCCCATCATAGGAGTTGTCGCCAGTGTTTTTCCAATCTATTGTGGTATCGAGGCCTTCGAGGACTTCGACGCTTTGTTTGTTTTGGATTGATTTTCTTGTGAGTCTGGATGCTGGTATCCTATACGCCAATTCCGTTTTCGGTCTATCCATTCCGTCTTGTATTGGTTTGAAAAAGAACGGGTAGTTAACCGATATGGGTACGACTTTATCCGTGAACATTTTCTTCGCATCGGAGCCAGATTTGGACAATATCCCAAACCGTGCATCACTTGATATTGTGGCCATGTTGACAGTCTCCCCGGATGCCATGAACGAAAATCCAGAACGTCTGTTTTTGAGATATGACATGCCGTAACATCTGCTGTCTGCTTTGCAGGCTTCCCAGAATATAAAGAATAATCTATTTGCTTCTCTAAAGTCTGGTCGCCCAACGTCAATTTTGCTCCACTGCAGGTACATAAAATGAGCACCAGTAATGTAAGTAGCCACGCTCTTATTATTGAACCAATGGCCTTCGTCGCGTCTTTTAAATTGTTCATCTATATAGGGTTCCCATTTATTTTGAAAATCTTCAGGATATTCCCTCCAGTCAAATATACTTGTTACTGACTTTAATTCTTTAGGATATTCTTCAGCTTTCCATTTGTTATTAGCTTCGTCTACTTTAGACGGTGTCTTAGGTAATGCTATTTTTAGATTTTGTATATTATATATATCACCTATCTGTCCTGTTTTGCTTATAACAACTAAATCGTGTTCTTTGTTATAACCATATTCCCACTTCTTAGCTTTATTTAGCCTAGATATTGTAGTTAGTTTAACAGGAGTTATTATTTTATATAATGATTGCTCGTACATTATGTAGATCGTTTTTCAGCAAACCCTTTAAAAGCTTTTTTCTCAACTTCTTCTTTAGGCTTGTTGTTCAGCATATCCTCCTCCTCTTGTATTCTAGTAAGTATTTCGAAGGCGTCAAATATAGCAAGCTTCTTTGTGGCAGCAGCATTCTTAAGTCTGTCAGCTGATATATCTTCACCTGAGTCAACGATCTTTTCTCCCGCTACCTTTATTAATTCCTCAACTGCTCTATGTCCAGCTTGGATTATATTCTTCTTCGTTTCCTTGATGTTCATATTTGATTGTAATTGATTTGGTGGGTACTCTATAAACTCTATCTTTATCGATAACAAATTCATATTCCGCCCCTGGCTTAAAGCCAATTAAGTCTCCTTTAGCTACGCTTTGCAGCTCTGGATCCTTACTATATAAAATTCCAACACCCTCTTTTTCGAAGTCAGTTGAAAACATCTTTGTTTCTTTAATTGGTTTAACAAAGTTAAAACCTTCTCTGCTCATCCATCCGCAGCAACGCTTGTAAGCGTAAACCTGTCCATCATCAGCAAAATAAATATTGTCCTTATAATAAGACTTACTGTTTTTTTCAACACCTCTAATGTCTTTAAAACGTCTAAACACATTGTGATGAACTATTACCTCATCGCCAACTTTAATATCTGTTTTAATTTCAGAGGGTACTGCTATTACTTTACCAACTCTATTTGAGTAATTATGGTTATGCAATTCAGTATTTAAAATAAGCTCGTTACCTTCTATATCTTTTTTGTTGTTGTATCTTTCTCCTACTGGTTCTATAATAAAATCATATAGAGCCTTCATTAATACTGGAGATCATATTCTATGGCAATTGCCATATTTTTATTAAAATCTTTCCAGGGTAAAACCTCATCTTTTTTCTTTATATATATTGAGTACTTTGAATCTTCTTCAATTATATTAGCTATAATATGACCACCATACACTTCCTGTCCAACAGAATAGTGCATGGCGTCAGTTTTATAGTCTCTGCCGATACTAATCTTTCGTATCAACTTCTTCTTCTTTGATATCGCCTGTTTGGATATCTACAGATACTTGTCCGTACACTTCCTCTAATTGCTTTTGGACTTCTGCAAGTTTTACCTTAGCATCTTCCATGGAATGCAGCAGCTCATGCTTCTGAGCTTCCAAGCCTCCTATTTGCAATTGAATACCGTTCATTGCGTTCACTGCTTCTTGTAATCCTTTTAATTCTTCTTGTGTTAACTTTTTTGACATTTTATTTGATTTAATTGTTATTACTTATATTATTAATTACGTGTTATACATGATAGCTACTTTATTGACCACAAGATCTTTCTAGCTGCCATCCCGTGTTCTGTGGGCCTGTAACTCTAATGGTAACGAATGGCGATGCTTGATAATCCGTCGTGTCATAAACCCACCAAACTAATTGTTGGTAAGGCGAAACCAAAGGGTTTGCGATTCCGGTATCTTGAGCGTATTCAATCCCTCTATCTGGTACCGTTCCCTTGTTAGTTCCAATGAATTGTGTTAGGGAAGTTTGAGCCACTGTAGGTACAACATTAGAAGGTTCAGTCCCGTATACATTATCAAAAGGTCCAAAGTTTGAATTTGCAGCCATACCCGTTGTCGCTACTTTATTTACGCTGCCGTGAATTATTTCTAATTTATCAGGTAAACCATAAGCTGTAAACATTATAGTTATATTCCCACCTGAGGGATCTAAAGGTATGGTGTTATCTGTTATTCCTTCGCCACCTGGTAAAGCTACTGCATTACAAGGAAGACCTGTGTCGTTTCTATCTGGCCACCAAACGCCGTTTAATATTGCAGACCAATTCATTATTGAATAGCTACAATGTCCGCAACCGTAGTATTAACCCCTGTTACAATAGTATTAACTATGCAAGGCAAAAAGCTACCATTCGGAATGTTTTTAAATACCACTGGAATATCTGGCGAGCCCATTAAAGTAACTTCTATATCTCCACCGCTTCCTAAGTATAATGCGCAGTTTCTGACATTAGTAGTTCCTGCTACAACTGGAAATGCATTTGTTCCAAAGTCTGGTTGATTGTTAAATTGTCCCATTTTTTATTATTTACTTTATTATTGATTTTGTTTTTTCCCAAGATCTTCCTACAAAATAAGCACCGTAAACGGTTACTAATAGTGTTTGGAATATTGGTATATATTCTTTAGCTATTTTAAATGATCCTACATTACCGTCAAAGAAAGCTAGTGATGAAAATATAACAGTTAAGTATATTAAAACCATAGGCCTTATGTTCTTGCTTAAGAAGCTGTCGGATTGCATGTCAGACTTCCATCTATCACTAACTTGCTCTTGAGCTTTAGTGTCCGCATCTTCTAGTATCTGTTGAACCTGCTTTTTTATTTCAAGCTTTTCCTCTTCGGTTGTCGTAAGCTTGTCGATGACGTCACCAATCTCCTTGATAACGCCACCTGATAGCCATTGAATTATTTTTTTCATTATCTCCTGTCTTTACTCTTTTGCTTAGCTGTTCTAGGGACATATCTCCCCTGAGAATCATAACCACCTCCAATAACCACACCACCTGAATTACGGCTTTTTACAATAGTCCCCTCTCTCGTGAGTCTAGTAGTTTTATCTACTTCAACGTCCGCTCTATTTGGCTGAACACTCTTTTCTTTGTCTTTTTTAGAACCTCCTACGTGTAGTGGTGATCCTGCTGCAATAGAGTGCTTACTTGTAAATGGTTTCATTTTTTTATTTTTTAATTGGTGTTTCTGTTAGGTATTTAGCCCAGATAGCCATTGTAGTATCTTTTTCAATTACTTATTTTTTTTAGCTAATCTAGCTGCTTTTCTCATTGCTGCTTTTTCTTTTCTTAAAGCTTTCTTTTCGTTACCTCCAGCTCTTGCCTCCGCTGCTTGTGATAATTTTTTATTTATTTTAGCTGTTTTTCTAACTTCAGTTTTTGACTTAGGGGCTACTTTAGCTTTAGCCTTAACTGTAATTTTAACATCAGCTGTAGGCTTTTGATTTTGAATTGTAATCTTCTTAGGTGTTATTACTGAAACGGAAGTTGCTTTCTTAGCTTTAGGAGCATTGAATTTACCAGTGCTCTCAAAAGATTTTGTTTGTTTTTTAGCTTCTTTGGTATATTGAGCTTTAGACATTTCTCCGTAAACCTTTCTATCTCTTTTTTTATAGGCATCATCGTAGCTGCTTTTAGGGCCGTGAATTGTGCCTTTGCCATTGCTTACTGTATATGGTGTATCTCCAGCAAACCCTGATTTTTTCGTGGTTGCTGTAGTTGTAGTAGTTCCAGCGGTTTTGTAATCTGGATTTTTTACTTTTCTTCCTCTTTTGTTTGTAATGAATTCTTTAGAAGATAGCTCGTTAGCTTTTTTTAATTTATTAGCTTTAATTGCTTCTGCTTTTTGAAGATCGGAAGCCGCCCTAGATTTCTGTCTGCTTTCATTTGCTTTTTGCCTGTTGCTTGCATTTTTAGCTGGAGCTGGGACAGATGCTTTCATTTTTACAGGTCCTCCTACGTTTAGTAGAGGCTGTGTAATACCACCTTTGGTAGTTTTTTTAATCTTCGCCGTTATTGGTGTTAAATTGTAACTCATTGTTTTGTTTTATTTTTTATATGGAAATATTTCGTTTAATTTGTTTTTTCTGTGCTGGCACCCGCACGGAATGTTTAAACCTTTAGATATTACATCTACCGCAGTTTTGATTCCTGTAGCCTTAGTTATTTTTTCTACTGTGTCACCTAGTCCTTTAGATTTCATTATATTATTATTTTAGCAATTCCATTTATCTAGTGCTAGCTTCTTTCTTGTTGGTTTCCCATTCGGCTTTTTCATAGGACCTGGCATACCACTCATTCTAGCACAGAAAGACTTTCTACGCTTAGCCGCTTTACTACCCTTCTTTAATTTTGAAGGTTTAGTTGTAACTGCTGTTTGTAGTTTAGATCCAGGGTTTGCTTTCCTATAAGCCGCAACTCCTTTTTCATTTAATCCACCTGTTTCTGATTGGCCTTCTTTTCTAGACCAAGCTCCGCTTTTTTTAAACGGAGAACTTTGAATATAAGCCATAATTTATTTTTTACCGTAACCTTTCATTTTGAAACCTGATTTCATTTTACCCGCGCTAGCTACTTTACTCGCTAATGCTCCCACAATAGCTTTACCCGCTATAGCCGCTAATGGGCCTAGTTTAGCTGGTGCTTCTGGAGCTGCTTTAATTGAATCTTGTAAGTGCTGAGGTAATTTACCTTGGTTACCTTGTAAAGTTTTTGTAGCAGGGCTTTTACCTTTCATTTTATAAACAGAAGGTTTCATGGTAGCAGGCGAATCCGGATCAATAGCCTTATCTCCCGAGGTAGTTATATTATTTTCTTCAGCTAACCTCTTTCTTTTCAGTCTTGCTCTTTCTGTAGCAATTAATTCAGGTTTTGACATATCTGCGGTAGTATCAGTCCTATCTGTATCCCGCCTTGTTGTTTGACCAATGGTTTTGCCAGATCGCATTACTTCGGATTGATTGTCTGCAGCAGATTCGAAATCTGATGTTTCACGGCGGCTCTCCTCGGCTTTAGCTTTTAGCTTAGCATCTTTAATAAATTGCCTTTTAGCTTTACCTTTAAGTTTTGTGCCTTTTACATAATTTCCCTCTTCGTCAAATGTTCCGCCCCCTTTAGCTGTATTTTTTGCTTGTTTAATTTTAGATTGTCTAGCTAGTCTATTTTTAAATTTAGTTTGCCTGCCTAATTGTCTAGCTTCAAAGTTGGTTTGGACTTTACCCTCTCTCTTTTTTGCTGTTTGAGCTTCTACGTCCGGTTCTTCAATGATGGTAACAGTAGGCTTTGAGGAAGCCTCTTCGTCAGCCGCTATAGCTGCGGCTACTTCTGCATTAGCTCTAGCTGTCTCAGCTGCAGAGGGTTTATAGTCAGGACCTAAATCAATTTTAGTAGCGTTAAGAGCTTCTAAGTTCTCAGTGGTTTTTACACCTGGTGTTTCTATAGTTGTTGTCCCTCCTTCCCCTACAATAGACGTAGGAGGTAAATTGCCTCCTTGCTGAGCGGATTTTTTTGCTATTTCTTCTGCTGTTAGTTTTAGAGCTGAAGTCTTTAATATAGCGGAGCGTTTAACTCTGCTTGTGATTGGTAAGTTCATGTTGTATTATTAATTAGTTAGTTTATACTTTTGGAGTTACTTCTACGTCGGTAGTATCATCTGTTACTTCAATAGCCGTATCGCTTTGCCCTTTAGATTTTTCTTTTTCTTCTTCCTCTTTAGCTTCGGGAGTTGACGTACCACCTCCTCCTCCTTTGAAAGCTTTTTCTACCATCCCGCCGTAATCAACAAATGCTTTTGAATTTTGAACGTCAGCTTCTCCGCTAACTAATCCCATATTCATTTTGCACGCACTAGACGCTTTACTTGTAATTGATCTTGCTTTATATGCCATAATTATTGTTTTTTGTATGCTTCTCTTTCCCAGTCAAAGTCACCTCCTTCTTCAGCGCTTTTACCAGTTTGTTTATCTATTAGTTGTCCATTTTCTCTTTGATATACTCTAGCTGGTGATTTAGTATCTTTTTTCCAAGTCACTGTGTTATCATCATACTGTAATCTACCTTGACCCATTTGATCTAAATGTACTTTCTCGTGACTAACCGCTTCTTTCTTTGCTTCACCTTTTAATGACTTATCTATAAATATAGTACCATCATTATTAGCTTCACCTAAAATGCCACCTTCTAATGTTTTCTTAAAAACAGGTGTATTGTAAGTTGAGGTTTCTTTGTCTATGCCAACAAGATCTGTAAATTCTTTTAATCTAAAGCCCATTATCTATCTTTATCTCTTATCATATCGTCAATAGCTTTATTAAAAACCTTATCCGTATATGTTTTGTTTTTATAAAAGACACTGGTTGTTGCTATTGGCAAATCCTCTTCCGCTAACAATATCCTGTATATTCTATTTATTAATCTTTTGCCTTTTGATGATACTTTGTATACAGCGTATTTAGAAGACTTGCGATTACGCTCTTTAAAAACATCGATCCAATCGTTGCGTCTTAAGCGTTCCCATCTGTTCTTATCCCAACTATAAGTGTAGGTGCCATCAATAAAATCATTACGTGTAAATAGTTCTTTGCAATCTAAGTAAACAAGTAATTCAAGATCGGCGTCTTTAAGATCATAAGTTTTACAGGCCCATCTTCTGACAAGCCTGTAATACTTTAATAAATTTATATCTCTAAGATCTGCTCCTGTGAGTCTCATTCAACAATTACAACGTCTCCAGCGGTGATGACAACGTGGAATTTCTCTTTCCATTCAATACCAAATCCAGCGTGTTTATCATATCTGATTGTGTCACCTTCTTTGATACCAGTAACTTTGTCGCCAGCGCTTATTACTTTACCTTTTAAGTACCTAATATCGGCATCTTGTTTCTCTGTTAATTCTATACCACCTATTTTCTTAGGCGCTTCTTTTATCTTGTCTATGACAATGTAGTAGTTAATCGCTTTCATTATGCTAATCTTTTATTACTGATTACACAATCGGCAGAGATGATAGTTGTTACAACACTTACAGCATTTTTAAGTGCTGATTTCGTAACAAGCACAGGATCAATAATTCCTGCTGTTATCATATTAACTTCTTTACCAGTTTTAACATCGATGCCTCTGTTCTTGATTGAGGGCTTTTTAATTTCAACAATTCCTGCATTATCCAGGATTGTATAATAAGGTGACTTAATAGCTTCAAATAATATCTCTTCACCCTTATTCTTAGGTTTCAAAGTATTAGCTGCATTAAGCAAGGCAATTCCCCCGCCAGCTACGATACCTTCTTTATAAGCCGCTTTCGTGGCGTGGATCGCATCTTCAACTCTATCTTTCTTTTCCTTCAACTCTACAGCTGAATCTGCTCCTACATAAACAATTCCTACTTTACCAGTCAGCATTGATAAACGCTGCTCTAGTTTCTTTCTAAAGAACGGATTTGTTTCTGCCTCTAGTTTACTAGTGACATCCGCTACTCTTTCTGTAATATCAATTTCATCAGAAATTTGTAGTACTGTTGACTTATCATCAGTTACTGCCTTAACAGCTAAGCCTAGTACTTCTGGATCTATCAGATCTAAATCATCACCCAGCTCTTCGTTTATAATCGTAGCACCTGTTAATAAAGCTAAATCTTCCATGGTCTCTTGTCTTGTTGGACCAAACCCAGGTACATCAACTATATTTACTTTTATGTTGCCTTTTACTTTATTTGATAGCAACGTAGCGTACGGCTGCTGCTCTACACTTGCAACTATAAGTAAACTCTTTTGAGTCTTTATAACGTATTCTAAGACACTTTGTATTTTTCTTATATTAGGAATAGGGGAAGATACAATAAGCACGTAAGGATCGTCTAAAACAGCCGTACCTTTATCTTTGTCTGTAATTAAATGAGGGGATTTTAATCCACTATCAAATTGAACGCCTTCAACAAAATCAACATAAGTTTCATTTGTGTCAGACTCTTCCATCAATACAATTCCATTTTTTCCAACTTGCTCGTAAGCTTCTCCAATTTTGGTCCCAAGTTCTTTATCGTTGTTACAGCTAATAATAGCAACGTTGCGTAACATTTCGCCTTTAACTTCAGTACTGGTTTTATCAAGATATACCTTAACTTTATCAGCACCACTAATAATGCCGTCTTTAAGTTCTCTAACTTTTTCTTCATCTAAATGTTTGTTTGCTATTTTTAATAAAGAGTGGGCAAGCACGGTTGATGTTGTTGTACCATCGCCTGCTTCTCTAACTGTATTTCTAGCCGCTTCTTTTATTAGTGTTGCGCCTATATTCTCGACAGGGTGTAATAAGACTACGCTTTCTGCAACGGTTACTCCGTCTTTTGTTATTACTGGCCTGCCTAAAGCATCTTCATAAATAACGCATTTTCCAGAAGCTCCTAATGTGGACTTCACTGCGTTTGCTAATTTTTCGACACCTGCTATAATTTGACTATTAGCTTCGTTTCCGAACGTGAGAGTCTTTACGATCTCGTTTGGATTGTTGTATTCCATTTGATTTGATTTAATTGTTTTTATACCTTTTTGGTATACTTGTATTATTACGCGTAAATTTAATTATTTACTCTCCTATTGTCATTGTTACAGACGTAGGGTTTATTAAAGATTCTATTTGACTAGCAATACCAGCTTCAATAGATTCTACAGTTTCTTCTCCCATAGCTTCTTTTGTCCACCCAACAATTATTTCGTTAGTTAAATCTTCAAATGGTATAAATGTACCGCCTTCGCTTAAAGGCACAACTTGAGTACCTATACTTGTTACTGAGTAAGGGACACCTTTAAAATCAATTTCTTCTGAAATACCTGTCACTATCCAGTGTACATTATATACTACATCTG
>Ga0196901_1000914_pt1 | contig 15119 bp, 19 predicted proteins | sample CB_VirMetaG_FD_169099 | JGI IMG/M metagenome (GOLD analysis project Ga0196901, IMG submission 169099) | Freshwater to marine saline gradient viral communities from Chesapeake Bay - CB_1504_1 Viral MetaG (v3) (version 3) | ecosystem: Environmental > Aquatic > Marine > Coastal | place: USA... | reverse complement strand
GCTTTGGATCGTGTTGCTGATTGCCGAGATCGGCACGCCGCGGGGGAAACTCATGCGAAACCTCCCAGCAGGCCGCCACCGATTGCGCCAAACAGCGGCCCGATGCCTGGCACCAGGCTACCAAGCTGCGCGCCGCCAAGCGCGCCACCCAGGAAGCCTGCGCCGGTGTTGCGGAAAACAGGCTGCGTGCCCGTCGAGCCGAAGGTGCCGCCACGCACCGCGGTCAGATAGTCCGCGAGCTTCTGTTGCGGCCTCATCTGCTCATACTGATATCGAGCGACTTGGTCTTGCAGCTCTGCGCCCGCCTGCGCTTCGCGCGCAGCGCCAACCGCCTGCAACCTCGCGAGGTCGGCGAAATCAAGATCGGCCATCTGCGGAGCAATCCGAGACGCCGCATCCTGTCGTGCCCGCTCTTGCTGGTAGTTCTGGTACGCAAGCTGCCCGGCAGTATCGGCGAGGTTGCGCGACAGCACGTCAGTGTATGCGCCGCTCCCCAGCCGTCCGCTACGCGCAAACTGCGAGTTGACTTGGTCGGTCACCGCGCGGAACGCGGGGTCGAGCGCCTGCTGGAGAAACGGGTTTTGCCCGAGGAACTGCCCGCCGAGGACGTTCTGCGTGTAGCCTTGAGCAGATTGTGTAAGCGGAGATCCGGCAAGCGCGCGGTCGCGCGCCATGCTCAACGCCCGCTGCGTCTCAGGTGCCATGCCCACGACTGTCGACCCGGGGTAGTACTCCGGCCCCTGCGCATCGTATAGGCGCCCGGCTTCCTCCAAGCCGCGCGTGTAAAACGGCTTGATAAATTCAGGCACAGACGATTGCGTCTGCACTGTCTTGGTGCCGCCCTTACTCATCTTGCAATCTCCTTCGTCAGCAGCACGGCTGCCGGTCGATAGTCAGTTAATTTCCTCACCCAGCCTTTACGCCCGATCACCTCGGCGCGCGTGCATCCGTAATTCTCTTTTGCCCACCGCGTCACGAGCGGCTCGGCCTCAAGCAGTTCATCGAGGTTGCCGCCAGCCAGCCAGAACCGCACGCTGCGGCCAGCCGGATAGCTGACGATCTCTGTCACGATGACCGAATCGTGAAGCGGCCAGAACTGCGCGTCTCTCCGCTCGATCGCGGCCCACACGTCCGCTGGCGTGTGCGTGTTGCCCGCGTGCGCCAGCGCCGCCTCGATGTGCGGCGTCAGGCGCTCGAACTCATCCGACCACGATGTATGCAAAGTCGCGATCCGTCTGCGCGTTGTTCGCGTGCGTCAGCGTGAACGACTGTTTCGCCCGCGCGGAGATGTACATGCCGCCGGCGCCAACCTCTGCCGCGGCGTTGGCGGTGAGCGGCGTCAGCAGGATCACGCTTTCCGGCCCCGCACGGTAATCAGTCACGCTGGTCGTCGCCTGATTTGCGGTCAGCGTGACCGTGCCGGTGTTGTTAGCCCGCCCGTCAAGTAGCCCATTCACCACTTCGGCAACCTCGCGCGGGCTAGGCGCGGGTTGCAGTCTGCGAAAGTTGAAGTCTGTCATCGCAAGCCGCGCTGCTGCACCACCGCGTCGTAGCCCTGGAATGTGTCGAAGTCGCTCACGCTAAACTTGACCTGGTGAAACCGACCGCTCGACCGCAGCGGAATAAAGTTTTCGCTGTTGACCGCCGCCGCCGAGCTATAAGTCTGCGCGTCAAACGGGCGCGCACGGCTCGCGACCTGTGCGGTCACAGTCGGAGCAGTCGCCGCTGCTTGGCGATCGAGGTAGGGCTGCACCTGCGTCAGCAACGAGGCGCGGCCAGGCGTGAACTCAAACTCGCCAGTCTCGATTGTTGCTGTCAGATTGCTGCCGCTATATATCTGGATCTTGTTGTTGCGCCCGCCACCAAAAAGGTACTCGCCACCGACCCACACGACGTCATCGAGCGACGGCGTCAGCGCATCAAGCGATGAGTTGACGTTGTCCAGCCCCTCAAGCGTGTAGCTTGGCGAGAAAAATGGAGCGACTAAGTCGTGTGTCTGGTCGATGCTCGACCAGCGGTCGATCTGGTAGTTGTAGACCAGGAGCTTAGTTGGCGTGCCGCTGCCGCTCTTGACCGGGTAGCCCCAGACGACGAGCTTGTTTGCCGGGTCAACCGCTGCCGACAGTCGATGAGCCTTATCGCGATCAAACTCGTCGAAAAATGTGCGGTCAACTTTCTCGCTGCCGATCGCCTTCGACGAGTTGCCGTCGAACAGATAGAAGCCATCGCCCGCGAGATAAAATACAAACGGCCCGACGTTGCACACGCTGCCCGGGTACGGGCAGCCGCGCGATGTTTCGACTTTGTCGAACTGGAAGATCAACGGAGAGCCAACGTAACTCATCCGCACGATGCCGCGCTCGCACAGCACCGTGCCATACTCGCCGCCAACCACGCCCGTCACGTTGCCGAGGTCACTGATGTCCTGCACATCGGCCTGGCTTGTTCCGACCGTCCACGCAGTCGCGTCGTCTATGCCACTCCAGCGGATACGGCGCGGGTAAGTCGTCGCGCCATAGGTGACGTAGCCGGTGACTACGAAATCACGCACGACCGCGAGATAGCGTGCCGCAGGAGAGCCCGTGAGGTCGGCGAACAGCGACGATGTGCCGATCTCGTAGCTTTGCAGGATGTCGCTGGTGCCGTGCGCCGCAATAACGCGGTCGCCAAATTGCACGAACCTCCAACGATCAGTGGAGCCTAGCGTGTAGTTGCCCGCCTTCGACTTATTGTCCAGCGCAGTTGTTGCGCTGTTGTAGAGGTAGAGCTTGGTTTCATCGCCCGCGAACAAGTTGTTCGTCGCGTCCGATCCCTTCGCAGCATAGATGCCGCGCAGGTATGCGTCAGCCGCGCCGCTGTAATCCGACATGGCTTTGAAGGACTTATAGCCCGCAGCCACGGGCACCACGTTGGTCGCAAGCGTGACGCCGGGGTTGTTGTAGCTTGGCTGGTCTGGCAGCCACTCGCCAAACTTATTCATTGCAAAGCCCAAGTCTGAGCGCCCGCTGTCTGCTCGGTCCAGGTGTCGCTACCCGCCGCAATCACGGCCCAACTTTCGCCAAGCGCATAGCTTGTTGTCGTCGTCGTGAATGTAAGGATTGCCGAGCCAGCCGCATCCATGACTGCAAATGCATCGCCAGTTGTCGTCGCGAGAACAGACACGGCGTCTCCAGACATCGTAACAAGCGAGAACGCCTGGCCGGTGACTGTGAACGTCGCGCTTGCCGAACCGCTCGGCAGTTGAATGCGCAGTACCGCGCCGCTCGTTGTAAACGCTGGCGAGATGCTGCCAGATGCCAGCGCGACCCTATTCGCAGAACCCGTCGTCGTCGTCGCAAGTGCGGCGGTCCCCGCGACGTCGAAAACACCAAAGGCCGAACCGCTCGGCGTGAACGCGCTGCTGTCGCTCGCCTCTGCGTAGCGCAGCGCGCTTGTCGTCCATATTGCGTTGTCGAGACTGTAAGCGAGGCTGTCGAGCGTGCCCCAAGCGTCTAGGTCGTCGAGGCCCGGGCCAACAATATCGGCGGGCATTTATTAGTCGAGGCTAATCGTGATCGAGCCAGACGCGACCTTCAAGATATCGTTGGTCGCAATAGTCTTCGACGCCGTAAACGATCCATGAAACAGCAAGTTGCCGCTCGTGGACGCATCGTAGATGCCCCAGTGACTGACTGTGCCCCACGAGCCTGTCGCGGCGTCAAACTCCACCGCAGCGTTCGTTGCAGCGGAGCCGCTACTGGCGGCAGCGAACGTCATTGCCTTGCGGCTGTAATTAGATCCACTGAGTTCAGTGCCGCTATTGTCGTCGGCGAAAGACCCCGTTGAGAGAGCGAGATAGAGCCCAGACGGCTGCGTGAACGCGGTCCCGCCAAGCGTGTGATCGAGGAGCTTGTTCTCCAGATAGTTCGATGCGCTCATCGCGTGTATTCTCCGTAAAATGTAGCCTTCATCTCAAGCCCGCCCGATGGATGCCGTGCGGCTTCCTCGCTGCGGTTGATCTCGTCCATCGCGACAGTCGTCAGGCCGTCGAAGTAAGACGCGCGCTGCTCGTCCATCAGGTAGCGATAGGCGGCGGCAAGCGTCGCGTACAGATACGCATCCGGATATCGCGTCAGCACGGTGTTGGTCGTGTTGCTGCCCGAAAGCGCGGCGAGACCCTCGGCGTACACGAGTTCAATCGTGTAGGTCGTGTCAGGAATCGGGCGCACCGCGATTTCGCTACCCATGACCGTGTACGCGCGCGGCTTCGCCTGCCCGCTGTTTGGGTATGCGCTGTAGAGGTCGCCTGGCGTCATAAACTCCAGCACAACCCGCGGGTCGGTGTTGAGGCGCACGAGGCGGATGCTGCGCAGATCAGTCGGCAGCGTCACATACTCGTCGCCCGCGCTGGTGGTGGCGGTGGCGCGCTTGTGCGTCGAGCGAGGACTTAGCTCGCGAGACAAGCGAGCCTCTGCGAGATCGATGAAGTCATCGATCGCGGACGTGAGGTCGTCGCGCGCGAGGTGGTTCGCCACCGCCGTCTTGAGGTCGCTGTAGGTTGCGAGTGCCATTGGCTACACACGCCCGCCTGTGGTGCGGAACGCCCTGTTATCGGGGTCATTAAGCCACCGCTTCCACGCCTTCATGTTGTCGCGGGGCTGACCAAATCTCTTGAGGAGGTCGTAGTAGATCACGCTCGGAATTTCGGCGATCTTCTGCTGGTGCCGCTGCGTGTTGCCGATCATGGCGCCGCGACGCCATTCTTTTTCTTGCGCCTTTGCGCCCTCGACGATGGGCGTCGTGTCCTGCTCAGTGAGAATAGACAGACCATCTACATCGTCCGTCAGCCAGGTCTTTTTCTTGGTGATCGGATCGAACGAAATCAGCTTCTTGTGCATTTGTTCTCCAAGCAAAAAGGGGCGACCGAAGTCGCCCCTTTCCGTCGTCAGGCTCTGCTAGCTGGACTAGCTGGTCGAAAGATCAAGCACGGCGCCGTGAGCCTTGGGCGCCTTGTTGATGAGCGTGTACTCGGACACGATCGCGAACTGCGTGTTGTCGCCGGTCGGCGCAACGTCGCTCACCGAGAACATGCGACCCGGCAGGTGACCGATCGAGTAGTAGTCACTGTCGAGCAGGAAGATGCGATCGTTCGCGATGAAGCGATCGATGACGACGTTCAACTGGCCGAAGTCGGTCAGGTAAAGCGACACGCCACCGATGATCGCAATCTCGCGCGGTGCGGTGTACTGCAACTGCGCAGTCGCCACCGATCCGGACGACAGGTCCGAGAACGCAACCTTGTTCGCCGGCGATACGACCATCATGTCAGGCTGCCCACCATCGGTGTAGCAATCCTCCATGACCGAGTCGATCTTCGGGAGCGTGAGCGCGGCGTTGGTGCCAGCACCGTCAGAGGTGTCGGTGCCATCGCCGGTCGGCGTAGTGGACGGAGCCACGAGAGACACGTTCGTCATCCACGCCGGGAACGCCGCAATCTTGCGCGGGTCGCTCGACGCACGGGCTTGGTCAACGGTCAGCGACTTTTCAATGTCGCGGCGCTGCTCGATGCCCTTGATGACTTTGACGTATGCAGTCTCACGATCGCGGCCCGCCTTATCGACCGCGTCGAGAGTGTTCGAGACGCTCGCAGCCTGCACGGCGATCTGGTGGTAGTTCCCGAGACGCGACGTCGCGGACGGGTTGACAAACGAGTAGGACGCACCTTCCGCAACGTAGTTAGTTGCGGATGCGGCAGCGAGTTCCTGTACCTGCCACTCGTGAAAAACGCCCTTCGTGACTTCCTTCTTGGCGTTGGAAAAGATCGGCGTTTCGTCGGGGTCGATGCGCGAAATGACGTCGGAGAGGTCTTCTCGCTCGCCAACCGCGTCTGAAGTTTTGAACACAGCCATCTGCGTTGCTCCTAGGTTTTGTTGAGTAAGTATTCGACAGCGCTATCGACGCTGCCTTTCTTCGCGAAACGCTCAAAAGCCCTTCGCTGATTGTCGGAGGCGACTTGCTTTCGCGTCTTCGGCTGCCCGCCCTTGACCATCTTTTTAGCCGCGGCGACTTTTTTCTTCACAGCAGGAACCTGTGTCTTGAGCAGCTCATCGTACAGATGAGCCTTGCGCAGTATCTCGATCGCTCGGCTGTCGCTGGCCTGCGACAACTCAGCATCCGAGAACCCCACACGTTTGGCGTATGTAACAATGGCCTCTTGTTCCTTGCGCCGAACATCGGGATCGCGCCATTCAGGGATGCGGTCAAGCAACCGCACGTTTTCCTGTTGCACCTTCTGCGAAAACAACTGCTGCTGCTCGGCGGCTATCCGCCGCATCGCTTCAGCACGTTCAAGCTGTGCAAGTTTCTCCTGCTGGTAAGCAAAAGGGTCTTCCTCTTGCATCTTGTGAAGATCAGCCTCAGACATTTGCTGCGCCGACAAGGTGGCAGCAATCTGTTGCAAGCCATGAGCGTAGCGTTCACGCTCTTGCGCAACCGCCGTCCGCTCGGCCTCGACCTGCTTTCGCTGGTCGGCGGCCTCGGATAGGCGCTTCTGCGCGGCAGATTCAAGCTGGTAGGATTTGACCAGGTCGTCGAGAGTAACGTCCTGCTCACGCCCGTCCACCTTGACAGTGTAGAGAGTTTCAGCCTCCTCGGCCTCGACTTCCTCTACGGCGTCGTCATCATCCGCAGCGTCGTCGGCTTGGGCGACATCGTCACCGGCCTCATCTTCCACGGCGTCATCCGACGCAACTGCTTCGACCTCGTCGGTTTCAGCTTCCGGCTCCTCGGTCGCTTCGCTTGCCTGCTCGACAGGGGCTACCGCTTTTCCCAGGAGAGCCTCGACAGCGTCAGCCGTCGAGAACCTGCCAGTGCCCGAAGGCATCCCGGCTTCGTTCATGTGTCACCTTTATTTGCTTGTTTGATGCAACTGGCGCTCGGCCAGCTTGCCTGTCTCCACGACAGTCGTGAGGTGCTGCTTCACCGCGCGAAGCGACTTCAACAACACAAACAGATGCTCGCGCCCGTCGACGTCACGCGCCGGGCTTTCAGCCCAAGCGGTCGTGTACTGGGCTTCGAGAGTGTCAAATGCCTCGATCAACAGATCGTTGCGCAGGAGCGCCGCAGCCTTTGCGCCGCGATCAGCCTCCTCCCGCAGTTTGCCAGGGTTCATGCGAGCGGCACGAACCCTTGCCGGCCAAGCAGGTCAACCACTGGCGGCGTCTGGTAGATCGCGGGCCGCATCGCATATGAGCGGTTGAACGCATCGTTCAACGTAGCGAAATCTGCGAAACCCGCAGGCGCTGCGTCCAGCAGCGTGCGGCGATAGTACGGCTGCGCCGTAGCGTAGACCTGGCTGGCGGTCGGCGCGGCCACAACGACAGGCAAAGGCACAGGATCTGGCACTGGCACCGGCATGACTGGCTGCATCTGCCGCAGCGCCTCGTCAATCTCTTCCTCGGACGGCGGGCTAACCGCGTCGCCAGGGAAGCCGCTGAAGGTGTTGTCTGCATACCCCGAAGTCATGGCGCCCGAAAGCAAGGGGCCGACGTATGGAAGGTTTGCCAACACCGTCTCCACCGGCATCGTTCTGCCGATCGCATTTTTGATGGCGCGCGGGCCAAGAAGCTTCAACACCGGAAGATCAAACAACGGGTCGGCATAGAGCTTGCCGCCCTCTGCCTCCCGCAGCGTGTTGAACTCAGCAGCCTGTTGCCTGCTTATCGCTTCTTTTGCCATCTCGCCATCGGGAGAGAACAGCGCAGGCTCAGACGCGCCAATCGTTGCTTGATCCGCCTGGTTTGCAAATGCGTTGTAACCGAGTGGCGCAAGGCTGTCGTAGGTCACCATGCCCTGCACGGTCGGATCGACAGATACGTCGGTGCCCGGCACCGTAATCCCGCCGTAAGCATCAAAGCTCGCCGGATCAACGCCCAGGCCGATACCCAGCGACGCGACGTCGCCACCACCAAAACTCATCTCTATGCCCTCGGCAGATTGGCGCTTACAGGATTGCCAAGCTGCACGCTCTGCGCCCGCAGCGCCAACTCAGCTTCCAACTCCTGCTTGCGCAGTTCGAAATCAAGCCGCATTTCCTCCTGCTTCAGCGCGATCTCGGCCTGCATCTTCTCGCGCTTCAGCGCGATCTCGGCCTCGGCCTGCTGCCGCGCCGGGTCAGGCGCCTGCTCTTGCTGCTGCGCCTGCTGCGCCATCGCCATCTCCAACTGCGGCCCGCTGTTGAAGAATTGCGACGTATCTCTGAACCCGGCCATCTCGGCGATCCGCTTCAGCGTGTTGACATATTGACCCACGCTGACGACCGGGTTGGTGACGCCAAGCTGCTGAAGCAACTGCTCCTGCTTGCCCGCGATCTGCACAAGCATCGCCAGACGCTCCTCGTCACGCCCGTTGCCGAGCCCAACTTGGACCTCGATGTCGTAGTCGGTCGCCCAAGTCGATGGGTCCATCTCGACGAACTGGTTGCGCAGGCGCACGATCTGGGCCTGCGGCATATACTTCACAATGCACTTCAGGATCAGAGACGCGAGGTCTTTCATGCCCGTCTCTGCCATCACGCGCGCGATCATCTCGACCTTCGCCTGCGAGGCTTGCATCGTCGCGGACACAGCTGCCGCGGTGGTCGATTGGAGCACATCAGGGTCAAGCCCCATGCTGGCGGCGGACATGCCCGTGCGCTGATCGCGCACCGCGTCCATGTACTCCAGCATCGCAAACGCCTGCTGGCCGACCTGCGGCACATTCAGCGGCGCAACCATGCCCGGCGCGCGGGTGCGCACGATCCCGCCAGGCCGCGCCTGCAACAGGTCATCAAGATTTACCTGGCCCTCGACCGCCACGACGCGGGAGTTGTTTTGCAAATACAGATTGTCCAAGAGCTGCCGCATGATCGTGGACTTGATTAGCTGCACGTCCATGACCTGCTCGGCTACGCTGCGCCCGACCAGGCGGTGCGGCATCAGGATCGGCGACAGGACCGCGAACGGCACCTTGTCCCACTCCTCGTTTTCTAGAATGTGCGTTCCTTCGCCGATCGACACGACGCGGCGCAGTTCCGCGATGCCGTCGCCGTCGTAGTCGGAGTAGATGTAACCCTCGACGACCATGACCTCGCGCAGCGCCGGGTCTTTGCTCTCAAGGTTGGTGCCGCTCTCGATCTCCTCGAAGCGCTGCTGCCGCTCCTGCTCCTGGTCAAGCTCGTGGTAGCCCGCGTAGCGCTCGACCTCGTCCTGGTCGTAGCCCATCGCCACAAGGTCGCTGACCGTCATCTGCGTGCGCTGGCCCACGAACGTCGCGCTCTCCATGTCGGTCGCGCGGCGATTAAACAGGAACTCCTCTGGCGGGATGTTGTTGATGCGGATCGAGCCGTCTGGCACGCGGCGCTTGATCTTGACGTTGTAGACGACGACGGGTTCGCCCTCGTCATCTACGCCAACCTCGATGCTCTCCTGCTCGGCAATCTCGATGGCGTCGTCGTCGGTCAAGACAGCAAGCTGCGCAGGCGTCACGCCCTCGAACTCATCCTCGACGATCTTCTCGTCTTCCTCGTAGTAGACCTTGACGACGCCGATCTTGAACAGCAGGGCATCCTTGATCCAGTTGTGCAGGATGCGGAACCCAGGGTTCTGCGTCGACAGCACAAAATTAAGGTACTCAGTCGCCTGCTCGGCGCTCGCCACGTCCTCGGGCTGCCGCGGCAGGCAGCGGGCGAAGTCGCCGTTGCCGAACACGCGCATCAGCGACGGCATCATGTACTCAATCACGTCACTGACTTCGGTGGCGACGACCTGCGAGCGGCCATCGACCTCGTTGCCGAACGAATCGCCAAGGTAATACGACAGCGTGTCCACGCGATCCTGAGAGAACTCGGTGTCGTAATAATTGACGGCGTTCTGCACCTCGTTTGTGAATAGCGAGGAAAAGTCGTCGTCGTGCATCTTTGCCATTGGCTTAAACCCGCAGCGCTAGCTGCAATACTTCCCCGTCTTTACGTTCCCGCCCGGCTTGCCTTTGCCGTAGTTGCCGTTCTTCTTGCCGGTCATCTTGCCCTGCATCTTCATTTCTTCTTCCCCTTAGGTTTCTTCGCGGCAGCCTTAAACGCGGCAGCCGACGGCGCACCCGCAGACCCAGGCTTGCGCATCCGCTCGCCGCTGCCCGCTTTGATACGCTTGCGCTTGGCGTGAATGTTGGCGTAGAGGCCGGGTCGCTTTGGCATAAGTCACCACTTCTTGCACGACCAGTAGCGAGCCGAGAACTTGTCGTCCGCCGTGTCGCAGTTGTGGCGCGCGCGGAAACTTGCCCGCCGCGACGGGATTTGTTTCTTGATCGTCATGTCGGGGTCGCCGAAGCGTACCAGCTTGATGTCGTTGCCCTTCGCCGCCAACACCGCAAATTTCTTCGACGCGCCGGGCGTGCGCTTGGGCTTGTTGAAGCCTGCGAACGACTCGCCACGATATTTCACGCGGCCCGAGGGCGTGCGGGAAGCCGACGACTTTTTCGCCATTACTGCTCTTGCTGGCCGTAGGCGCCAGCGCCGTTCTGCACCTCGTTTGCGAATAGCGAGGAAAAGTCGTCGTCGCGCATTTTCATGTACGTTATTTCCTTGAACCACCCCCTGCGGGGGCGTAATTATCTTGGTACGGCATTTGAACTTCAGCTTGTGCGCCGTGGCATTCCGCCAAAAGCACTAAAGAGGAGAACCCCAATGAGTGCATTTATTGTTTCCGAAGGCTGCATCGACGATGTTGTCGATCTTCTTTTAGACAGCGCTGGCCCAGCCCTCGCACACCTGTGCGACAAGGACGCAGTCGGCCGGCTACGGGAGGCTGCGTGATGCCGTGGACCCCCGAGCAAGTAAAGAAGTGGGAGAAGAGTGACCGCGTTAGAAACCCCCAACGTTGGTATAACGGTCATTGGCATGACGGTAAGACCGGTGGAAGAATTTGGGTTAGATCACTCCACCGATTCACATGGGGTCGTTGGAACCTTCTGTCTGAAGAAGCGAAGACCCGAGTGCCACGCCACCAATGGCCGGAAGGCCTTGAAAACCCAACTTCTTAATGCGCGCGAGTAGGGCGTTCAGACCGCCCTCTCCCAGCACCTCAAGAAACTCTTCGTAGTCCTTGCGCTGACCTTTCCCGCCAAACTCTTCTAGGCGGTCGAGGTTGGCGCGAGCCTTTTTTGACACGCTCTTACTGTTAAGCAGCTTTTCGTAGTAGTCCGGCGCGACGCGACGCAAGCGAACAAGGTTCGCAATCATCCTTCGCGTAGCCCGACCGCTCCCAGCCTTTTCTTTTGCTAGATCGCTCGCCTGGTCGATGTAGCCGCTTGCCTGACGCCCACGAAGTACGGTCGAAGGTGTCCAAGGCACGTCAGGAAACACTTGGCGAAGTTGTGGCTCCATCGACTTCATTGCTTTTTCAGCGGCTGTGCCAGATCGCTCTTCAAAGTCCAGGAGAGCCACACCGTTTTCAGTGTTGCCCATGCCGTAGCCTTTAGCGCTGACAATCTTGTTTACCTGCGCAAGCTCATCGGCTGTTGGCATGCGGCCTATGTCGATGGCGAAGCCCGCACGGTCCTTCCCCGAAGTGGCATGCGTTATGATCTTGTTCCACGCGGCACCCTCTTGGAAGTCAATAAGCCCGCGAACAGCCTCGACAGCGTCTAAGGCGCGCTCATCAACCTGCGAGATGTTTAACAAGCCGCCTTCCATCTCATCTGTACGATATGAGACTAAGGGCTTGCCTACCGTGACAGGATTGCTCTCCCCCACGCCTTTGCTATTTATATAAAAACCCGGACCTTGGTCGCTACGCCTCGAATACATGCCGAGTTCGCCATACATCGGGTCTCGACCAGTTTCATCAATCCAATTCGCGCGATCTGTGAAGGCCTGTTTTTGCGCGTAAGGCGCGTCAATAAGATCGCCGAGAAGACCTGTAGACTTGCCGGGGATTTGCTCGCTTGTGGAATAGGCGGTGTACTTAGGCCCGTAGTCTGGGTACGTCTTCGCAGCAATCGCCACACCTTCTTCCAAGGGTATGCCTCGACGCTCTGCCTCGGCAGCACCTTTGCCGGCCACCCACGGCGCGGCTTGTATCTCGCCTGCTGTCCAATCAGACCTGCCGCCAAGGTTTCTATCTCGTGCGCGAGCTACAGCAAGCATCGTTTCATAATCAAGGAAGCGATGCTCTTGTGCCGACAGAGCGCGACTAAATGTTTTACCGTCTGCGTTGGTGTATCCAAAGCCGCGAGCATGCCATATGTCGTTCGTGCCGGTAGTCGGCTCGGGCACCAAGTTATCTAAATGACCTCCATAGATGGCGGTCTTCGGACCTAAATTAGGTAGCCTGTTCTCGTCACGCGCCGTGTTGTAGTTGCGTGCTTGCGCACCGGTTCTGACCTTGTCCATAGGGCGGCCAGCTTCGTAATGGTTATGCGCTTGCAGAGCAAAGCCCATGTTGGTGTCGGGAGTAGCTTGTGCGCTAAACAACGCCTGCTCCGCAGCGGCAAGACTTTGTGCCTGCGGACGATCAAGTCCTGGCACAACAGGACCGGCGATTTCTTCGTTAAAAGTGCGAGCGCGTGGATACCAGTCGGCACCTTCTATGCCCGCCTCGACCTGCGCGTCGAACTTCTGGCGCATAGCCGCAATGTCTTCGGGCGTCTTAACGCCACGCGGCGCGCCGATGTACTGACCGGACTTGTCCTGCATTAGATGCTGCTCGGAGCGCGCCACTTGGATAGCCTCGGGCACATCCAATTTGCGCAAATCGATTGTGTTGATGATGCCGCGCGCTGCGTCACCAGCTGCGTCTAGACCTTTTTTTGCTGCGCCGCCGCCTGGAACCATTGACAACCCGAGGCCAGCAGCCGCTAGGCCAGTTCCCAGAAGCCCGGTCGCGTTGCGGTAATCCTCTACAGCACCCGGCGTAGCTGCAAACGGCAAAAGGTCAGCCGCACCAAAACTGCGGGTTGCGCCGGTTTCATCAACACCTGATTGACCTAGTAGCTGGTTAGCAAACCTGTGTGCGCGGTAATTAGACAGGCCCATGCGAGATAGAACGTCACCCAGCCCGTAACGCATGCGCTCGAAGCGTGACGGCTCGTAAGCTAACAAGCTCGGACTGCCATCAACAGGCAGGAGGTTGATCGACGGGCGCATGCCCAAAAGGTTCTCTGCCATCAGACGATCCAACTGCTGTCGCTATACGTCAGCGGGCGGTTGTACTTCCACGCCGACCCAGACGTGACCCGCGCCGCGTTGCCGGCAAAGGTCAAAAGAAACGCATCCGCTATGTCCGGCGATTTGCGTCCGCGCTTGCGCATCTCGTCCTTGCTCTCAACTTTCAACTTGCCAGTCGACGTGTATGTGAAGCGCGGCATAGTCAATTCTTCGATCAGCTCGTCTTGCGCAGGCAGAACGCAATCGCGCTTTTCCAGCCACTCGCGACCCGACCACCAAAGCTCATCGCGCAGACGCACAAACTTCTGCCCCATTGCGGAACTCTCAGCCACGTTGACCCCGCGAGCAGGTAAGTCCAGCTCGATAAGGCGATCGACAACGCCAGCGCCGAGGCCAATAGAATCGACAACAATCTCGCTGGGGCGATCAGGATACGGCGTAGCCTCATACTCACTCAGAACAATCCCGCACAGTTGCATCAAGTCCTTGTCGCGCCAGGTCTTGATAGGCTCGGTGACGACGTTGCCGCGCCGCTTGCACAGCGCCGATCGATCGCCGCCCATGCGCGCAACGTCCAAGCCCCACACCGGCATTACAGTCACGAGGCCGTCTACCTCTCGACCCACCGCAGCCTCGACGAGATGGCGCGGGATCACCGCGTCGTCGTCAGCCGCAGGCGGCAGACCCAGCACGCGCACGCGGTAGATGTTGCTGTCCGCCCCGTACTGCTCGGCCATCTGCGCGATGAACTCGCGGCTGACCTGCGTCGAGTCCAGGCAACTGACCGTCTGCGTGTGCCAGCGCTGGCTGGCGAACGCATCGCTGAAAAACCCCTTCGCCCGCGTCGGGTTGCCGACCATCAAAGTCTTCGCACCCGGCGTCGACATCGAGCCCTGGCCCACCTCGAACACGATGTCGGGGATGCCGGACGCCTCGTCGCACACAAACAGCATGTTGGGGGAGTGAAACCCTTGCAGCGCTTCCGGCTGCTCCTTGCGGCTCGTGCGCGCGACGCAGAAACTATCTGGCGCGCTCGTCAGGTTGATCTTGTCGCTCTTGATTTCGAGCTGCTTCTGGAAGCCCTCGGGCAGGTGCTTGATCCACTTCTGCAACTCGGCCCACAGCACGTCGGACAACTGATGCGCCGTGTTCGCCGTCGCGGCGATCTTGCTGGGGTAGTGCGTCAGTAGCCACCACAGGATGACCCAGCTCAAGAACGCAGACTTTCCGACGCCGTGGCCGCTGCGGATCGCGACACGGTCGTGCGTGCGAATGGCCTGCAACGCCTTCACCTGCCACTCCTGCGGCGTTGCGTTTAGGCACGTCCTGACAAACAGAACAGGGTCGTCGTGTAGAGCCTTTAGCGTTGCGGCTGCGTCGTCTAACTTTGGCGCAACCTTCGTCTTCGCCGCAGGCTTTGCCTTTTTCGCGGTCGCCGCTTTCGCCATTTTATTTTTTCCGGTCGTGGGTGTCTGTCACGCAACCCCCACCCCCAGGGGGGGGTCTAGCGCCAGGCGTCCCCGTGCACCCAGCCCACAATGCTATGCCGCGCGCCACGCACCAGAGGCGTGACCTCGTGCGCCATGAACGCCGGGAAGATCGACAGCCCGCCGCAGTCGCGCGGGATCGGCATGCCCGCGTCTGCGCCGCCGTCCAGCACGAGATCGCAGCCTTCGTACTCGTCCGGCTCGCTGAGTTGCAGGACGTATGTCAGCTTGCGGTTGGCCCGGTCGCTGTGGATGTCGGCCATGTGGATGTCGATGTGGCGCCTGTACTGGTCGCCCGTTGACTCGTAGACGAGGTAGTTGAGGCCTTCGGCCACGCCGTCGATGTGGAACCCGAAGGCCTGGTCGTTTGCGGCGACGACTACGTCGACGATCGGGTCGATGATCCAGTTGTACCCAACACCAAAGTCCCTAGTCGTCACGCGGCGGTAGTC
>Ga0196901_1000904_pt1 | contig 15172 bp, 36 predicted proteins | sample CB_VirMetaG_FD_169099 | JGI IMG/M metagenome (GOLD analysis project Ga0196901, IMG submission 169099) | Freshwater to marine saline gradient viral communities from Chesapeake Bay - CB_1504_1 Viral MetaG (v3) (version 3) | ecosystem: Environmental > Aquatic > Marine > Coastal | place: USA... | reverse complement strand
TGGCTATCTTCGTAACCAAAGGTGATGCGCCGCTCACCGATGCTCAACTTGAGAAGCGCGCACAAAAGCATATCGCAAAGGATTGGCCGCCCCAAGCCCGTGAGAAGTCGATCCGCACCGCTGACGGTGCTTTCGATGCCTTCATGGCTACCTTCTCTGCAAACCACGATGTGAACGTGGCAAACAATACCTTCAACTGGCAGCTTGCTGAGTATCGCAAGGCCACTGCACGGTTGGCTCGGTATCGTTTGGCAGACGGTAAGCCTGAGGAAACCATTGAGACGCCCACTGGCACCTTCACTGATGAAGGCGTGGAGATCATGGACGTGTATGTGATCCCAGCCATTGAGCCGCTTGAGGCCACCGTTGAGCAGACCACCTACGACGAGGAAGGCAATGCCACGACCGAGACTGTGGGCAACCCGCTGATCGTTGCTGACGACGCAGAGCGTGCTGCTGCGCAGGCCGTGGTGGATGCCACGCCTGACGATGTTAAAGCCTTCTAAGCCTTGGAGACACTAATGGCCCCGCAAACCATTGCTGATGCACACAACCGACTTGACAAGCTCGAACCAAAGATCGATCGCTTGGAGAGTGACGTGACCGCGATCAAGACCGAAGTGCACATTCAATTCAAGGAAGTGTTCACCAGGATCAAGCGGATTGAATCGATCCTGATTGGCGCGAGCGGTGCCATTATTCTGTTGCTGGTCTCAGTCCTGGTGAAGATGGGATGAACAATGTGTGTCCTAGTCCTCATAAGCTACGGACACCTCTTCCTTAACTATCGCGGATCTTGGTTCCACAAGGTCTGTCACTATCATTGCGAAGAGCCTCACCCCTACGGATGGGACAATATCTTCTATCGTGTGAGCCCAAGCTATGTTTGCCCAGCGAGGTTTACCGCCACATGATCGATCCGATTACAGCAATCTCCGCAGCCACCGCATCGTTTAATGGCATCAAGCAAATTGTTGCTGCTGGTCGTGAGATCGAGGACTGCGTAGGCCAGCTCTCTAAGTGGGCTGGGGCTATGTCGGACATTGGCTTCCTCGAGCAGAAGGCCAAGAATCCACCCTGGTATAAATCGTTTAGCAGATCTGCTGAAGCAGAAGCTATGGAAATCTTCGCGGCTAAAGAGAAGATCGAAAAGCAGAAGCAAGAAATCCTAACGATGATCGGGTATATGTATGGGGACAGGGGGCAAGAGCGTTATCGGAACATTCTGCGCGAGGTTAAGGCGCAGCGTGAGAAACACGCTTATCGCAAAGAGGAGATTAAGCAGGCTCTCATTGAGTGGACTGTTGGCATTTTGGCTGTTTTATCGGGCGCTGCTATCCTCGGCGTGGCGATTTATTACATGGGGAGGTCGCAAGGGAAATGGAAGTGAGTGAATATGATCTGAACGGCAACGGCAGGATCGACAAGCAAGAGCGCGAAATCATGTTGGAGGATCGCCGCTTAGAGATGATGGACCGAGATGCCAAGCGCGACACAGAGCGAGCGTTGACGATTGCCTGTGCCGCTGGGATGCTTCTGTATCCTTTTCTGATCCTTGTCTCAGCTTGGCTGGGGCTCGATCATGCCTCGTCGCTCTTGGCTGACATCGCTCCAGTTTATAGTGTGGCTGCGAGTGGCGTCGTGGTAGGTTATTTTGGCTTCAATGCAATGGGAGCAAGAAAATGATCCAAGCATTACTAGGTCCAATAGCAAATCTGGCGGGCACTTGGCTCAAGAGCGCGGTTGATACCAAGGCCGCTGAGACTGAGGCCAAGGTCGCCAAGGCCAAGGCCGAGGCGCAGATCATGTTGAGTGCCGCCACTTCGGAGGCGGAGTGGGAGCGCGTTATGGCGCAGGCCAGCACGTCAAGCTGGAAGGACGAATGGCTCACGATTCTGTTCTCGATCCCGCTGATCCTGTCTTTCTGCGGTAACTGGGGGCGAACCGTGACCGAGCAGGGATTTGCTGCTTTGGAAGTTATGCCCGACTGGTATCAATACACTCTGGGCGTAATTGTCGCCGCCAGCTTCGGCGTGCGTAGTGCAACAAGATTTTTTGGGAAGGGCAAGTAATGGGACAATTCAAACTATCGCAGCGCAGCCTGGACAAGCTCGAGGGCGTTGATGAACGCATGGTCGCAATCGTTAAGTCTGCAATCCATTACACCAAGGTTGACTTTGGTGTGATCTGTGGCCTTCGCACGATCGAGGAACAGCGTGAGCTGGTAGAAAAGGGCGCCAGCCAAACGATGAAGTCCAAGCACATTGATGGCCTGGCAGTGGATCTCATGGCTTTCTGCGGATCGCGGGGATCTTGGGAGCTAAACCTGTATGACGACATCGGGGATGCGATGATCGAGGCCGCCAAGGAGATCGATGTCCCGTTGCGGTGGGGCGCAGCCTGGCACGTTGATGATGTCCGCAAATGGGATGGCTCATGCGAGGATCTGATGAACGCTTACATTGATTTACGTCGCGGCCAGGGGAAGCGGCCATTCATCGACGCGCCGCATTGGGAGATCAATGAGTGATGGCAAAGAAACCTGGACTGTGGGCCAACATCCACGCTAAACGTAAACGGATTGCTGAAGGCTCGGGCGAAAAGATGCGCAAGCCTGGTGAGGAGGGGGCGCCAACCGCTAAGGCGCTTCGTGACAGTGCAAAAAAGAAAATGAAAAAGGGCAGCTAGATTGCTGCCCTAAATACTTCTAAGATTGGCAGTCGCCCGATGCGATTGTCTGTTCGTCTCCTGTAGTCATATTCCTCCCTTGTGACTAGCAGGAGCGTGTCTCCGCTTTGCAACAGGAGACACGCGATGCCCTGGCGTTGCCACAGATCCGCTTGTCTGATGGCTGCCGGGGCATCGTCAAACTCCAGGGCGTCCACTAGAGGATCGTGAGGCCGTTCTTCAGCCCCGCCGCCCTCTGGATCCAGCCTCTTCGCTCGATCGCCGCTAGGTGCTTGGCAACTGTCGCCTGGGCAATGCCAAACTTTGCTGCCAATTCCTTCTGCGTCGGTGTAATGCCTGTCTGCTCCTGGATCTTCACCATGTGATCGAAGATCTCCCGTTGCTTCTCGGTCAGGTTAAATCGCACGCGCTCATTCATCATTCATCTCCGCTCCAAGTCGGCGCAGATGTGTCTTATATGCGTCCATGACTTCTTTGGTTTTCATCTCGCCCAGCTGATCGATGCGTGCCTGGTTCTGTTCACGCACCTGGCGAAGCATTGTCATCTTCTCGCGTGGCTCAAACGTGTCTCCATCAGATGACATTTGGACATTGGCATAGACGCCCATCATTTTCTTGAGCATTTCCACATAGTCCTGGGATGTGCGCGGTGGTTCTTTGCCATACGGATTGCCCAGGTGATTGAACACTTGCCAAGGGCTGAAGTCTGCTTCAACCTCTGACTCCACCTCGATTGCGTCCTCGATCTCAGGTTCGATCTCGGGCTCTATTTCTGGAATAGGCTCTGAGAGCGCCTCAGGGGCGGGCTGGGGCGCCTTGATCTGATCGAGGGGGTTTGCCCTGGGCGTAACATCCTTCGGCTCTGTAGGGTAATCCTGGGCCTCCTCAGCGGTGATTACACCTTTGAGGGCATCAGGGAACGCATCGCGGATGGCAAAGCCTCGAGCGCGCATTTGCAACATACGGTCTGGATATTGCGACCACGGGCCTTGCTTGCCCCACAGCCGAGCGCGCTTCGCATCGGCCACACTGAATTGCGCGACCGTCTCCTCGATCTCTTCGCCATAGCGGCGCTTCACCTTGCAGTATGCAGTGCGCGCATCACCTTCACCTTCGACCTTTTCCTGCACGCCCGCGCAGCGGGGATCGTTCTTAACCAGGGCCAGGGCGGCATCACCATAGACTGACGGCTTGCCGTTGATGATCGCAATGTTCTGCAATGCCTGGAGCGGTTGCAGTCCCAGCTCATAGCCCCACTGCACAGCGACCAGGATATCCTGGGGTTTGCGCTGATAGCTTTTCGGCACCATCTCGGAGACCGATAGCATCTTGGAAAACTCCATCGCCTCGGTCATGTTCTGGGGTGCAAGTGTTGGCAATTTGCTCATGTCAAACCTCTTTCACGCTAATTGATTTCTGTCTGGTTGTGCTGCCAGGCTTGGCCTCTTCGATCTCTCCCTGGCAATGTGGGCATAGCTGCGCTGGCTTTGGCTTCATCGTGCGCCAGGGCCAGCTGACTTTGTATTGCCTGCCTGTCTCACTGTAGACTGAGCCGATCTTGTGATTGCCGAGCGCTGCCATGAGCTTTTCAGTAGCGTCTGCTTTCAGCTCCTCGCCAGCTTTGATCGCTCTTACCCCGTCTTGGTAGATCTCAACAACTTGCGCCAGGTCAGAATCCAACTCGATCTCTGGCTCTGGATCTGGGTCGTTGTATTTCCAGCCCAGCTCCTCAATGTTTTGCGGCTCAGGCCATGTGCCCTCTGCCATATGTGTCTCGAAATCGATCACTGCCTGGCTAATTAGCCTGGTCGTGTCCTGGTGTTTCGGGAAGATATGGATCTCGATCGTGCGCCCGCTGTAACAGGTGAACAGGATCCCATACTTTGCACCGTGGCACATCATGCCAGCCTGAAGCTGGAGTGGCCCTCGATGTAACGGTGGATCTATTGGCTTCTTCGGCACGGTCGTAAACTTTGCCTCGAGGATAATCTTGCCTTCGATCCTGATCTCGCCATCATCGTTCATCACATAGATGCCCTGGCCTTCGTTGGTCTGGATCTCGATCGGCGCGGGCAGATCGATTATCCCGTCATCAGAATAGTAAAGCTCGAGGCTCGGGTGTTCCTTTGCCGCCTCCTCGCCATCTTCGGTGTGGTGATAAACCAGGCTTGGATCGATGCCGAGCTGACGCAGACCGCGCTCGAGGATGATAGGCTCGATCGCGGATCCGATGTCGGCTGGCAAGCTGTCCAGCTCTGGCCGTGGCTCTCCTTTGTTGTGCGCCCTGGCGCGCTCGAGCACGTCATAGGCTGACTGATAGGGGCTGAAGCCCAGCCAGGCAGGCAAGACGCTGCCGCTTAGGTGATTGTCGGGTGATAGCTTAGCCATTGATATAGGTTCTCCCTTGGTCTGTGATTTGCCAGATGATTTCCTGGCGGTTGCGTTTGTTTACTTTGCGGCGTCCGCTGTCCTCGACGAGACCCATGTGCGCCAATTCGGTCATGCGTGGCTTGACTGAGTAAAGCCATTCATCCATAATCCTGGACAACTCCTCTCCCGTGGCTCCTTGTGTCTGCCTGGACAATGCCTCGAGGGCTTGCTTCCTGAGCCCTGTTACGCGGGGGGCTACTAGCACTGCCGCAGCCACCTCGGTATCTGGTGCGTTGCGGTGGTGCATTTTTTTGATGTCAACTTCATCCATTCACTGACTCCTTACTGGTTCATATGGAATTAAGAAACAGCTCCCAGTCTCCCAGGATCCGTCTGCGTTGTAGAAAGTTTCGCCGCACCCGATCATCCAATTAATCAGGACGATCGAGATCATGGCGCTGCCTATAGCTATCAGGATCAGAGATCCCAGTGCGTTCCAAAATCGTTTCATGCTGCACGCTCCAAAATGTTTTTGACTTGTTGTGGTTGCCACATTGGGCCGTGAACAGGATCAGGCAAAACAGGTTGATTGTTCTTGTCGATGCGCAGGGGCACAAGCCACTCGTTCAGCTCTTTGGCAAGTGCGCGCAGGCTGGTGTGCCCGTATCCCTGGAGCTTCTCGATGTAGGGCATCACGCGCAACGCATTGTCTGCGGCCTTCGCGGCCAGCGCTGCACCGCCAGCAGCGGCGCCGACCTCGGGACAGGGCGAGCCCAGGGCCTTGTGCTTGCGCACCTGGGCCAGGCCCTCCCGCGTCCGGCGCGAGATCCGGCGGCTCTCAAACTCAGCGATCGAGGCCAGCAGCTGAATGGTCAAGCGGCTAACGTCTGGATCGTCCATGTTGGGCATATCGAGCGCAACAAACTTTACTTGGCTATCCATCAGGTTTGCGATGAACGACAGGTTACGCGCCAAACGATCGAGCTTGGCCACGATCAGAACGGCGCCTTGCTTGCGGCACTCCTCGATCGCAGCCAACAGCTGGGGCCGATAGTTTTTGCGCCCGCTCTCGATCTCGACAAACTCTTGCAGGATCTCGCAGCCCTTGGCGCAGCACCAGTCCTGAACCGCCTCGCGTTGGGCGTCGAGGCCGTTACCAGCCTCGCCCTGGCGCTGGGTGGACACACGGAAATAAACGATCGCCTTCATAGTTACTCCTTCCGTTCCTGGATCAGCAACACGGTGCCGATCACCTTGGTCCGCAGGCCCTTCTTTCCCCAACATTCGCTGAGGAAATAGGTTTCGAGATCCTCGAAGGTCTCGAACTCGAGGCGCTGAAAGGGCTCGCCATTGGCTATGCCAGTTTCAAACTTAAAGGGCATTGCGATCTCCTCATGCTAAATGGTAGCGGCTTGCCTGGTCGGCCAGGCGCGCAACATCGATCAAGGGAAGATCCTCCCGACGCGGCATCTCGTATGCCCCGCCGTCGTAGGCGGCCATGATCGCCGCCTGGCTCAACCTGGTGCGGTTGCGGATCACGCCTTCAATCAAGCGCGCGTGGTCAACGAAAGCGATCACGCCAGTCTCGGCATCAAACGCTGCGCTGATCGGTTGGCCGCCCACAGTGTAGGCGCGGCCCGTGTTAAAAGTTATGGCTTCAATGTTGCTCATCTCATTTCCTCCTTCGAGATTGGTCCAGCGTGACGGGCCCGCAGGCCCGCCAAACAAGATCAAGCTGCCTCCGCCTGGGGATAGCCCATCAGATAACCCTCGGGGCTGTTAAAGAAGATGTAATCGGCGCTGGGCCCATCGACCTTCCGATATTCATAGATATCTTCCATGCCGTTGAAGTGCCCGGCCCGGAACTTGTCCGCCTCGAAATAGATCTTGGCGTAAAGCTCGGGGCTGATCTCGTCGGCCAGGTAAACCCGCACCGCGTTGCCGCCGCTGTAATTGTCAGACCGGACAGAACCCTTGACGCCGTGCGCCTTCAGGATCGCCCGGATCTCTTTGGCCACGATCACTGCATCACTCATCTTTTTCATCTGTCTGTCTCCTGGTTTTCAAAAGGGCGTATCGTTTTCAGCGAACCACATGCACACTTCATAATCGCCGCAGTAACAAAGATTGCTTTCGAGCGTGGAAAGCGCGATCGCGTCGAACTCCTGTTCGGTCGCAGCCTTGTCCACATAAATGGTGTCGTGTGCGTTCAATTCTGCGTTGTCGATCATCAGCTTCACGCGGTCTGCAAGATCTTCGTGGGTGCCCAACGGCAAGGCGCGGGCGATCGCTGCAATTTGTGCAAAAGTCTGTGCTGCCATCTGTCTATCTCCTCATTGTTGGGGCTCAGACTGAGCCATGATCCACGCTGCGACTTCTTCCATGCGCTGTTTGCGCCGTTGCTCTTCTGCGAGCTGCATCGCCGTGGGCTTGTCCCAGATTGCAGGGCCGCCGCACGGCTTGCACTTGCGAGCGCGAAGGCTGGCCCTCGTTCCGCAGCATCTGCAAATCTTGAACATGTCCATCTCCTCACCACCGGCCCCGAGCGGGCCATGCCGGGGCAGCTTCGCCCCACCGCTTTTCGAAATCCCGCTCCAGCTCATGCACCCGCAGATCACGGGCCGGGCTGGGGTAGAGCCAGGCTAATCCGTCTGCCGCGATCAGACCCTCGATATCTTTGTCCTTGGCGGACAAATTGAAATAATTTGCCATCGTCGTTTCCTCCTTAACAGATCCGCATTACCTGGCCCGCTTTGGCCTGGGCGACCCAGGCATCAGCGCCAGCTTTGTCGCCAGCCTGGACCTTCGCCAGCAGGCTATCCTCGAACGCGATCAGATCCTCGAGATCAACCTGCCGCTCACCGACCTGGCCGCTTGCGCCAGGCTGGTCGAACAAGTCGAACGCCGCGCTATTCTTGTCTTGCTTCTTCATTTGAACCTCCGAACGATCGGCATCCAATAGCCAATCAACACCCTATTATCTGCACACCGATATCGCTAATGTCAATAGGGCAATCGCTATTTTTTTTGAGGAATCGCTAAGTGACTGTGAAACGACAGAAATCAGCCAATCTGGTGGGGTTCTATCTGCGTGTCCCAGCCCAGCTGAAGGACCGCATCGACGCGCTCGCCCAGGAACAAAAGACAAGCCAGGCCCAGGTGGTGGTTGACCTGGTATTGAGAGCGCTCGAGCTGCCAGCGCCAGATCCAAAGGTCTCGGATTGGCTCAAGAGGGTCAAGCAATGACGGACCAGGGATGGAAGCCGCACTATTCCAGCTATGTAGAATGTGACTTCTGCGGCCAGCTCACGAAGGGTCGCATCTATCCAGATGCCCCAACCAAGGTCAGGTGTGGCGCCTGCAACAGAACTATCGCCTCGGCCATCACGTTGCCAAAGCCGCCTTGGATCGAGGACACCGAATGGAGCAGCAGCAATGATTGAATACTTTACCGCCCTGGTGATCTCATACCATCTGCTGGGCGAGCCGATCGATGCTACGATCTGGCTGGACAGCGAAGCCAGCTGCGAGACCGCCATGCGCGGCGCCGGCGATCTCTATGAAACAATCTATCGTCTCTACGGCAAAGACATTATGATGCGCTGCCACAAGTCCGACGTCGTATCAAAGACCGTGCGCCCGCAGGCGCGGCCAGAGGGGCTAACTAATGGTTAATTGCGTCCACGTTGTTCTCAGCGGCCAGCCGATCGGCAAGGGCAGGCCCAGGTTCACCCGCGCTGGGCGCACATACACACCAGCCAAGACCAAGGCTTATGAGCTAGAGCTGCGCCGTGTCGCCCTCGAGGCCATGAGAGATGCCGAGCTGGAGCCGACAGAGGTGCCATGTCGTGTGGTTATCCTGGCCCAATTCGAGATCCCAAAGAGCTGGCCAAAACACAAACAACAAGCAGCTCTCCTCAAGGGAAGCATTTACAGACCAGGCAAACCAGACATCGACAACATAGCAAAGGCAGCCCTCGATGCCATGAACGGTATCGTATTCAAAGACGACGCACTCGTCTCGAAGCTCGAGGTCGAGAAGCGCTACGGCCAGCCACTGCTCATTGCGACGGTGTTCTTCGATGAGTAATAAACAATATGCAAAAAATAGAGACGCTCAGAAACAAGGATCTCAGGAAGTATTCGATCCTTCCGATTCGCGCCGTCCAGGATCCAGAGATCAACAGAACCGCCGCACTCGCCGTCCTCGCTGTCATGTGCAGCTACACCGACGAGCTGGGCCGCACATTCGTATCACAAGCACGAATAGCAAAAGACCTGGGCATCTCACGACAAGCAGCCAACAAGCAGATCAAGCGCCTGCTCGATCTCGGCTACCTGGTCTATGCCAAGAAGCAATACAAAGGACAGACCACCAATACCGTCAAAGTGATCTACGATGAACAGGTCAAAGATGAGGAAGAAGCACGCTCAAACCTAACGGCAAGAGAGCAAATGGACCTCGCAGAAAGAGAAGCTGGCCTTGTGAATAACGCTGTGAATAACCTGGGGAAAGAAAAGGTCAGCACCTTTGACCTGCAACCTGATGGGTTGCACCAAGGTGCAACTTCTGAGGTTGCACCCCCTGCAACTTCTAAGGTTGCACAGAACGAGACATTAACGAGTAATAGTAACGAGTATAAAGATAAGGCTAGAATGATGTGTGTGATGTTTCTAAGAGTTGCTGATGCTTATGGCACGCCTCGACAGTATCAGGAACGGGATGAGCAGATGATGGTGACTTGGGTCAGCCAGGGACTCGAGCCTGATGCCTGGAAAGAGATCCTGACCAGCCATGTTGAGTATTGCAGGAGCAACAGCAGAGACATGGCCAGAGGGATCGGATACTTTCAGGAACCAGTGAAGCGTGCGCTGGGCAAGAGCAAGAGCGCAGAGGTGAACAAGTTGCTCCAAGGTCTGAAGAGGAGCTTGCGGGCATGATGTCAACGAGCCAAACGGTCGCTTGGCCTGGTGACGGGGCGCAGCAGCAGATGCCACCCCCCTATCGGGCGCGGGAGGGGCCGATCGTGCGACCCCACCCCTTTCCCCCCGCCCCCGCGCTCTTGTGTGCGGGGGCCTCACGAAAATATTTTCCGAAAAACGAGGAGAAGCGGAATGAAGCGTTTTACAGTAAGCCAAGCTAAGGAGATTGAGGGCAGGGACAAGCCAGTGTGGCTGAGACATGGGATTGCCTTTCAGAAGGATGGGAAGGCTTTGCGGATTAAGCTGGAGAGCTTGCCGATTCCGAATAAGGATGGGGAGATATGGCTAACCCTGTTTGAGAGCGACGGAGAGGGCCGTGGAGAGGGCTTCACGCCTTCTGGGTATGGGGAGTCATCTGGGAGCGACAATGGCGCTCCAGCGGCCTCTCAGGGGCTGGATGACGATATTCCGTGGTGAGGGTGAATGGCTAAGGGATCTGATAAGCGTCCTCCGATTGGTCGGTTTGGCGGTGTGCGGTTGGTGCAGCGTCGGATTGGTCGATCGGAGACTTTGTATCACAACAAGGAAGTGGTTGCTTCTGAGCTGCTGAAGATTGGAACGACGAATATCACGGATATAGTGAATCTGGATGGAACGGTTAAGGACATTGACGAGATCCCGCCCGAGGCGCTGAGCGCGATTAAGAAGATAACGGCTGGTCCTGATGGGCGCGTGACGATTGAGTTGTTTGACAAGGTGGCTACGCTGCGGGTGCTGGCGAAGGCGAGCGGATTGCTGGATGCTGAGGCTAACCAGGAGAAGCCGAGTATCATTGGGATCAATATGCGCGGTCCTGAGCTGATCGAGGATGCGGATCCTATAACGACATATGAGGAGGTTATTGATGTCGAAGAAGCAGAGAGAGCCAGCTCCCGTAGATCCCACGGCGAAGAAGCTGGGGGAGCTGATGGTGAAAGTGAAACTTAGCCCTCGAGAGATCGCCCAGCGCTATGGTCGCTCTGAGGCAACGATCGGTGAAATGTTGCGGGGGAAGAAGGATATCCCGCTGCACTGGATAGAAGATCTAGGGAGGTTAGCACGACATGGCGGAAGTTGATCGACAGTTCATTAAGGTTTCTGAGCAGATCTCTGAGCTGAAAGCCGAGATTGGGCGGTTAAAGAACGAGATTGCTTTGCTGAGAGAGAATGTGGAGCGGGCGCGGGCCGAGCGCACAACGTCTATTCCGTTCAGGGGGACGATATCGTGACACTGCCGAGCATGGATCTGGACTTCTCGAACAGCCCAACCGTGTGGAAATTTCTGCACGATAATAGCTTTGTGAGAGGCTTGATGGGGCCAGTGGGTTCTGGTAAGAGCTATGGTTGCGCAGCCGAGATAATGTTGCGGGCTGTGAACCAAAAGCCCAGTCCGCGTGATGGCATCAGATACTCCAGGTTTGTGATTGTCAGAAATACATATCCCGAGCTGCGCACGACCACCATCAAGACCTGGCAAGAGCTATTCCCAGAGGATATCTGGGGCGGGATCCGCTGGCAGCCTCCAATCACACACCACCTAAAGCTGCCAGCACGGGATGGCGCCGCTGGAATTGACTGTGAAGTTATCTTCATGGCCCTTACATCGCCGCAGGATGTAAGGAAATTGCTGTCCCTAGAGCTGACTGGTGCCTGGGTGAACGAGGCTCGAGAGCTGCCGAAGGCTGTGATCGATGGCCTGACGCACCGGGTGGGGCGCTATCCCACGAAAAAGGACGGTGGGCCGACCTGGTATGGCATCTGGATGGATACCAACCCGCCAGATAATGATCACTGGTGGCATGAGTTGGCCGAGAAAAATCCGATCGGGGGCGAATATCCCTGGACATTTCATCGCCAGCCTGGGGGCGTGCTGCAAATGGCGCCCGATGAGGTGCCGAAAGACAATCCTGAGAGCCAAGGCTACATATTCTCGGGCGGCAAGTGGTGGCAAGTTAATCCGAAAGCGGAGAACAAGAACAATCTGCCGCCTGGTTACTATCAACAGCTGCTTGGCGGTAAAAACGCGGACTGGATCCGCTGCTATGCCCAGGGAATGTATACGTTTGTCCAGGAAGGTCGGCCTGTCTGGCCCGAATACGACGACGAATTGATGAGCGGGACCGTCGAGGTGGATCCATACTACCCGATTCAGATCGGGGTGGACTTTGGTTTGACGCCAGCTGCGATATTTGGGCAACGCACGGCAGGCGGTGCCTGGAGGGTCTGCGATGAGCTGGTCACATTCGACATGGGCCTCGAGCGTTTCGGCCAGGAGCTGATCTCGAAGATCGCTGAGAAGTATTCTAAGCACGATATCCTGATCTGGGGCGACCCTGCGGGCAACAAACGCGACGAGATCTATGAGGTCACGGCCTTCGATCACCTTCGATCGCTGGGTTTCAAGGCGCAACCGACAGATAGTAACGCCTTCCAGGTGCGCCGAGAGGCCGGAGCGGCGCCAATGTCACGTCTGATCTCGGGCAAGCCGGGCCTGATGGTGGACAAAAAGTGTCTGCGGCTGCGTAAATCTCTTAGCGGAGGCTATTTCTTCAAGCGTCAAAGCCTGGGCGCTGGGCAGGAACGGTTTAAAGACAGCCCCGTGAAGAATGAACACTCACACTGTGGCGATGCGTTTGGATATCTCATGCTGGGCGGCGGTGAACAGCGACGATTGCGGCGCGGATCCTACACCAGCCAAGGCGGGACATACACCGCCAACACAGATTTCGAGATCTTCTGATGAATTTCGGTAGGAGTTTTCTCGGCCCGACGCAGAACCTGATTCCGTTTCGGCCAGAACATTTGTTGCGCATGGAGCTGAAAGGGGATGAGCTGCGATATCTCGAGATCATTCCGGAGTATCACCGTTACATTATCGACATGGCGATCCCGGATCTGAGCTGGACGCTGGTCGGCAAGGGCAAACCCGTGTGCCTGTTCGGCGTTCGGCCCATGTGGCCTGGCGTGGCCGAGGTCTGGATGCTGCCAGGCATTGGCATCGATGAAAATGCGATAGCGCTAGTGAAGGGCGGAAGGCATATATTTGCGCAGATAGAGCAGGAATACAATGTTAGACGCCTTCAGATAGCCGTGCGGAAGTCTAATTACACAGCTTACAAATTTGCGCGTTTCGTGTATTTTGAGCAAGAGAGCCTCATGCGCCAGTTTGGGCCTGAGGGTGAGGATTACTACATGATGACGAGGATCAGATAATGGCACAACTAGCAGCACTTGCAACTGGTTTGGCAGCGGGCGCAGCAATCAGCGGAGCTGGCAAAAAGCCTAGCACGCCAGCTGGCGTCACTGAGGCGCAACAGCGCGCAGAAGCTCTAGCAGAGGCTCAAACGCGCGAAGAGGCTGCCCAGATTGCCGCTCGCAACCGAGCGCGCCGCACGGGCGGTCTGCGCCTGCTGATGGCCCCTGGGCGCCTTGGCACGAACACGCGCCTGGGCTCGCAGGGTGACACCTTCGGCGTCAAGATGGATTGATTCTTATGACTAACACGAAAAAAGATCCGCGAATCTTCCGCAAGATCCTTACTGAGGTGCCCGCTGCGGAGCCGATCGAGGCCCCGGCGGCTGACGCCAAGCCGAAGAAAGGGGCTTCCGATGCCAAAAAAACTGCACAAAAAGCTGCTCCTAAGCGCCGAGCGGCTCGGACTAAAGGGTGAGCGAAAGCAAGCCTATGTATTCGGGACAATGCGCCGTATCGAAAAAGGCGAGAAGCCCAAACCAAAAAGGAGCAACTAAATGGCAATTCTTGATAAGGATATCGGCCTCGTCGAAGCCAGCATTTCTGCGCAAAATACGTTTTCGGATGGGCTTTATACCCAGGGCGAATTTAACTTCTCGATCTCGGGCACCTTCTCTGGGACTGTCACCGTTCAGCGGTCTTTTGACCAGGGCTCTACATGGCGCGACGTGGATACATTCACGGCCCCCATCGAGACCTATGGCCACGATCCTGAGCCTGTCGTCGTTTACCGCGCGGGAATTAAAACTGGCGACTATACAAGCGGCACGGCTGTAATCCGTATCGGTCGATAGGTGGCGATATGGTTGCCAAGCGCTATCAGAATCCAAGCGGCGGGCTAAACGAAGCTGGCCGCAAGTATTTCAAGCGCACAGAAGGCGCCAATCTAAAATCTCCAGTCAAGTCGGGAGACAATCCTCGACGCGCTTCGTTCTTGGCGCGGATGGCTGGTAATGATGGCCCAGAACGTGACGAGAAGGGGCGCCCCACCAGGCTATTGCTGTCATTGCGCGCCTGGGGCGCGTCATCGAAGGCCGACGCCAGGAAGAAGGCAGCCGCAATAAGTAAGAGAAATGAGAGCCGAGATGCCTAGATTAAACGTAAAAGAGCTGATGGAGCGTGAAGCAAAGGCACAGGCCCGAAAGGATGAGTGGCGCTCAATCTATGAGGATTGCTATGAGTTCGCTCTACCCCAGCGCAACCTATATTCGGGGTATTACGAGGGCCGCGTAGCAGGTAAAGCAAAGATGGCGCGCGTGTTTGACTCAACAGCGATCCACGCCACCCAGCGCTTTGCCAACCGCTTACAGGCTGGCCTGTTCCCGCCCTATAAAACATGGTGCCGCCTCGAGGCAGGCTCGCAGATCCCTGAGCAAGACCAGGTTCGCGCCCAGGAGATCTTTGACAACTATACCACTCGGCTGTTCGAGACGTTGCGTCAGACAAACTTTGATCTGGCAATGGGCGAGTTCTTGCTCGATCTGGCTGTCGGCACGGCAGTAATGATGATTACGCCTGGCGATGAGGTAACGCCTGTTCGCTTCAACCCGATCCCGCAATACCTGGTGGCGATCGAGGAAGGTGCAAACGGCAGTGTCGATAACGTCTATCGCCAGCTGCGCGTAAAGGCCGAGGCCGTGATGCGTGAGTTCCCTGGGGCGCAAATGACAGCCGAGCTGGCAGAGGCGATCGAGCGCCGCCCGGATCAAGAGCTAGATCTGCGCGATGCGGTGATCTTTGACCAGGAAACTGGGCGCTATCACTATCACGTTTTCTGGCCAGCCAAGAAACAAGAGCTGTTTTATCGTGAGATGCGATCGAGCCCGTTTATCGTGTCGCGTTACATGAAGGTCGCTGGTGAGGTGTATGGGCGGGGGCCGCTGGTCACGGCCATTGCGGA
>Ga0196901_1000902_pt1 | contig 15180 bp, 10 predicted proteins | sample CB_VirMetaG_FD_169099 | JGI IMG/M metagenome (GOLD analysis project Ga0196901, IMG submission 169099) | Freshwater to marine saline gradient viral communities from Chesapeake Bay - CB_1504_1 Viral MetaG (v3) (version 3) | ecosystem: Environmental > Aquatic > Marine > Coastal | place: USA... | reverse complement strand
GTATCTTTTACGACAAGTTCACCATACCACACCCCTACCTGTTTTTACAAGGGGTATCTATTGTGCGGTACCGACACCGGTTTCGATAGTGCCTGAGGTTGCACCAGTGGTGCGAGAAAATTGTCCGCCACCTTGAAACTCTGCGACACGTTCACGTTGACGACGTTCCAGTTTCTTCAAAGATTCAACGTCGTATCCAAAAGCTGCCCCGATCTTCTGTGCTTCGGTTAGACGTTCTTCGCCGCCCATTTCTTGATATAGGCCAGACAATTCGCCAATCCGTTCAAAGGTCGTTTGGGCTTGTTCTGGCGTGTATCCGCGGGCAAGCAGGTCTTCTGCGCTTGTGGCGGTCAACTCGAAGCCAGCTTGTTCGCGGGCGCGAGCAGAGACACGTGCAGCTTGAGCTTGTTTGGTGAGAATGGGGGCTGCTCGCTCCGGGTCAAGGAAGTATGCAGCCAACTCATTTTCACTAACGTTATACAGACGTTGCATTTGCCGTTTTACTTCAGGGTCAGCATCACGCACCATCACATAGCCCTCTTGAACACGGCTATTCAGTTCCGACACGGATACGTCATTCTCGATCAGCTTCCGGAAATCCGAAGATTCGTCGTAGAAACCAGCAGGCAAACCGGCTGCCCGCATCGTGTCACGATACGAGTTCTCCAAAGCAACATAGGTTGCGGGGGAAAGTTCGGGTAATCCTTTTGCTGCACGTGCAGCATTTCCAGCAAATCTTGTCTTGTATTCCGTGGTGCCTCGAAGCTCAAAGAGGATGGCATCCGAATCGGTTATGCCTTTGGCGACCAGTTCGCGGATGTTGCTGGTCAGTCCTTCAAGGCCAATTCTTCCCAGTAGGGCAGTCAGGCGAGAGTAAGCATCTTCGTCAAACTCTCTGCCAGCGATGGTTGTATCACCATCTCCGGTATCGTCCGAATCTCCGGTATCGTCCGATTCCCCCGAATCTTCTTCATCGAAAGTGCCGGCGCGACCAACGGCCTCAATAGCCGAAAGCGCACCCAGGGCATCCTCCGCTGAGTATTTTCCGCTTTGTACCCCAGCCAAGATTTCATCAACCCGTGCTTGCGCCTCGCCAGAAACAAAACTTCCCGCTACATCTGCTGCACCGGCCACCTCTCCCAAACGGGCAGCGTTTTGCTCGGCAAGTATTTCGGCGGGCGTTTTGGTGGGTGTAGCAGCCTCTTCTTGCGCTTTGATGAAAGCATCACGCTGTTCTGCTGTTGGTACGCCAATTCCAGGTTGATAAAACCCTGCACCAAACTGTGCTAACAAATCGGCTTGTAGTTGCTCTGCGTCAATGTTGATCATTTTACGAACCCGAACGCTTTCTCCAGACTCGACACAAGATCATTGACTTCTTTCCTCGCATTCGTTGTGTACTGATACCCGAAATCAGGATTTGACTTCAACAAATACTTCCATTCGTTTGTAGACATAACACGATACTTGCCAGGTTCCCCGGTCTTCAAAGCCTGCCCAACGAAATCCTCGGTCAACGGAATACCCGACAACGGTGTGCCCAATACGTCGGATGCCACTTTCCTGTAGTCGTACGCCATGTCTTCCAACGTCACACCAGCGTCAATAGCGGCAGCAAGATGTGGATTGTTTACTTTTGCTTTTTCCCTATAGATACGAAGAAGATCATCCGATGTAATCCCGCCAGTCAATACCTCAACAATCCGATCATCAGACATTTGGCTCAAATAAGAGGTGCCAATTGACTTGACTCGAAGATAGTCGTTGCTCTTTCGTGCTTCTCCGATTGCATTCGGGTTGGCAAAGCTGCCGTCGTCGTTGCGTCGGAAAACTTCCTTATATGCTTCGGCTTTCAGGTTGTCCCCCTCCCATCCGTAGCGCATAGCATTGTTGAGAAGTCGCGCATAGTTGCCGGAGTCAAACGACAATGCGCCAACCTGTTCACGTACACGTCTTCCCATTTGCTGCGTGGCAAGCTCCTTGTACCAAGACGTAGCCTCGAATCGGGTAAGGAATAATGCGGGGTCGGTAATTTTGGTTTTTGGGTTTACTGCTTCAGCCAGCAGGTCAAAGACATCTCGATACTTTTCGCGGTCTAATTCATCCAACATCCACGAGTATTTTGCGTATTGGCGGCGCACTTCGTCTTCCCAACCAACCTGATAGGTGGGTGCAGCAGGCTTTTTGCCTAAAAGTTCACTACGAATAGCTGCCCTGTTTTCTGGGGTGTCCGGCAGACCGCGCTTGGCGAGTTCTGCGGTTACGTTTGCGCGGGTAACTTTCTTCGGAGCGGCAGCAGCACCGCCAGTCGCACCGTCGCCGCCAGTTCCACCGTCAACGCCCGTGTCGCTACCCGAAGGCACCACCCCCATCGGTACTGGTGGAACAAACTCGCCGCCAGTACCGCTGGTGGTAGTCGGTTTCGCTGAGGTAATCGGGCGTGCGGACACGCGAGCCAAAGATTCTTTCGCCGTGTTCAAGCGCGTGCGAGCAACCTCAACATCAGCCGCATCCAACGTGTTATTGTTGAAACGTTCCAACACTCTGTCAAAGTTGGCTTGCGCATCCGCCACAGCCTTCTGAGCCGCTTCCACCGTCTTAGGTGTTTTTATGAAAGCCTTCGCTTCCGCTTCCGCTTTCTTTTTCGCTTCATCAGCCTCAGCCTTTGCCAACACACGCAAATCACGAATCAAACCACCCATCTCGGCAAGCGTGTAGGTGACACCCTTGTAGATGATTTGTTTGTCACCGCGCTCGCGGGCTTCCTGAACTTTCGCCAAATCGTCTTTAGCAGCCATCACGAACCTCCAAGAGCGCGCTCGATAAGGTCCGCCAACGCTTCTTGCGCGGCTTTGAGGTCATCGCGTAACGCCATTACGCACCGAGTTTCTGGATCGACTGATCCATAATGTTCATAAACTGCATAGCCCTATAAGCCTGTGCCTGGGGAGCGAACTTGTTCTCAATTCGTTTCTCGGCCAACACCCCGATGTCTGATTCCTGCACAACGACGCCGCCAGCCTGTTCACGTTTGGCGGTTTGTATTTGCAGATTTTGATACATTTTTGCAAACTTTGTTGCTTCGATGTCGCCAAGATCACGTCCCAACAAATCGTTGGTTGTCTTGCGGAACACCGCTTTGATGTCATCCTCTGACGTAACACGAATAACCGGAGGCTTTGACGTTTTTTGTACGTTTGGCACCGTTTTCATGAAGACGTTGTACGCCTCTAAAACGGGACGCCCTTCGATATTTGCAAACCTAAGCAAGTCTGCAAACGCTGAACGGTCTTTGTCGTCGAATCCGGTGCCTTTCTTGTAACCGGTTATTTTCTGTTCAAGGCCGGTAAGGATTTGATCTCGAACTTTTGGTGACAAAGTTTGGAGAATTACATTGGCGTCGTTGTTGACGTCGTAGTAGACGCGAGTAATCTCGTTTCCTTTGTCATCATAAATGACTTTGGGAAGTTTTCCCGTTGGCGGTTTATAGCCTTCGGGTATTCCGGTGTAGTAACCTGATGCGGTTGGGGTGACAATAAGTGGACCCAGCACGTCCTCGGCTGGATTCTCCGTAGAGTTTTTATCTTTTTCGGCCATTATTCATCAACCTCTTGTTGCAACAACTGACTGTACAACCTATCAAACTCAGGTACTTCACGAACAAGAACGTCGGCGTATTGGCGAAGATAGCCACGCAACTGTTCGGCTCCGCGTGCCCGTTCAATGCTTTTTAGGCCAAGTTTTGTGGCTTCTGCGTACACATAATCCCTGACCTGGAAATATCGGCGTGCGGCATCCGCCACCTTATTGTCCGCAAGTGACGGGTCTTGCACAGCGTCTTTGGCAATTTCGATGCGGCGACGCAACTGGTTCGGGTCGAACGGTGCATATCTGAAACCTGGGTACAGTTCACCTAGATATTCACGGTACCGCGCTAAGTATTCGCGCTGATCTTTGTTTGGGTATGCGCCAATAAAATCTTGCAGCGAGCGATATTTCTTGTAGGCGATGTAACGTTGCGCAGCTTCAAGGCTTTCATCTGTGGTGAGGCGTTCGCGGGCACCTTTTTCCAGTTGTCGCGTGTAGACCTGCCAGTCAAGGTCGGTTCCTCCGGGTGCAAAGAATCCTGCAACTTCTTTGTATTTACGGAATAGTGCTTTGTTGTCGCGTTCAAATGCGCCGAACTCGCTGGAAGCGGTAAGTCCTCCATGAACGGCTTTGGTTTTGCCTGAGAGATACACGAAGACGTCCTCGCCGTAATCATCCAGCCAAGAGGAGATGGCGGTGTCGTAGTCCTGCATTTGGCGTTCGCGTAGGTCCTGTGACAACAGGTTGACGAATACGTCGCCCTGTTTTGTTTGAACGGATACTTTTGGGGTGGGGCGAGACGGTCCGAGGAATTGTCCGATTGCGCGGAAGACTGTCAAATATTTTGCTTTGCCGGTTGCCTCCTGCGCAAGTCTGTCTAGGTCTTCCGGGTTTTGCAGGTCGTACTGCCCAGAAGCCGCCAATGCCTGATACGTCTCAAAGTACGTGTTGCCGAAAACGGTTTGTGATTCAGGATCATCAAAAAATGCGGATTGCATTTTTTTCAACCATGCAGGTGTCAACGAATCAACAACCGTTCCGGGTATGCCTTTGTTGCCGGCAATGTCAAGTTCGCCGTACGGAAGAAAAATAGATTTAGCCCAATCAAATGTTGGTGTATCTCGAAGCATCGCGGTTGCAGCAATTTGCGCAAATGGTCCTAGTCCCGGTCTAACATCCAAACCCATCAACGCACCTTTGACGGGTGCCTGAAACTGAGCATTGACTCCGACGCCACCGCCAACATTTCTGGTTAGCAAATGGGTTAGCTTGTCACTGAACGGATAACTGAATGTCCATTCACCTGTCTGGGGATCGGTGAAAAAGAATCCGCGACCGTTACCATCGGGGTCTGTTTCTCGCCCATTCTCAACAATGAGCTGAGTTTTTCTGAGTGCGGAAAGATTGGGTAGTGGCATCAAACCGGTTTCGACGGTGTAGATGCGTCCTACTCGGCGGAAGAACTCAAGTTGTGCTTGGCCAAACGGAACCAACATCCTTGATACGTCAATCAAGTTTGAGCGTTCGGATGCGTCATAAACCATCAACTTCATTTCGTCCGTTGCCATCCCCTTCGCCAAATCATTTACTTCTTCCAGGGTAAGAGTTCCCTTTAGTTTTTGTGGATTTTGTTGCAACTCCTGAAGTTTCTGCCAACGCTTGCCTTCGGATGGTGTTCCACCAAACAGTCGAGTAACCATGTCGGTGAACTGGGGATTGTCACCAATATAATCTGAAACTGAAACACCGGCCGTTGCTGCACCTTTTTCGATGTTGAGAATCAGACGGTCAAGGTCTGCTGGCGAAAGAGATGTCGCCATTTCATCTATTGACCAAGAGTAGAAACGTTGTCTCCAGGCTGGGGATCGCTCCAAATATCTTATGGGTTTAGTTGACAAGTAACCAAAAACCCAGTCCGTTGTATTGTCCCATGCTTCGTTGACGCCGTACTTTACGTTGTTTGTCATATCTCTTGCTTCGTACGTCATTACTTGGGCAAGGTTTGGATCGTCGTAGATTCCGCTTCGGGATAGCAAATCTTCCAAGCCTTGAGTCATTTCGCCTTGATCGAATGCGAATGGGCGTACGACGGTGTAGTCGTTGGGGTCAACTCGAACGCTCATCGTTTGACCACGCAATGTGATTTCCTGAACGGTCCCAGCCATTGTTGGAGCAAAGTCAAGTTGTGCAATATCGTTCGGGGAAAGCTGGATTGGTTCCAACAATCCGGTTTGTATGGCGATCCGAATGTTGTCGTGTGTGCCAACGTTCAAATCAAATCGTTGACGGTATTCATTCAGCAGCAAACGGAGGTTGTGTTCATCGTTTAGGTCTACGCTTTGGGTTCCGACAAATCGGTTGACTCCACTGCTTGTGTCGTACATCGGTCGACCGTTGATGTGGTAGTCCTGCTGGTCGCTGAACCATTTTTTACCATCGCTGCTATTGCGAATAAAATCGACAAGTTCGTCGTCGCTCATACCGCCGGCGATTTGACGCATTACGGGATCGGCGTTCATTCGTCCGATCTGGTCGGCGTGCGCCGAAACGATTTGAGCAAGGTCGTCTTCGCCTCGTTTGACACCAAAAAACTGGCCCATGCGTCGCCCCCTGCGATAAACAACAGCAGGATCTTTGTAGTGCGACGAAATAGCAACTCCAGATACGTGTCTGAAATCCTCCATGCCAGCAATAGCAACGTCGCTAGTCCAACGTTCTCCCATCAAATCGCCAATACCAAGTTTGGCAAAACGGCCAGAACCTTTCTTTGACGCGTCTGCCGCAACCCACTGCATGTGAAGAAGTGGATGTCTGATGATGCTGGTAACTGGACGCTGAGAAAGAGCAAGGCTGGTCTGGCCTTCCATAAGGTTCCTTAGACCAAACCCTCCAGTCATCAAGACGACGGGCCGGAAAATATTTTCTTGTATTGCCCGCGCAGTGGAAAAAGGCAAACGAAGTCGCCCTGCTTCTGCAAGACGTTGAATGTTTTCGTCAACATATTTTCCGCTCTTGGGTCGTTTGCGCCAAATCTTGTTGTAACGACCGGTCAAACCGCGAACCTGCTCAATGTCTGGCATTTGGATGGTTAGATCTGCAAGTTCGGATTGCATCAACGGTCCACCAAATGAACCGTTTGCAAAAGTCATACCGCCCCCAGGACCAGTCATGTTGACCAAAAAACCGCCGTCGTCTACGGTTCCGTTTGCGCTTGTGTTGTATTTGCTAATTGACTTTTTCCATCCCCTGAAACGTCCAAATACTGCGTCAATAACTTCTGGTTCGTTCTTGCCGTTACGAATCAAGGCTTCTTTGATCGTGTCCTGAAACTGTTCTGCTACTGCTCTGCGTGCGGTGGGTGTAGCGTTCGGTCCAGTCAGAGCATCGACAACTTCATCTAGTAGTTCAACGCGTCCACGCATGGTGACGTTTTGTCCGTTGCGTACGACCGTTGTTGCCTCATCGGGTACGAGTGCGGCTTTCATCCAGCGGTCAATGTCGTTTACGGTTCGGGTAACATCCCGCGGGTCTTCGGATGTGAAGTCAACAATTTTTTGCATGGGGCGATTTTCAAATGCGCGGGCAGCAATCCTGCCTGCACGAGTGTTTTCAAATCCGCCTGCAAGTGCGTCGATTGTTTTTACACGTCGAGCATTGCTCAATGAGAAGCGTCGAGTTCCTGGCATCACCGTCCTGGTTGGACCTTTGCCTGGTATGCCAAGAATGTCGGCCATTACTTCGTCGATGGCGTCGGGGGTGGCCGCGTCACGAAGACGTTGCAGCGACGGGATGAATACTTTGTCGCCAATTTCTCCACGTACTGCGTCTATGGTGTTTGCTTGGGCAAGTCGATCTCGCAAACGTCGATAGGTTGACGTTCGCATCCACTTGTTTGCAACAGAGGGGTCGACGGTTCCGCCAACTAATCCTGCTGCGATGCGGGCCTGTTTCAACTGGTCGCCAGTCAATTCCGACATCCGTATTGCGGTACCTTTGCCGCGTGCAACATCGAATACCATGTCGGCACCTTTGATGAACTTGCCGCCCTTTTGTGCTTCGGCAGCAAGTTTTACTGCCTGAGCAGCCTGTTTTCCACCAGGTAATACTGGGACACTGATAGCGAGCGCACCGTCAACCACACCCGACAGCAAGTTGTAGGCAAGGGAATCTTCGGTGGTTACAACACCGGCCAAACCGCGACCAATTGACCATGCGTGTCCGCCAGTTGTTTTTCCTCGGTATGCGCGGACTCGTTCTTCTTGCAAAGTTTTTGCTTCTCCGCCGATAAAGAAACCTTCGCCAGCTTGTTCGTCGTTGCGAATAAGCGAACCCAGATCAGTGGAAATGAACCAGCCGTCGATGCCGTCGGGGTTCTTGGCAAATACTTGCGCAGCCGCACCTTGAATGATTTGTAAAGGAAGTTCCAAACCTGCAAACGTGTACCGTGTAGCAGTTTTGAATCGGTCATAAATGTTGCGTTGAAACCAGTTCTTGGGTTTCTTGGGTTTTCCAAGTTCGGCATTCTGAAGTTTTTGCATAGCAAACTCGTTGCCAAGTTTGTTTACATCATCGTCTTGTAAGCCTGCTTGAGCAGCAGAAAGGATGACACCTCCAGGAAGTGAAGGATTCTGTTTGTAGATATTGCCGATTCGTTCCGAAAGCGCAGGAGACGCCATCACCGATGTTCGGTCGATCCTCGCCTGTTCTTCACGTAACGTTCCGTGTACGAGTGCTTCTTCTTCTGGATTGAGGGGGAGCATTATCCCCCCATCATCATGTCGTCAATAAGGTTCTGCAGGTCGCTGTTCGGATAAAGTTGGTTTAGGTATTGCAATGTACCCAACACGTCCTTTTCCGGTGGCGGGGCGGGAAGGATTCCTGCTGCCGAAGGACCTGGACCTGGGCCGACCGAAGCGCCTGCGGTAATTGGTTCGGTCGGTCTTTCTGTAGCACGCACAAATGAGCCAGCGGGCATCGGTAAGGCACGCTTGGCGGTTTGTTGGGCGCGTTGTTCCGTCGGTGCTTGCCCAGTTGGTACTTGGCGGACGCGTTGTTTCTGCTGCGTCGCTTCACCGTATGTCTGTCCCTTGAACTGTGGCTGAACCATTTATCCCCCAAGTTGTGCAAGTAGAGCTTCTAATGGCGGCGGTCCCGATGCTGCAACAGGAGCTTCCGCGCCCATGCCTGGGATCGCCAAACCTGGCATTGTTTCTGGTGCGCCCATCGGCATAGCAGCAGCCTGCCGTTCACGGGCACGTTCATCAGTCTTGCGCACCGCATCAAACAACGGTTCGTCGTTTTCCACCACCAACTTCACCAGATACGCCAAGTCTTCAGGCTGATACGGGCCTTCAGGATTGGCGGCCTGCTGCTGAATTGAAGCAAGCAACGCATCTTCCACACCCTCGGCAATGATGCGGTCATGCTCGAAGTCGGGGTCGGAGATCAACGGGTCTGCTTCACGTGCCGATTCTTTCGACATCAGACCGGTACCCAAACGCTGCCCCAAGCCAATGATGAGGTTGTTGACATCTGAACCAGCAGCCGAATACGCGACATAGTGGAAGTCGGTTTGCCAAACCTTGTTTGGGGTGTACTGCTCCTGGCCCTGTGTCATCCGACCAGACAAAAAGAATGTCTTGGGCTGGTCACCCCAATAGGCTTTTTCGAGTGCAATCGCAATCTTGTCCTCATGCAACAACGAGTTCGCAAAGATTTCTTGCGCTTCTTGTACACGGTAATCGACCGTTGCGGAAAGGACTGCTTCGCCTCGTCGACCGGTTCGGATGTTGGTGGCAGACTCGCCGCCGAACTCGGCAGGTATCGCACCTTCAAGCCGTTCTTGCCGTTCCAAACGGTCGAGGGCGGTGTCGGTTTTGTAACCAGGATTTAGTTGCAACTGCTGGATGTCGCCACCTTTGACAACACCCAAAATGCCTGATTTGCCGTCAGCAAGTTGCATGATCTCAGGGTTCTCGCCTGGGCGTGCAACCAAGTATTCTTCGGGGAAGATGCCACGCTCAATAGCGATCTCTGTCAACGCTTGTAGTCGGGCACGGGTGTAGTACATTCCGAGTACACCATCGAATTGTCCTCGCGGTTTGTCGAGCGTGATGCGCTTTGGTACGACTGCGAGTGGCATACCGGTGCGGTTGGGGATTGCTTCAAGAAGGATTGCTTCCAAACCTGCACGTTCGGATTGTGTTAGTTCTGGATTGTCTTCTGCGCCCAACACGATGAGTTGCAGTGAATCGTCGCAAACGTATTCAAGGAGCGTGTAACGGGAGTCGGAGTCAACGCGACCAAAACGCAATTGGTCTGCAACTAGAGGCCCATAGTTCTTCAACAGATATGAGGCGGTGACACGTGAGGTGAAGATACAGTTTTCTGGAACTACTTCGTCGTCGTCCATCGGTGCAGCAAACGTGTCCAATGGGTTACGAATCTCCCACTTGGGGGTCAAGGTGCGGAAGTCTGGCTTCAAAAATACGGGGCTGTATGAATAGGCAAGGAGATGGCGGGCACGGCGACGCAGTTTCATCTGCATCCGGTTCTCATCCCAGAAACCAAGCATCGCCTTTTTGCGCATACGCGCCATCTTCTTGGCGTTCTCGGAACCTTCCTTTACTGGAGGAAAGTATGGGTTGGGCATTGTGCTGGATACACGCATCGACATCTGATCCAACCCTTGTACGAGCAGGTTGGCTACGTTGGTTTTGGCGTTGCGGTCCAACTCGTTGAGTGGTACCACGACATCACCGTTGGCAAGGTCGCGGACACGGCGCATCTGCTCATGTACCGGACCAGCAGCGAGTCGGCGCTGGTGGTACAGTTCAACGATTTCGTCTAGTGACCGCAAAGCGGTTCCGTCTACTTTCCGCGCTTGCGGTTGCGCACCATTCGCTTTTCTTCTTGCGTCACCGGCTTGTATTTCGGCGCAGAGCGTTCTGCGGGATAGGCGCCAGCACCGGCGTACCGGTAAATAGCGGTTCGTTCGGCGGCGCTACTTGCCGCTTTGATTGCGCGAAGATTCCGCGCACGAATCGACTCTGCGACGATGCTCGGTGACGTGCCGCGACGTATAGCGGCTTGCGGGTATTTCGCCAGCGCAGCAAGATTTCTGGCATAGTCCGCTTTTTCTTGAGCCTTTTTCTGCATAGCCGACCTTTTCTGTCGTGCGAGGCGACGTGTTTCTGCGTCTGCGGACTTTTTCTTTGATGCCATAGTTGCTCCAGTCGTAGTGTCTCTTAGGATAACACATCAAATCCGGGTTGGCCGCCACAGACGAGTCGGCGCTGGTGGTAGAGTTCAACGATTTCGTCTAGTGACCTCATTTGGTTCGCTTTAGAAAGCCTCCGCCACCACGACCACCTTGACCGTATTGGCCGCCACGAACTCCTGCTCCGGCACGTGCGGACACAGATGTTGAGGTTGAGCGCGCACGTGCAGACAGAGATGTTGAGCGCGGTCCGGTAGTTGTACGAACCTTAGGCTTGCTGCTCGCCTTTGCTGCTGCTGCAGCCTTGGCTTGGTTAGCTCTGTCGATTGCATCGAGGCGCATTCTTCGCAAAGCTAAAGCTCCGGCTCCGGTTGCACCGCCAGCAAGCAAAACTTTTTGTGCGTTGCTCAAACCGCTGGCTTGATTGGAAGATGCAGAAACTCGTGTTGGGGTAACGTCTACAGAATGTTTTTGGACGGGTGCACTGTAAGACATCGGGTTTGACCGAAGCGCAGTTTCGGTTTGAGCTTCCGTGTATGTGCGCTTGGGTGCAACGCCAAAACCAGGAAGCGATGATCCCGTATTGTTGGTGTTGTTTGTTGGGGTCTTGGACTTTGGTGCCGAGTAAGCAGCACGCAAATCCTTACGGACGCCGGAAATGCCGGTTACTTTCTGAATCTTGGCACGGCCAGATGGAGTGGCGGCAAGTTTTTCAAAACGTTGACGAAACTTTGCTTTATCTTCTGCGCTCGTTTTGCCGGTTTTCTCAGCGCGGGACTGTACATAAGCCCTGCGCACTTGGGTAACTTTGTTCTTTTTAGCCATGTCACGCTCCTGAATCAAGATAGCATACTAAATCCAAGAAGGACGCCACAAGCGGGGCGGGGCCTTCACCGGACCAAGCTGCGGCATGTGAAGTTCAGCAAACCAGTGGGCCATCACAAGGTCGGTGCCGTTCTTTTTGTTCCGAGTCCACGACGACATTTCCTCGATGAACGCCAACGTCTTCCAGTTCTCCCGCATCGTCGGCAACCGTATCTGACCTGCCCGCCACAACGGTGGCAGCAACGCTTCAACCCCCAGATTCTCGTCTAGTTTGTTACGAGAAGTCGTATGAGGAACCACCAAGACTCCGTGAAGTGCTTGCCACTTGCGAACGAAGTCGTGAGCCAGCAGGAACCGTTGAGCAGCGTTCACTTCAACGATCCAATGGGAGATCGGGTAACCCATCTCGAACGACCGTTCTTGCCAAACTTCCATTATTCCGCCGTACTCACGCGAGCTGGTATCAAACCCCAATAATTCTTCGGCTGTAAGTCGGGTGCGTTCAACATCAACTAGGTATCTGAGGTTGGTGTTCGGTTGAAATAGCCACCATTGGACAGCCCAAAAGTTAGTTGGGCTTGGGTCGACGGATGCAATCGAAATAATTGGCGGTTCCAAACCCCCTGGGATGTATCCAGGTTTTCTATCCCCGTCAATACATCCCGGATACAACACGCCGTCATTTCCCATGCCACCCGTCGCCCACACACGTTCAATCAAGTATTGGCCTTGCGCCAAATCTTGCTGCTGATAAATCACCTCAAACTTTGCTGGTGTCGAATGTTTCAGATACGACAAGTCTTTCCACGAAAGGCGGTACGGGTCGAGCAGCGGTCCATTGGGCCACGGTGGTGCAGTCGTTTTCTTGGATTCTCTACCGGTGTCTAGTTCTTCGTAGTATGCCTTATAGACGAAATGGGTGTACTTGGATTTCTTTTCTGGTTCTTGGAGGTCAGAAACGTCCGTGACATCGGACCCGTCATAAGCATCAGGGTCTTCCTCGTAGGTAACTTTGGAGAGGCAGTGGGCATAGAGATCGCCTGGTCCGAGTCGCTGACCGATGACAGCGAGGAGTCCACCTGGATCGACACGTGCCTCAGCTACGGTATCCCACCGTTCCAGAAGTTTGTCTCTAGCAACCGACTCTTTAGCGTTCTCTGGGGTTGCCACGTCGTCAAACAAACAGAGATCGGCACGGTGTCCGATGAACTCTGAGTCGATACCGTACGACGAAACCGTCGGCTCCTTGTTATCGAGACCAGACAGGTCTTCTTGTTCGACGATGAACTCTTCGGCACGCCACAAAGCACCTGAAGATGACGGTTTGAAACGCCCATAGTCGATAGACAGGCAGCCTTCAGCGTTGAGAGCTAACCCTTTTTCTACGAGGATCGGGTCTGGACTCAAAGGGAACGGACGTTCCAACGTCTCTCTGATACGACGACTGTACATCTTTGCCAACGTTTGCGTAGCTGACCCGATGAGTACACGAATCTTACGGTTGCGGACAATCATCCAACACGCAAAGTCGTGAAACAACGTCGACTTACCGGCACCAGGGGGACAGTTGATGCAAATAAACTCCTTTTCGGGAGATTCCAACATTTTTACGATTTTGTACGCAGCGTCCACCTGCCATGCAGATGGAACACGCCCCAAGTATCGTTTGCGAAAGTAGTCAAAATCATCCCAACCTCTCTGGGCCTCCGGACTCAACCGGTCATATGGGATGACAGGCGGTAAATCTGCGACATCCATCGCATGTTTCCACTGATCCGCTTGAACCCCACCCTGCTTTTTGCGTACTTGTCCCACCTCGACCTCAGCCAAAGCAATTTCGGCTTTGGCTTTTTTGCGTTTGGCTTCCCACTTCGATGCAGTGTTCACATGCACGCCGGCAACAGCGGCAGCATCTTTGATTGCCATACCCGCGGCCCTTGATTGCCAGTAGCGGGCTACGTCTTGTGGCGGGATTTGACGTCTCCCCGAACGACCAGCAGGCATTACTTGGTTCTAAAAATCTTGGTCAATTATCGGGTAAGACTTTTTCTTTGTTGAACCTTTAGGTACCTTGCCGCCAGCCTTTTTGATTTTTTTTGACAGTCGAATTGCTCGCTCAACACTGTCCTCGTATTTAGAAACATCCATTTGGTCAACAACTCGAAGCGGTTGATTGGTGACCATGCCCGCTTCTTTGAAACGTTTTACTCTTTCAATATCAGTCAAAGGTCCAGGAGAGGGTTTGGCGTCACTGATTCGTTTGAGATTTTTTGTTGGAGTTTTCGCAACATAAATCGTCGGTTGACGATAACCGGTGGGGACCTGTTTGGAGGTATATGACCTGGTGTCCCAAAGCAAATTTTCTATGCTGTCAGCCTTTTTGTAAGCTTTGGGATTCCAGCCGTAAGCCGCTAAATCGTATGGCATGGCAGCGGAACCAAGTTGGGGTTTGATTGTTGACAAACCGCTAGTGGCCGATCCATGAACAACAACACTTTGACCAGTCACCCTGTTCACCACACGAGCAGGAACACCAGACTCAACGACCTTACTTGCTGCCTTCCCGGCCACTTTCGCTGCCCCCACACCAGCAGCGGCAGCCCCCAGATTCACAGCAGCCGTCTTATACAAAGCTGAAGGCGTCGACGAACCAGTCATCGCCATCCGTTGAGCATCAGAAAGAAGCGCCTGCCCGAACCCGCCAGTAGCCGTATCCGCCGTTTGAGCAATAGCCCTCGTCGCCTGCATCGCAGCTTGCACCTGCGGATTCGTCCCAGGACCACGACCACCCAACCAAGCGCCAACCGTATCCACGATGTCGTTGATCGGATTCTTCGGCTTACGTGGCATGATGTGGTAAGATACTACACGCCGGTTCACCGTACCGTTTCTATTTCCACACGGGTCCTCCTTGACGGTGAACCGGCACCTAGGGCGTGCAAGGCAAGACCAGCACAGGGGACTGGAACATCGGTTCAACTCCGATCACGTCCACCCAGTTGCAAACACGCAAACCTCTGCTACACTCAACACCGCCACGTCGAGAGACGCGCAAAACACCCCAAAAATACGGACCCTAAACGAGTAGATTCCTCCACGCAAACAACTGCCTGGGAAGCATCGCCAGATCGCACGGGAATAGTGGCCTGAAAAGGGGACCGATGATTGTCGTCTTCTTTCGGTATACAGAACAGACGGGTTCAGACGTAAAACAGAACTTGGGGGGGCTAATAAAACTCCGTTACCCACCAAACAGCCACCAGATAAACGGGGTACAAAAAAACCAATATCAAACCACACCCCCTACCCCCTAAGGCACAGAGACCAAACCACACCCACCCCCCAAGTGCAAACCATAGTTAGCACCCCGCAAACAAAAATGACCACACAGAAAACACCTAATACATACCTCTACGACCTATACCCTCGGCATACCCTCGGGCCTGCCGGTGCCGGCCTGGGGCAGTGTGCCGGCCTCACGTGTTCGGCCTGCTGGCGTGTTCGACGGCTACCGGATCACGTTGCGACGGGGTACCGGTTCGACGGGA
>Ga0196901_1000897_pt1 | contig 15225 bp, 12 predicted proteins | sample CB_VirMetaG_FD_169099 | JGI IMG/M metagenome (GOLD analysis project Ga0196901, IMG submission 169099) | Freshwater to marine saline gradient viral communities from Chesapeake Bay - CB_1504_1 Viral MetaG (v3) (version 3) | ecosystem: Environmental > Aquatic > Marine > Coastal | place: USA... | reverse complement strand
CATCATCAAGGAATAGGTCTGATGGCAAAACTGGAAGTGTTATACAACGATGACTGCCCAATATGTCGTCGAGAGATCAAGCATTATGCTGGCTTATCTGGTGATGCCGTCAAGTTCGTCAAAATCACGGAGCAGTCAGCCGCTGATTGGGGGCTAACGCCAGATCAGGCGACACAGCAAATCCATGCACGGTCAGATGGTAAAGTAAGTGTTGGGGTCGATGCCTTCATATCTGTTTGGCAAAAACTGCCTTATTATAAAGTTCTCGCACCAATCATAGGCTGGCGACCCATCAAGTTTGTTACGTCGATAGTGTACCGTAAAATCTTAGCACCACTGTTATATGCCATGCATCAAAGGCGACAGCGGAGGGAATAATCTAACACCATAACCCGTGCATAGGTCAGCCTGTGAAAGCCATCCAACTAGCATTATCTAACTTCACACGGCCTTCGCTCCCACCGTAGGAATATGAGATTTTCAAAAGAAAGTTGACACAAGGCGACAAAAATTGCCCCCACAAGTCCACTTTGATCCGAGCCATTGACCAAAGATGGATTAGTCGATGTTACTTGTCATAACGCATACTACACACTGGATTATAATGCGTTAATGTTGACTAAATGAGTCAAGTAATATCTAGTGGCAATCCACCTAAAACGTTTATTGATTTATTGCACTGCAACTGCTCGACTGCCCTTCAACTCAGGAGATAAAATGGTCGATCTTACCAACAACAAAATTCGTCCGTTCTTTCATATCAAGAACTTCAAAGATGGTGTGGCTGATGCTGTATTAGGTCGAACCATGACCAAAGCAGGACGGTCCTCCGAATACGACGAAGGCTATGAATTTGGGCTTACCTTGATCGGATCAGATGACCTTGGCGATCAGGCTGACGACGAAGAAGAGTAGAATAATCAATCTTAAGGCAACTGCTCGACAGCCCTACAGCTAAGGAGATTAAATGGCTGATGACCTTCCAAAGATGGACCGCTGGCATTCTGAACTGCTAGATGTTCACACGTGGTCAGATCATCCCGAGATCAAGGCCCTTTGTGACAATATATATATGGCTGCTGGCATCGACACGCTCGACCAAGTTGGCAACCGCAAACCAAAACGCACAGCTAAAGACTGCTTAAGAACCCTAGTACTTGATCTGTATGTGAAATGGCTCAAAGACCCGGCCCTAAGCGTAGGATTTGGCAAAACCAAGAGCAGCTACAAAGTCGGCAGCCGATACAATGGCCTCTTCATCCCTGAGAAGATTATTGAGGTTGAAGGATTGCTTCTGGAGGCCGGTTATATTGAGGAATTACCGTACTTCCATCACAACCAAGGTCATGGTCGTAACTATACGACACGGCTCAGGCACACCCAGAAGCTGAGGGAGCATTTCGGCAAGTTGACGTTTGACCTTCACGACATCAACACGCACCAAAATCAGGAATGCGTTATCCTTCACAACAAATATGTGAATGACCCTGAAGATGATCGTAGCAAAAAGATTGACTACAAAGATAAAGACCTCAGCCCCGATGAACTGGCATTGGTCAACACACTCCGGAAGCAACTTCAGTCCTACAATAAGCTCATAAAGCGTTCATTCATAGACATCCCTAGCTTTGAGAAGCCCACCTTCGTAAGGACCATTAATAGCGGACGGTATGCTGGTCGTAAGCAAACGATATCCCTTGGAACTGACAACAAATTCGTAGTGCGGGTCTTTAATGGTGGCCTAGCAGGAAAATGGGAGCTTGGAGGTCGCTTCTATGGTGGATGGTGGCAACAGATCGACAAGGAATACCGAAGCCAAATCTATATCAACGACAAGCCGACACTTGAGGTGGACTTCAAAGCCTTCCATCCCAATCTGCTGTCGAACGAGTTAGGTATTACCCTTCCAGATGACCCATATGATTTGGATGAATTGCTTCTACCAGATGTCCTACCCACCCTCAAAATACAGAGAGCGTATGTGAAGTTATTGTTCCTGATGGCAATAAATGCTGACAGCAACACAAAGACCTTTCAAGCCTTCAGAAATTATGACCGAAAGGACAAGCTAGGACAAAGCCTGACCAACAATGAGCTTGGCATCCTCCTTGATAAGATAATGGAAAAGTATCCACATCTAAGTGGCATCCTGAATACAGGGCAAGCTCTCAGGCTGATGAATATCGACAGCCAGATAGCCAACCTAGTCATTGATCATTTCACCCAAAAGGACATCCCAGTCCTATGCATACATGATAGCTTCATCATCCAGTACGATAAGGAACCAGAACTTCGTCGTGTCCTAGATCAAGCAACCCATCAGATCACCAAAGCAAGGATCGACCACGACATCAAGAATGAGAGGAATACCCATCATGGTAAGGTGACTGGGAATATTAAAGGCTATGAGGAACCTAGAGTGATTGAATACCACACACCTATCCGTATTGACCCAACCAGTCAGTATCATGATCGGAAGGCTAAGTTTACCAAGTGGCTAGAACTATCAAGTAATAACCTATCTGGTTAATCCTAGTAGTGATATTCTACGGGTAAATCTATGGCTCTCCCATTACTAGAGGAAATAGAGATTATGACACCATAACAATGACTTGTCATAAATATTTGAGCTTCTGCGAAGCCAAGGCCAGACTTAAGTTACCCATGCGCAGCTGCTCCCTGACCCGCTTGAAACTGACAAGGCATACTTGGTTGCGTTACTAACTCGCATCATATTGAGTTGATCTGAGGTATGGATCATGATGATAATGACTCTAAAAACGGCATCAATTACGCCGCAAACCTCGGATACAGGCGTTACGGTAGTTGCCGTAAGCCGCATGAAAAATAACACACAGTCAGGTCACCCATGAAACTTGAGTTCCACCATATCAACTTTGTTTCCGAAGATGTGGACCGCTTGCACGACTTTTACACGCAAGTGCTTGGCCTTAATGATATCCCTATCCAGTCGTTCCCCAGACCCGATGCGACCAGTTCTAGTGGCTATGATGGAAAGATCAGATTTGCCACGGATGGCAAGATACAGATGCATTTGGCCACCAAGGACCTGACTGTCGCCTTTAAAAATGGTGAGGTTATCAACCCAATAGAGAGAGGTCATATAGCCTTCCGCACTGACGATATTGCGGCGTTCATGGCCCTTCTGGACAGCAAGGGCATTCCCTACTCAAATTATGGCACAGCCTTCGCCAAAGAATGGCATCAAGTATTCTTCCATGATCCTGAGGGCAATGTCATCGAAGTCCATCAATCAGTTGGCTGAACCACCACTACGCTGAATTTGTTGCCAGTAATTGTGAATACCGACGACTGCCGCTGGAATGTCCTCAGCTGCTTGAGCTAAAACTTCATCTAACTCTTCTTGCGGCACACCCATCACTGAGTTTCCATTGTCGTCCATAATATGTAACATGATCGGCGTCGTTAGATGCCCATCGGACCCGCTCTCCGTTAGCCTCAGCCATTCCTTTGGCCTCATTGCTACGGCCTCCATGAAGCCTTCACACCAATCCATAGCGATGACATGGCCTTCATGGGCTTGCCAGAAGATAGGCTCAGCAACTGCTGGATTACTGAGAAAACCGGCCCTAATACCAGCAAACTGCTCTTTGATTTCATCCACAACCCATACAGGTAAACCGTCCACTTCAGAACCAAGCGCCACTACCATCCACTCTTCCGCAGGGATGACTACTGGGGAGCAAATGATACCATGCAAAAAGCCATCTAGATCAGACAACATCATGCAATCCTCGGGGCTATCCTCCGAGGCAAGATATTGATCCAATGCCTCTAAATCTAAATTGTCGTTCATACTGATTTGTTTCCTAACTCAGTGTGGATAAGATATAGGTGGTTCAAGGTGACGTCATTTGTGTCTGCCATCGCAGACATGACATCTTTGCTAGTTTGGACAGGCAATTTAACCAAGTAAATCACCTATCCGTTAAATTGGAAAATGAATGATCATAAGATTTCTAGTCAGAAAAATGGTTTTGAAGTTTTTCATCAGGAAAACTCCCTTTCTGATCATCATATGGCTAATCATTTCTGAACTAGCCCAAAGTTAAGATGAAAGTGCCGATTGGCCTGAATGCAGCTTTGGTGCTATGAACCCAAGCGAGTAATGGTATTAATCTGACGCATTATAAATCGTCTTTAAGCGGCCCGCTACATTTGCACCAAAATCTATTCTGATCTTTTCCGCTTGAACTTCACCGACAAAAACCGATGCTGGACCTAATGTTACATCTAGGGCTGAGATCGTACCATTGACATAACCCTCGACGGTAACAGACCGAGCTCTCACATTGCCTTCCACTCTACCTGAACCCTTCACAATCAAAACATCTACGGTCAAATCACCGACGATATCCCCACCAAATTCAACTATTCCATCGCTTTGCCAGTCGCCTTGTATAACAATGCCACTATGCAGGATTGAACGGCGCTGTGAGGATTCCTTCAGGAGATCGGCTGGAACGTCTGATTTTCGGCTTAATGGTTTGGAGAACATCGTCTGGGACGCCTTTTGTATGTTGTTTCGGATTAAGTAGTTTTTCTGTTGCGTAGAAGTCAACGACCAGCTTGACCATACGCTAGACAATAAGCCATTCGTGTTATCCTCAGACTGCAAATCGATAGGTAAGTCGTAAGATCGCAAACGCCAAAGTTCGAGGTTAGAACGCCCAGTTTACACCGCCATTCAAGCCCCGACAGCAACGGCGTTACCCGTCAATTACAACCGAACATGCCTAACATAAAGATGTCTGGCCTAAACACATACCCCGCTGATTTGTGAAACCCTGTGAGCAAGCTGACAACTTTTCACATAACGGATGGCCTTATACTTCAGCACGCCGATATGGATATCCTATTTGATGCTACGTACGGCCCCTACAAGCACCGTGATATAGTAGTTCCGCCAATTCATTATGCCTTTGTGTGTAGGGCCAGCCCATCAGAGCAGTCGCCATAGGTCTGGTTGCATAGATTGTGGCTCTAATACATGCGATTTCATCGACTAAGTACGGAAATCACCCCAGTCAGTACAAGCCAGTGCAGCCAGTTGGTTTTCGAGCATGTTCTTGGCTGGATAAGCTGATCCATAAGCCTGAGCTACAGCACTACTCTGCTTAGTCTTGTGGGCTATCAGGTAATCTCTTTCGGCAATCGGTACTCTCGCAGCATCCAGCCTGTCCTGCCATGCATGTCGTGCGCTATGAGCTGTTACACCATCTCTCGTGATACCAGCCTTTCGTCGGACGTTGTTTGCTTCATGTGAGGCTCTATCTCGCCCTGATGTTATATTGGCAAACTCTGGGAAGACTGGGTCATTAGGATTTGACGACATCTTGTAGCTTCTGAGGGCTTCCAACAGTGGGCCGACGAGCGGGATATTGGCTTGTATCCCATCCTTATCTAGTCGCCTGACACTATTGTTCCTTAGATACATTGTCGGGATGTTTTCTGTGAGGTTAACATCTCGCACTTCCAAACCATAGGCGTCGCTTACCCTGCACCCAGTGTACAACAGAAATAGGACAAGCAGCTTTACATGGTCTTTGGCCTCATGTGCTGCTGCTTCGTATCTATAGAACTCATCTGGGTTGAGGGGCCATTTCTTCTTGGTAAGTTGCTCTTCCCGTCTTTTGTTTCGCAGTTTAGCAAATGGATTACGCATCAGGTGGTTGTCGATGTAGAGGCCCTGCCCCTTGTCGATGATGTGAGAGAAAACTGCGCTTGGGTAACGTAGGTTGGTATCTCCAGTAGCTGAATTTGGATGTTGTTCCCGCAAGTAACGCCTGAACCCAATAGCCTCCTCGGCTTTTATGCTCGTGATAAGCCTCTTGAACCCCTTTGAGGCATTATCTCCCTCAATGAAGGCTGCAAACTGAGTGAGAACACGCTTGGTATTAGTCGTTTGTGATTGGATGGTACGGGCATTTCCGCCAATATTCTTCTCGGCGTAAAACTCAAGATAAGAGACCAGTGCGTCCATAAGAGTAGGGGTTACAGTGGTTGGTATCTTACCAAATACAATACCATCAGCGACACCTTCCAAAGTGGTTGTACTTTGAGCCTTGTAGGGCGTTTTGTAATAGGGCTTTGCCCATCTGCCGCTTTGATAATCTCGCAGCCGCTTCTCCTCGTCAATTAACGCATCAGCGGCGAGATCGTGGTAAATGTCTTTACGCTCTAGGTACGTAAATTCGGCTCGCTTAAAGGTTAAATACTCAGCGTCAGTGTGGCCAGCTTTCAGGATGGGGGCTTGATCGGGGTGGATGCCCCAATCTCGAACTCTGCTGTCGGCAATGTTTCGAATTTCTTGTGGTGCAATTTCTGTTGACCCTTCGAGCAGCTTTGTAAGTTGCAACTTCTTGGCGTTAAACTCAGCTAGAACTACAGCGCACCTGCTCAGTGCAGTCGCCTCGTCCTTGGTCTCCAGCTTAATCTTCACTTCCCGCTTGCCCCACAAGAATCTTAGGCTTTCGGGAACCTGCTTACGGAACGAATAGAAGCCAGTTTCTGACTTTTTCATGCCGTTCTTTTGTTTGATCTGGCGCATGTATTGTACCAACCTAGTACCATCTGTTAGTACCAAATGCGGTAATAATAGGTTCTAAGTCAACAATTTAAGGGTATTTTAGTGATAAATGGTGCCCCCACACGGACTCATATGACATTACTTTAGTCACCTAATGCATTGATTTAATTAGTAAGTACGGATTTTGATGATTTGGGTTATGTACCATATTTACAATTATTCTAGTACCATATCCGATGGAGATAATCGCTTACGGGAAGGCAGCCTCGGTTGTTGCGTTAGCTCTGTGGAAAGTTGTCAGTAGGGTTATCTCCAGTACTGATTGGATTCAGGAGGAGAAGAGGCGGAAGTTTCTTATTTTCTCCTAGATGCTGTATCTTCCTAACTTGCGAGTTACGCTCGATCAAATAAGCGAATGATTGTGTAACCTCATGCAGTCGTGCCTCTGCTGTCTCGGCCCTTTTTGCATTTGCAGCAGACTGAAGCTCTAGGCTTTTTATATGGCCTTTGAGTTGATGGCGTTCTGCTTTTACGATTTCAAGAGAGACTGCATATTGAAGCAATTCACCTTTTTTCTGTTCCAACTTTTGAGATAAATCGAGGAGTTCCATTTTCTGACTGCGCTCAAAAGAACCCATTTTAAATAGGAGCTTGAGCGCCACATCAGCATCAAGCCCGTCCTCGCTGACCTCAGTCAATCCAAAGAGGGATTTGGACATAAGCGAAAGTGTGGCTTTGTTTCTACCTGTGATTTCTTCAAGCTCTTCCCATGTAATAGTCATGTAATTTTTCCGCCTCAATTTCAGTATTATCAGGAAAGCTATCAGTCTCTTGGCTATTATACAGTAACGTGAAGACGAACATTGTTAAAAAGTAAAGTATGTCGGTTGCTTCAATTTATTGCACTCGGGCAGAAGCCAAGGCTGCCATCTTCGAGTACATCGAGGTCGTCTACAATTGCCAGCGCCACCATTCAGGGTTCAGGCATCGGGTGCAAAACCCCAAAACAGGCATTTGAAGATATGACTTGGGAAATGGCCGTATAGTGTCAGTAATCAATCTGTGCGGGAATAAGGACGAACTTCAGAGGCTGCGGGATGCCATATCACATGTCGATTGGACAAGTAGGACGGCACATTACATTAACCGTGAATCACCACCACAACACCACACACACCCACCAGAGGCCCAGACCTCCCTACGGCGCCATTGAGGTTTGCGCTTGATATCAGGGGTGACCGAGACTTGCTTCTGTATGGCGCTAATATGGCCCTCTATGCACCAGTATTGACCTTAATGTTGGGCGGTTAAACGTGCGTATCTTGCAGGCCTGCCACTTTAGGTGGGATGAGGAATTGGAAACAACACTAGTCATCGATATGCGTGTCTCTTCGACCTGCCGCTTCCTCAATCAGCATGGCTGCCTTGCAAGTTACGAAGAATAGACCCAAGCTCAAACTGAAGATGTTCAACAAACAGCCACACCACCCGGCGGGATGTGACGGCTAACTTAAAGTCTTGTGAGACCTACAAAGATGACCACATCGATCCATAAGAGGTTAAAGCTGCTCGGAGCCGCCTTTCTTATGGTGGTGCTGATTTATCTGATTCCCTTCCCGAATCCCACTCCAAGATACGATAGGGAACTTTTTGGGGGATGGTCCGATGCAGACCGTGACTGTCAAAATATACGGCATGAACTCCTACAGGAGCAATCTACAAGGATTGTCACACTATCTGAAGATGGATGTAGAGTCCTACAGGGTGAGTGGCTTGATTTATACACAGGCAAGACTTTCGAGGCTAGCAGTCAACTAGATATAGATCATCTTGTTCCACTTAAATACAGCTGGGATCGAGGTGCGTCTCGATGGACTTCGCACAAACGAGTTCAGTTTTCTAATGACCCAGCCAATTTGTTCGCTGTCCAAAAGAGGGTAAATCGTCAAAAATCAGCATTGGGACCTTCACAATGGCTCCCACCAAATATAGCATACAGATGCCAATATATACTTAGTTTTCAAGGAATTGTAGCCCTGTATGAGCTAGAACAGACTGTTGATGAACAACAAAAGATAGACTTGGAGGAGAGGCGATACTGCAATTAATTGAGATATTGTCGTTACATAGCTTTCAAAAAATTCAGAGCACAAATTTACTGTGCTAATTGAGAATTTTCTAGTATTGCTCACACAAATCGTCCTACGGCTTGCAACGGTTCAGGCCATAATACAGGATTCATAAATGTCAGATACCGCTCTTTCCAAACTGCTCAAGTCATTCAGAACTGCTCAGCATGACTACAAGATAAATACAGAACTTTTTGGATCCTTAGATCCAGTCAAGGTGGCAAAAGAGCTGGATTTAGAAAAGATTGGGGCGGCAAAGGGTTCTGAAAACCGTCCTAGCCAATCGTCACAAATTCCTGATGAAGTGGAGCGCCAAATCAGCGAACGTATTGACGCCGCCCGTGTCACAGCAAATGAAATCGCTGAAAACCAGATGCAAACTTATAGCGATCGGATTGCCAACCTAGATTTCGAAGGACACTTTTCGAAACTGCGAACGGTTGGACCCCTAGTCATTAATGAAATTCAAACTGAGACCCAAAAAAGTTTGAATGAAATGAATGTTAAGCGTAAAAAATACTTGGATATTGAAAACGAATATAAGCATTTTAGATCGGTTAATGGTCTTGAAAATAGAACCGCTAAACTTTCTTCCGTAGCACAAAAATTTGTTAAGGTGTTACTTTTAGTTGTAATGGTAGCAATCGAAACCGTTCTGAATGGATCGTTTTTGGCGAAAAATAATGTTGCTGGCATCTTGGGTGGCTCGCTGGATGCATTCACGTTTGCCTTTATAAATATTGGGTTTTCGGTATTGTTAACGGTCTTTCTGATCAAACAGATTTTTAGGCCTGGAATTGCTTTCAAAGTCATTGGCTTGATTGGCATTGCGGCATGGTTGTGCGTGGTTTTGGTTATAAATCTTGGTTTAGCACACTTCCGGGAGGCTTCTGGAGCATTTTTAGATGGAGCGGGCAACCAGGTTGTGCAACGGCTTATGGAACGGCCATTCAATTTAGAAGAATTGAAAAGCTGGGTCTTGTTTGGCGTCGGTACTCTCTTTGCCGCAATAACTTTGGCGGATGTTATCACGTTTTCGGATATTTTTCCTGGGTACTCAAAGGTTCAAGAAAAATGGGATTCCGAACAAAATGAATACAAAGCTGAATTTGAAGATTTATTGGAAAATATTACTTCTATAAAAGAAAATTATCATGACAATCTCAAAAAAATTAGCGAGGATTTGACCATCCGTCAGCAGGAACTTGATAAAATTATCTCTGGTAAAAATAGACTTGTTGCTCTTTATGGATCCCACCATGAGCAGCTTCAACGAGCTGCTGATGTTCTGTTTTCTTCTTATTTTGAATCGAATAAATCGAAACGAACTGAACCGGCTCCAAGGCGCTATGATACGCAATACAAAATAAATCAACTCAAATTAAGTTCAGGTGACAATTTTAGCAGCGCAGAGACAAAGAAAATCAAAAAGAAAATTGTAGAAGCTAAAAGCATTCTAGACAATCAGATTTCAGATGTTCTCGCAGAGGTGTCTCAAGCGATAGCTCAACTTCGAAATCTAGACGAACTGAACATAACTCACTCGGGACGCAAAAATGGCTAGGAAACGCAAAAACAAGAACGCATCATTAGGAGATTATATTAATATCGCTTTATTAACATCAACTTTAATTGCAATAGTAGCGGGCATTGTCTTTCTTCTCATGAATAAAGATGAAAATTTTGTCTTAAATTCTGTAGACTTGTGTCCAACGGCTGGCGCCGTGGCAACGGTTGCGCTTCTACTTGATACTACGGATGAAATTTCTGGAACAACCAAACAAGATATCCAAAATCGGGCACTTCAAGAGTTAGAGCTGTTGCCAAGGTTTTACCGATTGTCTCTGTATACAATGAACGACAAGGGCCTGGATCCAACACCTGTCGTTACGCTTTGCAACCCTGGCCAATTAACCGATATGGGCCAGCTAGGTCAAAAGGGTATAACCGCAAATCCACGGATGATTCAGGAAAAATATGACGATTTTTCATCCAGAATTACCAATGCAACGGATGAAATATTGAACGCATCATTTGAGGGACAACAATCCCCGCTGTTGAGCGCCCTCCAAGAACTGAGTTTGTTGCTTCCAAAGTCTGTGGCGCTAAACGCTCAGGGATACCCTGCTGATCGAAATAAAATTATTTATATCACCGACCTTATGGAGCATACTGACATATTCTCTATTTTCCGAAGTAAGGACGATCTGGGCGCTTTTCAAGATAGCCGTGCGACAGAGAAATTTAGTAAACAATATAAAGAAGATCTAGAGTTCTGGGTCATAAAGAGGGATTTTAAAGGGATAAGTACCAATGATCTGATGCAGTTCTGGGGTAAAATTTTTGTTAATGAATTTGGTTTCCCACAGAACCAAAATCTCGAAATGTCTCTTTTGATTGGTGAAATTTAATGATCAAGAATACCTATAGCACTTTGGGAAAACAATCGGTTCACGCCCTGTTCTTTTTCTCATTTGTAATAATTGGATTTGTCGTACTTTCGTTTGCAAAATTAGTAGCACTTATGCCAATTTTTCTTGTGCTAATATCCGCTGGATTAATGACTACCTATGCATTTTGTATCGTTTTTGTTCCAGCCATGAAACTACGCCTGGATGTCGCTGGTGATAATATGTATTATCTCGGCTTTCTTTACACTCTCTCCTCATTGGCAGTTGCCATCACTATTAGTGAGGCTGAGCAGATACTTGCTAATTTTGGTGTAGCTATTTCCAGCACAATTATCGGGATCGCAGCCCGTGTTGCATTTAATCAAATGCGCATTGACCCGCATGATGTTGAAGGGGCCTCGAGAGTAGAATTATCGGAAGCTACGAGACGGGTTACTGATGAGCTAAACGAGACGGTCTTGCAGCTTACGAAGTTTCGCACAATGACCATGCAAGTCATGGCGGAGGGGTATGAAGATGTACAAAAAACTGTTGAAAATTCAGCAAAAGAGATTTTTGAGTCCCTTAAGGAAACTTCAGGCAAGAATGCGGCAATTCTATCCGAGATAGGTAGAAAAAGCTCTGAAGAGCAATCTAAGTTATCAGAATCCATATTAAATTTAAAAGCTAGTAATGAGGAGCTAGTATCAGCTAATAAAGGCATGGTTTCTCAGATTTCTTCAACGTCAGACGCATATAAAGCTTTAGCTGTTCACTATTCGGACACGAGGGTGTTGGAAGGAAAGATTATTGATGAGATCAAAAGTGGCATCGATAGTATGCAGGTTACTATCTCAAGTGATATTGTTGACAATATAAAAATTTCAGAAGCGCAGTTCGAAAAAAATATCTTGAAAGCCTTGAGTGAAACGGCACTAGGGCAAAAGGAGGATTTAAAAAATGCGTCCGAAAAAGTAATTGAGAGTTTGCAAAAAACAATTGAAGAAAATTCGAGTGTATCATCTGACATATCAGATTTAAAAAATAAATTTGATGCCGATGAAGAAGAATTAAATGAAGGCTCTTCATGGTACTCACCGACGTGGTTTAAGCGCCAATGAAGTCCACATCAATTGAACAAGGGACTCATGGTTATCGCAGAGGCGTTATTTTTGGCTTGACGATGGCGGAAGTATTTTTACTTCTGATATTCTGTCTTCTTCTAGTTTTAGCCACATTAGAGCGCAAAAGAGAAGAGTTGCTACGCACTAGTGATGACTTAGCGGAAGCTAATGACGCTTTAATAGTATCGAACAATAACTATAAAAAGAATCTGAAAGATTTAGGTCAGGCCACCTCTGTCCCTGAGGAGGTATTTAATGTTATAAATAACTTAGACGACAACAAACTTCAGCGGCTGATGGATAATTCCGAGATTGCTTCACAATATAGCTTAGATCAGCTGATTGAGGTCATTGCCAAAGCTGAACGTTGGGATACGCTGACAAACCAACCTTCCAAACCAAGCTTCGAACAACTGGATGAAATTGAGAAAAATGCATCTCCTGATGAGCTAATGCGACTCATCCAGAACGCTGAAGTTGCAATGAATATCGAGCCCGAGATCTTAATTGAACAAATTGCCAACGCCCAAAAGTGGGACGAGCGGGCTTTAGAATCGACCACAGAGCCAATTGATCCATACATTATCAGCCTTATATCACAGGTCAGCGTAGACGATTTGAAGTTGCTGGCAGCAGGGCAGCTTGAGCCCGTGGGCAATAATTGGCCGCCGATTATTTCACTGCCAGAAGCGGAAAACTACTCCTTCGAAATTGGTAGTGCCCAGTTGACAGAAAATTTTAAGACCCAACTTAGTGATGAGATAGCAAAGCAAATATTAAGGACTTTATCAAAGTACGAAGCAGATCTCATCGAGGTAATTGGTCATACTGACCTGCAGCCAATGAGCCGGGCTAGAGAAACTAACCTTGATACTACAGCGAAGGATTTTTTTGAATCTGATGAGGAAGTCAGGCTAGTTGCGAAGGATAATGTTGGTTTGGGATATGCAAGAGCATTAAGTGTCGCAAAGCACTTACTCGGAACTCCAGAATTGCAAAAATATACAATACTTCCTTACTCCGCTGCCCAACTGATTACTCCTGATGGCACAATTACTACTTCGGACGATGATTTTGAAAGCAGCCAGCTGCGCAGAATTGAAATCAGAGTACGACGCCAAGACAAATAGATGCTAGGTTTGACCCTGGGCGCAACCAATCCCAAAACGCCATCGGACATCTCAACGAGCGTTCCATTCACAAGTTACGAAACAATCCAACTGACAATAGTCAAGTAGTACACTCACTTTGCCATAATCTCTCTGGTATCATTTCAAAGCTTAGTCCTCAACCAACGTCAGAAGAGATGGATCGGGTCACGGCATCGAGGGGAACCTGAAACCGTCAGAGCAGCAGAAGACTTAAAAACAAGATATTGCAGTCAGCAAAAATACGATATCGTCAACAAGATCAAGCACTATTGATTAACCTAACCTTTGCGCAGTTGACTTAACTAAGACCAAATACCCCCAGAGGCCCACAGGGAGCGTTGCACCGTACTATTAGAGCTAGTGCCTTGCGGGGCATGCTAGGCAACCGAGACTTGCCCCTGTACACCCCCGCCCGTCCATCAGGTGAGCTTGGCGTTGTAGTATGTGATTTAATTGGTAATGTTCGGGGAATTGTTATTCCAACAGGAAAATACACTCGGAGTGCAAGAGAACTTGCCAACAAGAACAAAATATTACTGCTGTCCCCTGAAGATAGTCCTTACATGTTAGACCTTCGGCGGAATTAAACTCAAGGCTCGCACAGGAATTCAACAACTTTGCGGCCAAATAAGCGCATGCGATGAGGCAGCGTTCTTGTCTCGCCAAAATTAGCCCGAAGTGGATAAAGACACGTATCAGGGAGATTGTTTGGTTATAACTGCGTCAACGGAGACCGATCTCCTTTGCTGTATTGAAAGACCAAATATCTTGGGTTTTACTTGGGCTTTTGACCTGCAGCCCTCTTCTGATTTTATCAATGGGTGTTAATTTCAATAATGAAAAATACAAAAAACTACATGCAGCTCAGCGCTGGCGACTTAATTGGCCATCTTAATTGTGACCATCTCACATCTCTTAACGTCCAAGTTGCTAATAGGACTTTAAATAAGCCCGATAGCTATGACCCTCTGCTTCAATTATTACACAAACGGGGCCAGCGGCATGAGGATGATTACATTGAACACCTGAGGAATAAGGGGTGTCAGATTACCGTAATAGATGGCGTAGACATTTCAGATGCCACTGTTGAGGCAACTAAATCCGCAATGGTTGCTGGTGACGAGTACATAATTCAGGCCGCATTGAAACATGAGCGATGGGTTGGCCGTGCAGATATTTTACGTCGGGTTGATACTCCCAGCTCACTTGGTGATTATTCGTATGAAATAATTGATACAAAGCTCGCTCGTGAAACCAAAGGTGGCACTGTTCTACAGCTTTGCCTCTACGCTGATTTGCTTGCCGAAGTTCAGGGATGTCCGCCTAAGTATATGTATGTGGTTTCCCCGTGGAGTAATTTTGTACCGCAAAAGTTTCGCTTTTCTGATTACAGCGCCTATTATCGGGGTGTAAAGTCAGCCGCTGAGGTCGCTGTTGATCTGGTTGGAGCAGATGAAACCTATCCAGAACCTAAAACGCATTGTGATGTTTGTCGTTGGCAACAAGACTGCGAAAAGCGCCGTCGGAATGATGATCATCTATGCTTGGTAGCAGGCATCTCTAAAAATCAAATCAAAGAACTCGGCTCACATAATATCAACACGACGAAAGAGTTCGCAAGTTGGCAGCTGCCTAAAGGCTTTAGACCGGAGAAAGGCTCCGTTTCTTCATTTGAAAAGGTATTGGCACAAGCTTCAATTCAAGTTGAGGCTAGAGAAGCTGGTCATTTGAAATTTGAATTTCTTGAGTTTGCTCCTGAAACTGGTTTGTCCGCACTACCCGAGCCTAACCCAGGGGATGTGTTTTTTGATATAGAAAGTGATCAGTTCGTTGGTGAGCACGGTATCGAGTATTTGTTTG
>Ga0196901_1000889_pt1 | contig 15289 bp, 20 predicted proteins | sample CB_VirMetaG_FD_169099 | JGI IMG/M metagenome (GOLD analysis project Ga0196901, IMG submission 169099) | Freshwater to marine saline gradient viral communities from Chesapeake Bay - CB_1504_1 Viral MetaG (v3) (version 3) | ecosystem: Environmental > Aquatic > Marine > Coastal | place: USA... | reverse complement strand
GAAGAATCCCGCACCTCTGCCGAGCAGCAACAGCAGTACAAGCAGAAAGACGAAGAACGAGACTACGGTCAGGCCCAACGAGCTTATCGATATTGAGCTATTCGACGGCTGGGTTGAAAATTTAGATGCAGCAACACAGGAATCTTTCTGTGCTTTTGCTAAGGACAATTACTCTTTAATAGAAGTTTATTTGTATTCTCGTTTCCTTGGATACAAGGGAACGGTTACTGCATGCGAACTCTGGGTAAAAGATAATTACAAAAAGCCTGACCACAGGAAGAAGCTTCTGTATGAAATCGATGAAATGCAGGAAGATGTACGTAAGCTTCGAGAAGACGTAGAGAACGGTGCGGTGAAACGGGATGCTGGTGTTGCACGCATCGCCTCAATGCAAAAGGAGATCCGTGGCCACATTGATCAAATTGAAAAGTTTACAAACATCAAAGATCGCAAGGGGATGTTGATGGCTGGTGCTGACCGTGCCATACGTGAATTGATGTTTATTTTCAAAGATGATCCGATCGAGATTCCCTTGGAAGAAGCCTCAATGAGCGTTTGGTCTCGCATGCAACTAGAAGAATAGTTCAGCTAAAATTGTTACAATAAATTATTGTTTGTTATGGGAGCACAAACAGGCACTGCCACAGATCCTTCCGAACGACAAGTGCTTCGTCGTCGTCAAGAAGATGCCATGAATCAAACAGGACGTGCATCTATGTTCCCAGGTATCGAACCAGGTTCTTCTGGCGCACGTCAGGAAGCAAGATCTCTGACGGGTAGAGAAGGCGTTGATTTTGGCCCTGGCCGTTCACGTCGTTATTGATTAAATATGGCTAAAAATAAAATGCCGCTAGAACTCCTGGAGCACTTTAAAAAGAAGGAAGCGAAGAAAGAAGACGGATCCGAGATGTCGGATAAAGAAAAACGTAAAGCAGCCTTAGATAAAGCACGTAAGTATAAAGAGCAGAAAAACAAAAATACTGACAAATAAGTTAGTATTTAAAAAGACTGCTTTATCGTTGTGCCCAGTTACACGCATCTTGCTTACCGTAGAAATGCGAAAGCTGCGGCCAGACAACAACAAATTCGCGTACCCAAAAACGCTCAAGCTCTTCAGCAAGCACGCGAAGACTTTGGCTTTTTTTGTGACTATGTAGCAGATAAACCGCCCGCTGCTCATCACAAAGAGTGGCATCGGCATTTTGTAACGGAACGAGATAGCTCTTGCCTAACAAAAATTGCTGGTCCAAATATTGACCTTCTAGCCCCAAGGGGTTCAGCCAAAAGCACAGTCCTTGGTTTGTTTACCGCCTGGGCTATTGGTGTACATACGGCTGCCAAGAAGCCGCTTCAGATTCTTTACTTGTCTTATACGGTTGATATTGCTCGCTCCAAGTCTGCAACCATTAAACGTATCATTGAAAGTAAACGCTACCAGGAAGTTTTTCCCACGGTACGTTTGATGAAGAATGTCACCAGTAATGAATATTGGTCTATTGATCATCGTTTTGCTGGTATTGATACGACAGGTGACGAACAGTTTACTCTCTGCGCTGCTGGTCTTAAAGGTTCCGTTACGTCAAAACGATCTCATCTTGTAATTATTGATGATGCCATTAAGAGTTCGGCAGACATTTCAAATCCTGACATTAGGAAACAGATGCAGGAAAACTGGAACGCAGTGATTGCACCCACAATGTTTGAAGGCGGTAGAGCCATCTGCCTTGGTACACGCTTTCGTCATGATGACATTCACGCAACTACCTTTAACAAACAAAACAATTGGACGCAAATTGTTCTTTCCGCGATTCAAAACGATCCAAAAACAGGGGAGGAAAAGTCTTATTGGCCGGAGATGTGGTCTTTGGATTATCTAAAGGAAAAGAAACGACAAGCACCTATTGCTTTTTCGTTCCAGTACATGAATCAAATCGTCAGACAAAACGAATTGTCCCTGGCGCCAGAGCTAATTGTTAAAGCGGAGATAGCCACTGAATTTGACACGCTTGGTGTTGGGGTCGATCTTTCTGCTGGTACTAAGGAAAAGAACGATTACACGGTAATGATCTTGGGTGGTCGCATTGGTGATCAAATTCACGTTATTGATTACCGTCGAATTCGAGTAATGGGGAACCTTGAAAAACTAGATGCACTCAAGGAATTACTCAACGACTGGTCCGTGCTCGGCAGGGATGACAATGGAAATTATTTCCCTACTTATTCAACGTGTGACATTTGGAGCGAAGCGGTTCAGTACCAGGCTTCTCTAGAAGCTGACTTCAAGAGGGTGTGCCTGAATAACGAAGGTCTCTACAATTTGATTTGGCACCCAATCAAGGGCTTCCGTGCAGATAAGTTGGCACGCTTCCGTGGGATTATGGGCATGTTTGAAGACCGTAAGCTTATCTTCAATCGTTACAGGAACTTCACAAATCTCTTCGAGGAACTCACAAATTTCGGTGTAAGTAGTCATGATGATTGCGCCGACGCTCTCGTCTGGCTTGTTAATGGTTTATCAAGAAAAGGACAGTTGCATCTTGATTACTAAACTTTAGAATAAATAAAAAGCTAAATTTGGGTCGTGGGTCCAGAATACGTTGCCATTGGCTTAACAGCCGTTGTATCTGCTGTTACCGGTGGCAGCTGGGTCGCAGGCAAGATCCTAGGGCGACAAAACGATCAAATCCAACAGGCTTTTAGTTATATTGGATCACAGAAACGCAGGATCGACGTTTTGGAAGACGATTTAAAACGGATGCCCCTGGAGTACGTTCTTAAAGTAGATTTCTTAAGAGAAATTCAACAAATGCATGACAACTTCAATCAAATCAATAATAAACTTGATAAGCTAATGGAGAAATTACTTGAGTCCAAATGAGTTACATCCTTGAGGTCCAAGAGGACGAGAACGGAGATCAATACATTACGCTCCCTGATGAAGTCATAGAAGACCTCGGTTGGCAAGAAGGTGACGTGTTGAATTGGGACGTAAGAAGCAATGGGATTATTTTGAGCAAAGTAAATGACCCCAGTGGCTATGAAGTTGTAGAAGAGTAGAATACTTAAAAAGAGATAGTAAAATGCTTCGCCTTTCTGGAGAATCGGGTATTGCTGGGGCAGTAGGCAACTTAATGGCCAGTGATCCAAGTTTTAAGATTGGTCCACGTAGTCCTTTTAAAGGAATGCCACGTGAGCAGCTAGAAGAGCTGAAAAAATTTGATGATCGCCCTCAGGATCTTGAAGATTACTACCGACGTTTAAATGCCCCCGGCCCTCAGCCTTTTCCCTTAGCCGGCATCCCTGGTTCTAGCAATCTCCCTGGCGCAATTGGTAACATGGGCGGCTTAGCGAACGCTGGTCTGTTTTACGGTCCACAATATGGACAAGCACTTCAAGGATTTGCTGGTAAAACTCTTTCCTGAATCTGTTAGCATTTAAGAAAAGGTAATAGTTAATGGCAACGGACGCTAAAGCCAGGCTTAAAGAAATTATTGACTCTTACATTGAAAAAGATGGAGGAGCAGCAATTGATACTGGCGTTGTTGCCTCTCATCTTGCGCAGATGAAGTTGTTTGGAATTCGGCAAGGTGTCGAATTTTTTCCAGCTCAGGACAACTTTGGTAATCAGCGCAAAGACTTTATTGATCGCGTAATCAAATACAATCAAATCGATACACGCCTTGATTCAATTTGGGATTATTTTCTTTGTGATGGCCAGGGTCTTTTTTACATTCGTCCTACAAAGAATAATTACCGCCTCTACTATTTCCGTAAACACGAATATCGTACTTTTTACAACATTGATGGCGAGCTGGATGAAGTTGTAATCATCTATAGCTACAAAGTTCGTCAAGGTTTTGGTTACCAGCAAGACATTGAATCCAATAGCCTTACCGGCCCTGCAAGTATGGGACGTGGCGGCGTAAAACGTTACATTCGCCTTTCAATTAAACGCAAGACAATCGAAGAAACTCACTCAGAAGGTGAGATTTCGTTTGACACAAACTACCAAGCAATCACGGGTAAAACCAAAACGTTTAAAAATACGCTTGGCTTTATTCCTTGCGTAGAGATCTTTAACAATCCAAAGGGGTTCTCTACTGAAGGTGTTGGTGAGTTCGATACTTTAGCCAACCACATCTGCACGCATGATGAAATGATCCGCACCATGCGAAAAAACGTTCAATTCTTTGGTAACCCAACTTTACTCTCCTCTCGTCCAAAGACAGACTTGATGGAGTCAGGTGGAGAAGCCGTTGTTCAACGCCCATCCATTGCTGCTAACTCTGGATTCGGTGGCGCAGGACCGCTGAGTCAATCTCGTTTTAAATCTGATCCTATTTATCGTGGTGTAGATGGTCAACTCCGGGTTCCACGTATCATTGCAAACCTAGAGCCAAATGATCGTGTTGGTTACATTGTCCCAGATGCAATTACGGGTGATCAAAACTCTTTTGCTCGTCAATACCGAGAAGAGATTCGAACGGCACTTGGCGGCGTCGACGAACTATCCATCTCCGCTGGTGTAACTGCAACTGAATACAAATCTTTGTTCGGTCGTGTGTCCGCTACTTCAAAGAAAAAAGCAACTTCTCTTTATACGTATGGTATTTGCCGTTGCCTTGAATTAATTATTTTCCAAGAAGAACGTTTATTCAGGGATACGCTCGCCGCTGCAGTAGGACTTGAAAAGCCCCTGGATCTACCAGAGGAATCATCTGATGAGGATATGGCCGCTTATGAAGACGCCACAATGATGTATGAAACACAAGTCAAAAAAATAATGATGGCTTGTCTCCGTACGCAACAAATTCCCCCTGGAGTTATTGGATTAATTCCCGATGGAGATGTAACAATTCAATGGCGTTGGTTAGGCCCTGTTTATGAGGACTCTACCCAAGACATCCTGAACAACTCCATTGTGGTACGCAACCTACAGGAGTTAGGTGTTGATAGCATTGAGGCACTGAAATACCTCTTCCCGTCTAAGACGGATGAGGAACGGGCCGAGATGTTATCTGGGTTCCCGTTCAGAATGGTGAACGAATTACAGGGTGCATACTCTCAATTCGCTCGCTTAGTGGGGGGAATGATGCAAACTCCCCACCCGCAATCACCGGACCTACCGATGGCTGCGGATCCGCGATTAGATCTCACACCGTATCTATATCGCACCTTAGAAGCTTTACAAAAGGAGATGAGTTATGCAGGACGCTACCGTCCAATCGATCCCACAGACGAGCCCAGTACCAGTGGCAGTCGCCCCAAGCAGCTACGTGGCACCAGCTCCACAAGCAGCCCCAGTGGCGACCTCTCAGGCACCAGTGGCTTATCAGGTGGGTACCAGTTACCCCCAAGCGGTACCTCAGGCGATCCCCAGTTACCAATCAGCCCCTACTCAGTACGTCCCCCAATCCCAACCGGCGGAATCGGCGGGGAATCCCTGGGAATCGGCGTTCAACAAGGTGGTGAACCTGCTGAGCGCACCAGTCCAATCCCCGTTCCAGGGTCAACAATCGCAAGTACCGACAGCGTATACCCCGGCCAATTACGGACAACCCAGCAACCCGTTTACGCAACAATCGGCTCCGCTGACCTGGTCTCCCAGCCAGGAATCCTCGCGCAGCTCTTCCCAAATTTATTCGACGCTCTCGTCGGCTCTCAACAGCCAGGCTCCAAGCCAGGAAGTGAACGAGGCCGTAGCGGATTATTACAATCTGAGCAACGAGACTCGTCAGGTGCTGGACGCGTTCGGGATGGAGGCTCCGGCAATCCTGAACAACTACGCTCTAAACCTCGAGGCGATGGTGGACAGCGCCGTCGCATGGGGAAATCGCGCCGCTGATGTAATCAAGGGTTACGCTAACTTTGCTGTTAACGAGCATCAAGAAAACCTGGCATATAACGAGATCCTGACCAATCCCGATGTACTGAGCGATTATACGCTTAAGTTCTTTGGTCCTGAAGGTCCGTACCCTGTGTACGAAAGCGAAGATCAACTTGAGACTCGCGGTTATCCGACCCAGGCTATTGGTCAACCACAACTTGGCCAGTTCCCAGCACCTCCCGCTGCAGCAGCTCCCCAAGCACCAGAAAATTTCTGGGGCAATTTTGGTGAGATGATGAACCGTGATCCACAAAATGCTTGGCGAATTCTTAACCAAGCACAACCTCAAACCGTTGCAAACAAATTGTTTGTAATGGAGTGATAGTTGGTCGGTAATTAAATAAATTACCGACTGCTAAAATTTGTGTTAGATAAGACATATCTATGTCTAAATCTTTCACCCGATAAAACACTTCCTGCGACACTGGAGGATAAAACAAAGTGTTCATTGATAACGATTTTCCAAAGATCTTGGGTGCGGAACTCTACCGTCCCCACCCTGCTTATATTGCCGAAATGGCTGTGGAGCCCGTGGTTGTCCACGACTTCACTCGCCAGCCTGGTCAAACTGTTCAGTTAGACCGCTATAAGTTCTGGGGTACTCCTGGTACTAAGGACAGCCGTGAGCGTATTGCCGATCAAACCATCGGTACCGCTAACAGCCGTAACATCACCAAGGAAAAAGTCCTGGTGGTGCTTAAGGAATACACTGGTCCTGCAGATCCGGGCGATCCGACCCAGCCCAGTACATTCAAGATTGCTCGTGAAACTCTGGTTACCGCCCAGCGCCTGCTGCTGGATACCGGCAACCTGAACATGTTCCACCAGTCGATTGGTAGCCTGACGCTGCTTGACGACTATCGCCGTTGGCGTGACCGCGTGTTCATCGATGAACTCGCCAAAGCTGAAGCCAATGGTGCCGCTTCTACTTCCCAAGGTGGTTACTACTTTGCTGGTGGTAAGACTAAGAATGCTTCTGGTCAAATCACCTACACCAGCAGCGAGTATGACAACGAAGTGCAGCAGTTCCAGGTTCGCACTGACCTCCTGACTGTTGTTAAGGATCTCCGCAAGCGTAACGTCCCCACCTTTGGTGATGGCCTGTATCGCTGCATCTGCGATCCTACTTTCATGATGCACCTGCGTCGTGATCCTGACTTCCGTGAGATCGCCCGTTACGCCGGTAATCCTGGCCAAGGCATGTACATGGGTAACCCCATGATGCCTAACAACGCAGGCTTCTTCATGGGTCCCCAGGCTGGTCAGGCTTACTTCCTGGCTGGTGAACCTGTGATGCCTACTGGTGTCCAGTTCGAAGGTGTGAAGTTCTTCGAATCCACCAACTTCCCGACCAAGAGTGTTAGCGCATCTTTCAATAACGGTTCCAGCTATTCCTCTCAGGAAGTGGCCCAAGGTTACTTCTTTGGTCCTCAGGCGATCGGTGTTGGCATCGGTGGCCCTAATGCCCAGGTGCTCATCAACAACAACGATGATTTCAGCCGTTTCATCATCCTGATCTGGCAACTGTACGCTGGCTTCGAGATCCTGAATAAGGACTTCGTGACTACCGCATTTAGCTTCGTCCAAGATGACGGCAGCGTCTGATAACTAACAATAAACACACAACATAGGAAAAGATAAATGACCTATTTGTCCGCTAAAAAAATCTACCCAGGTAACTGGGCAGAACCCCTGAACGGTTGGTACAAGAACATTGATACCAACGATGACGGCAGCAATAACGCTTCTAACGGCGGCCCTACTTCCGTGCTGGCTGTCCCTGGTTATCGCTACTTCCAGCAGCGTGGTTACGTTGCTGTGACTGCCACCTCTGGTGCTGGTGCAGTTGCTTCTGCTGATGTGATCGTTCCTTCCCCCTATCGGAATGACGACACCCGTACCGACATCACCGGCATGGTGATCTCTGGTAGCAGCACCCTGCCTGCTTATGTGTATCGCACCACTATCTCCGTGGCTTCCGGCTGGGGTGATGGTCGTGTTGCCTCGGGTGTGTATGCCGCTACCGGCAACGTGATCTCCTTCGGTCGTAGCAATGGTGGTAGCCCCACCGCTGCTTCCGGTGTTGGTGAGGGTGTGATCCAGGCAAACCTGACTTCTACCGTGTCTGGTTCCCAGGCTGGTGAGATCTTCTTCGCTGCCGGTTCTGCTGCTTATAGCTCTAACCCCTTCCTGACTGCTACTGGTGCTGCCGGTGTATCGGGTGCTGTGGTGAACTACGCCGCCACTGCCGCTACCACCCTGAAAGTGTTTGCGAAGGAGACTGCTAACTCGACTGCTACCTCTGGTGGTTTCTACATCTCCAGCGGTGATGCTGCAGGCGGCCGTACCGGTTACCTGGTTGTCGAGTGCTGCTACATCCAGCCTGATGTGGCTCCTGGCTACGAAGACATTGACGGCTACCTGACTGGCCGCACTGTTAGCTGAGTAAGTTAAACTAGGACCAGATGTAATTTCTGGTCCTTATGCTTTACCAGCACAAAAAAACTGGAGCGCGACTCAAAGTTGTTTCTGAGTGGGATAACGGCGATTGGTACATGGTCGAAGACCAGGACGGTCGCCTGTTTACTGCTTATCGAACTGAAATTCAGCCCGATGAACAAGCAACTAAAAAAGTCAAAACTCTACAAGTAAAGGATAAAGCAGCAAAAGAAGAGCCTCGTACTTTTCCTCCCGATACCCGCTTGAATATTAATTCAGCGACTGCCCAAATGATCGCAGATCATATCAAGGGCATTGGTTTAAAAACGGCTCGTGAGATTAAGGATCTTCAAATGTCCTTATCGGGTGAAAGGTTTAACAATCTCGACCAACTTAAGCAAATTAAGAGGGTGGACTGGGACGCTGTCTTCGCCGCTGATCTGATTCGCGTTTAACTACATCTCCATCACACCCCTGGGAAACCGGGGGTTTTTACTTTTAGAATAAAAAGAAAAGTAGAATAATGTCTGGCTTGGTTTACCTAGGAAGAATTGCTGGTCCTGGTGAGGACGTATTTCCTACTACCGGTCCACATCTTGACGTGCGAGTGACACCACAATTTGGTGCACAGAAGGGCAAGAAGATAGATCCTCAAACTGCACGAAGCTTACTCCAAAATGTGCTTGTGGGAGACAAGCGCACTCCCTTGGTGCAGCAACAGGAAGATCAGTGGAAGTGGAATTTTCCGATCACATCTCCATACGGTCAGCGCTCTGCACCAACCAAAGGTGCCTCTACTTATCACCAAGGACTAGATCTTGGTATCGGTCCAGAAAACATCGTATATAAAGGTACGGGATCTTTTACCCCAGGCAAGGGGTATGGAACACTAGCAACTACTGATGCACAAGGTAATCCTTACGAGATTCAGTTTTTACATACAAAACCGGCAGTCGCAAGCTCAGTTGAATCTTCAACGGTCACCCCTGCTACCTCAAGTGATACGTCTTCTAGAACCGAGGATATTCTCAAGGCGTTTCTCTATGGTGCACAAACAAGAGAAGAAAAAAAACCAGAAAAGACATTCCAACAAGAATTGAAAGAACAATTGATTGGAGGTTTAATTTCGCAATCGATGAATCCAATGGGGTTCTTGTCTTCCTATAGTTCTTCCGATCCTTTTCTTGGTGGCAGAGCAGCGGCAACATCTGATTACCTAGGCGGCCTTTTGGGTTGATTACTTGCTTTTATAATTAAACGATAAGGGGTAATAGAAGTGCAGCTTTCTGACTTCGATAAAAGTAGAGTCAGGTATCATCTGGGATACTTCACTGTTTCTGTACCAGCGGGTGATTATGCTCGTCTGGAAGAAGCAATGAATACGGTTCCGGATTCTTACTTCTATGACAAAATCTCTATTCAGATCGGACGTTGTGATACGGCCGAAAAGAAAACCGAGGTTGCGACATCGCCTTCTACCCGACTTGAAAGCATTGCTGGTGACGTTGATCGTACGATTCGTTCCAGTAATGCCAAGGAGGCACTTAAGGTTTGGGACGAGATTTATCTCTACGAAACCAACCGTCTAGCCGGTATCCTTTACGTTCCTAACTACAAGGATCCGTTCCAGGCCAGATATCGTTACGAACGTTCTGGCGCTGAATTTATCCAGAGTCTTCCAGGTCCTGCAGATACGGCTGTGGGATCACGCATTTATTTACATGAGGTTTGGAGGTAATCATGGATTTTGATTTTGGTGGTTTTATTTCTGGTTTAGAAAAAAAAGCTCGCAGGGCAATGCCTACTGCCACGCGACGAGCGTATGCTCCAGCTTTAACCCCTGGCACAATTTTTTCTTCCGCCAAGCCTCCAGTGACTGTTCCAGGTGCAATTTTAGGTTTGTCAGGAAAACTATATGAACGAGCCATGTTGCCCGTAGCAATTTATGAACAAGGACGCCAAGTTTTTAATCCTCAAGATAATATTTTGACACGGCTTGGAGATCTTGGCTCAGGAATTCGTAATCTTGCAAGCGGTAGGCCGTACTTAGAAGGTAGAACCTCTTCTGTACAGCGTCCTCAGATGCCCGGTCTTCCTACTGACTACAAGCAAAGAGAATTAGAAGCAGGTGCTGCAGCAGAAGCTTTTCGCCCAGGTGCCGGATTCCCTGGTCAACAAGCAGCAGCAGATCGTGCTTATGAAGCAGAGAAGTCTCGCGTTGCTCAGTTAACCGCTCAGGATCCTGAGTTAAAGCGTTACGCAGATGCTCGAAAACTTGCTGTTGCCCCTGGCGCCACACCCGAGCAAGTCCAATCTGCGGAAGATATCGGCATGCAGATCTGGGCACAACAGAATCCTGATCTTGCCGCCAAAGTTAAACCTGGTCAATCTGGTTACGACGTGATTCAGGGCAGTTTGGCAGGACGAGCTGCTGCAGAGGGTTATGGCTATCAAATGCCTCAGCAGATTACAATGACACCTCCTCCAGGAGTCAATATTCCACAGGGTCTGCCTAATGTGCAATCTTTCGGCGGATCTCAAGCTTATGGTAAAGAAGGCTTAAATCTCGACCCTGAGCTCACCAAGAAATTTGAGGAGCTTCTTAATCAAGCTAGAAAATAATCACTTGGCATTGCTTCGCATGTAAGACCAACCTGCTGGACATAGATCATCGATCTACGGGGGCCAGTGTTGTTGCTTTAGTTCCATGATTCTTTGCCCTAATTTCGTTAAACGACTTGCAGCTACAGTAAGTCTGATTGCCGTGGTGCAACCAGTCTTTACTCCTGGCCTCAAAGCAGATTCGAATTGGGTAGGAGAACAAATCATTTAAGATTATGGCCCCCAAAACAGTACAACAACTTTTTGGTTTAAAGCCCGAAGAGTTAAATGCTCTTACTGTTCTTTCGGGACTAGAGGGGTATCGCGGTGGTCAGGGACAAGATGTCGCTGCTGTTGCAGCTAATGTTCTTTCCCGAAGACTTCAAGGTGGATGGGGCGGTGTTGATATTAGAAATATTGCCAAATCCCCTGGTCAATATGAAGCTGTATTTGACTATTCGATGCAGCAGCTAGCAGACCCAGGCTTTGGCGCAAAAGTTCTTGGCGGTGAAGCTGAATTCAATCGTTTACGCGACATTGTTAATAACCCAGCACTGGTCGGAGAACAATTTAAAAAATCAAAAGGAGCGCAGTCTTTCCGAGGTGTTGCCGCTTATGGGAACAAAAAACCTGATGACTACACTCCGGTTCCTGGTAAAAGTAATTTTTATTTTAATCCTTTAGATCAAAAACTTTATCAAAAAGGTGTAAATATTTTTGGCTCTTCTTTAATGGGGGATCAATCTTCGTTACCACCACGAGTTTCTCCAACGGATACAAGAAGTGTGGAGGAAATTCTCTCCTCCGCCCTTGGGGGCGCAACTAAGGCAGATCTCGAGGCAAGGGAGCAAAAATCTCAAAGTCTTTTAGGAACAGTCAAAGATGCTATTAAGAGTTCTTTGATTCGTTCTGCTATTCCAGGATTAATTTCTCCTGGAGGAATGTTCTGATGTCACGCTTTTCTAAATATCTAGACAAGGACTATCTACCTGGCGAAGTTTATGAAGCTACCCTTGGAGCGGCTCGTTTTGAACCCGTAGCAGTTCAACAAGCTTTAGCAGAAAAAAAGTTTAAATTTAAACCGGCCCGAGACGACGGCACATACTTTCAACGTTTTATGGTCCTTCAAAACAATCCGGAACTCCTAGCAAACCAAGCCTTTGGCTCGTCTCCTGACTTTTTTAAAGCCATGTCCATGTTTGGTGGATCGGGCTATAATTAACAAAAAGCGGTAAGAACATTGGCGAGTTCAAATAGTAACAAGCAGCCACTGCTGATTGATAGGCCTTTATTCGATTCGGTCCGAGTCACAACTCAAACTGTTGGCAGCTCTTCGGCTAATACCTTGTTTGTGCAGGGCGGTCAGGTCCCAGCACTTCTCGTCGACATGGACGCTAACCTCAGCGAAGACATCAACAGCGGTGGTGTTGTTGACTCTATCGCTATTACGCGAAACGATTTTTACCGCGCTGTTGACTACACTATCAATACCACAACTTCTGGAACAGTCATTTCACTGACTAGCGGCCAAGTTGTTCTTATTGCAGAGACAGGCGTCCTTGGAACAGCGGCAGAAAGTGGTTACGGTTACTACACTTACACTGGCGCGTCGACGCTGACTGGAGTTAATACTGCACTTCTGTACTCTGGTGGTACAACAACTGGCTTTGCGTACCAGGGGGTTGCCTATGGTTACCAGCCCGCTGTGACCCTGGCTTTCTACCACACCCGTAATACCACCACGCCAATTCCTGCATCAGGCGACTACAAGCTTCTGTTCTCTAAAACAATCCCAGCCAACAGCGGTTCTGTTGATTGCGGTGACGTAATGCCGCAACTTTCAGCTCCAGTTGTTCAGGCAGGTAACACAAACGGCCTTGGTAATACCGCGCCTCTCCGAAACAAAGGAATTTACTTGGAACGTGGCGACCGTCTTTACGTTGGTGTTTTCCCAGACGGACCGAATATTTCAGGTTACACCCCAGGCGTCCACGTCACTGCTCAAGGCGGCTTCTTCTAATCATGGCTAAAAAACGGGGGAGTTCCTTTGGTAACTTCGTTCGTTCAGAAACGTTTATACCAAAGAACGTTCAGCCAATTAGAACAGAATTTTCCAGGGGCTCGATCCCGGATTCGATTTACTCTGCAAACAGAGAGTCTGCGTGGTCTCGTTGGAGAAGAGGGTTTGAAATCTACTGCAACACACTTGCAGATAACACCTACAGTTACCCTTTTGACTACGCAATTCCTCTTCCCCCTGGAACAGTTATTCCCCCTGGGTCAAATTCTCCAAAAATCCCAGGCGTATTTCAAGGTTTCCCAACAACCAATAAAGAGTTTGGGATGCATTGGGCGGGAGTGCGTGTTGCTGGCAGCTTGAGATTTGATAATTTACGTGGCGCAGGCGGGATCGCCGCTTCGATTCAATCTGTTGCAGAAGATACAAACTATTGGTACATAACTCTTGATGGTGGTTGGAATGCATCAAATCCACTTCCTCCACCTCTCTACATTCCCCCTGTAATTATCGGGGGTAAGGTCATTGTGCCGGCTCAATACCCAATCAACGGCGAGATCCTAGAAGACCGGATCATAACCATTGGTGGCACACCCATTAATTCGGAAACAATTGATCCCAACACCCAGAAAAGATATGGATATGTTCAAGGTGTTCTTGTGGCCACAGACGAAGTTAATGGTATTTTGACTATCCAAAAACAAGGCTCTGTTGAATCGACGACCGATGCAGTATTAAGAACTCCATCCCAAACGGCGCCACATGTTGGTCGTTACCTGATGACGGGTACGCGGTACTGTTGCTCGTGCCAAGATTTTACTCGTCGGGATTATGCGTACATGATGGGTCTTGGTAAAGGAAACCAAAAGGTTTTCCCTCGTACCCGTGCAGCCACCATCAAACCTGGTCGTTATGAAGTCATGACCCTCAATGGGAAGGTTGACAATAGCGCTATGACTAGTGCAACAGTTAATCGTGGGATGGAAGTGATTGCTCCAGCTCCCGAGTATGATATACCTCCAACCGTCACGCCAAATTCATCGGTCATTCCTGGCACACTACGGGACAACCCTGGTGTTTTTCGTGATTTTGGGCGTCAGTATTTAAGAAACCGACCACTTCCCTCGTTGGAAGGAGCCACTTCAGAAGGTCCAGTTCTTTTTAAAGATTACGCCAGTCAACGCAATCCAAATGGTTCGTATACCATTACATCTCTTACTGATTTTTGGACGCCACTGCTTGATGAGCTTCGCTACTGTAAACATATTTACGCGATGAAATTTACCGAGAAGGTTTTTCCGCCTGAGCCGTCTGACCTTCCAGTGGAAATGGGTAGCATCGTGGAATGGGAGCAAAATCTTGTAGATGAAGCAAGAAAAAACAACGAAAAAGCAGGTTATGCGCTTGCACGTCGCGGTTTGTCTTTAATGGATGTTCCTCCTTATAACTGCCAAGCTCCGATGATGATGCCAATGATGCAGAAACTGTTTAACGTACCTTCAACATTTGTATTAATGTCAGGATTTACGATGTACGATAAAAATGGTCAGCCATACGTACCAGCGCAGGGTGGCGAACCTGGAATCTAATGGCTAACTTTGGCGATATTGTTGATGGTACTTTTGTTCTTTCGGAAGAGCAGCAAGCAATCCGAAAGTATGGCTTCAGTCCTATTGACGCCAGTGGAACACCGACTGTATACCACGTAGGAGACGTTGTGAACCTGCCTTATGGCTCAGGGGATGTCTCGTCTATTGAAGCCATTGGACTAGCCTGGGCAGCCTTCTCAAGCGGTATCACACCCCAATAAAAAAGCCCCACCTAAGTGAGGCTCCTCTCCCTAGCACCACGCCTAGCTTAGTTGTCCCCCTGGGGCACTGCCGTTTTTTGTTCCATTTTCTTAAGGTGCTTGCGTACAGCAGGTACGTTCCAGCGATAGGTATCCCGTGAACGGGTCTCAGGGAAAGCCGCAAAGTGGGGGCCAAGCTTCAGTTTGCCGTCATCCCGGTACTTGAAGAGTGTCTTACGGTCAACGCCAAGGAGTTCTTCTGCAACCTTGACGGGGACCCAACCTGCTGTAGCTTTGGACATGGCACAGAGAAGTGCGTACTTTGATACCCTACACAGAACAGGGCAGGTGTCAAGACCCTTAACAAGGATTTAATCTCTTTTCTTTTTTGTTGGTGTGTAGGCAACCTAAAATGAGTTAACGGCAACTAAAGAGTATGTTCAACTGTGAACAGGAACCCCTCGCCCTGCTCATTGAATTAACTCCAAAGTTAGCAAAGAAACGATACAGACAATCTATCTACGAAGCCTGGGACCATAAATGCGGTTATTGCGGA
>Ga0196901_1000886_pt1 | contig 15301 bp, 7 predicted proteins | sample CB_VirMetaG_FD_169099 | JGI IMG/M metagenome (GOLD analysis project Ga0196901, IMG submission 169099) | Freshwater to marine saline gradient viral communities from Chesapeake Bay - CB_1504_1 Viral MetaG (v3) (version 3) | ecosystem: Environmental > Aquatic > Marine > Coastal | place: USA... | reverse complement strand
ATCTAAAGCTTGCTGAAATAATCCAGAGCCACCAATTTTTGCTATATTAGCAAAGTCTTTTTTAGATAGTCCCGGATATTTTTTAGATATATTTTCGTATGCTTTGTTTTGAATTTGCTCTAATTGACTAGCGTATTCAACTGGGTTACTTTGATAGTTTTGTAAAGTTTTAAATTCACTAGATAATAACAAATTGAATTGACTATTAAACTCAGAAGACACATCAGCGATAATATCTTCCATTTTGTCCATATCAGCTTGCACTGCTTCTGGAATTTCTCTAGTATATCCATCTCCATAAAACTCAGTAGTTGTTTTACCTGTCAGTATAGATGGATAATCAGCTGGTTTAATACCAGTAATTTTTTCGATGTCTAATTGGCGCTTATAGTTTTTTGTTTTTTCAGCTGCAATTTTCTTTCTTTCTTCGCTAGCTTTACTTTCTTCATTAACTATAGATTCAAACTCTTCTTCGCTAAGATCAGGAACGTCTATTATTACGTTTTGAAACTGTGGTGGTAATACCGATAAAGTAGCGTCCTGCTTGGATGCCATATCTTCTGGCTCCACAGTCGCATCCTTTATCTGAGAGCCGTTTGTCTTTTCCACAAGACCTTTGCTTTTCATAGCTTCTAAGTATGAATCAATATCCATATTATATTCTTGTGCTTTACCTTGTAAAAATTCTAAGGTAACTTCTTCTCCGTTTAATTCGTACATATTATTTAATTATTTGGATTAAAAGGGTCGTTTGATTCGCTTTGTGTAAAAAACTTATTTGAAATTCCTCCGGTTTTTGAAGAAAGTAATTGCTTTATATCCGTAGTCATACTCTTTTTATATGTTTCTTCGCTAGAAGATAGACCGGAAGACTCTACGTCTTCGTATACGTACATTTTTGCTTTATCATCATACCAAACTCTACCTAATGAAGGCATACCAGCGATAATAGTTGCATTAGTTCTTCCTGGTTTGTTTTTTAAATTTAATATAGCGGTAAAGTTATTTAATAAATCAACATTTGGTACGTATTGACCAGCTAAAAATGTTGTATCTCTTTGTTTATTTTCTTCGCCATTCTTCAAGGCTTCCAGCGCTAAGGATTCTTGAACTTTATTATCAAAGTCATATTTAAAAGCAGCCATAGTGTCAGATATAAACTCTTTCTTCCAATCAAATGGCTCTTTGTTTTTGTCAACTCCATTTTTAACCATTTCTTTAAATTTCTCTCTATCTGTAATTCCTCGTGCTTTCATTTCTTGAGTAGCCCAGTCATATCCAACACCTTCTTTTATAGGCATGTTAGTATAGTTTTGACCAACCACATTGTCAAACAATATGGAGCCCCAATTGTCGTCCGTCATCAATGTATTAAGCTCTACAGCTAAGCTTTGGCTTACGTCTGTCCAGCTATAACCATCTTTAGCTTTTTTAATCACTTTATCTCTTTCTGCTGCTAAAGTTGCAAAACCATCTAAGTTAACTTGAGACAAAGTTGTAAACTTGCTTAATCTCTCTTCTTTTCCTTGATGATCCATAGCGTAAACGCCGTCGTCCTTATATATAAGCCTTTTGGCTAGTTCTACATCTTTTATAGCGGTATTATCAACAATTTCACCAAGACTATTAAAATCAGAGTATTCTGAAGGTTGAACATAAGCTAAGTCTATAGCATTGAAATCTTCCTTGTAAGCTCGTATTCTGTTTTGTATATTTGTTATTTCATCTCTAGCTTTTTGCTTTTCATCTTTACTAACAAAAACGCCTTCTGCTTTTACTGTAGCTTTATATAAAGCGTCTTGCATAGATTCTAATTCATTTGTAAAATTAGCTCTCGCCGCATCGTCTTTAATAACAACCTCATTAAAAGAATCAAATGGTTTACTAGTCCTTTCCTCTTGCTCAGCTCTTTTTTCAGCTACAGCTTTAGTTATGCCGGCTATACCTTTAGATACAGCTGATGTTATAGGTGTAATATCTGTCTGCGTCGCTTTAGCAGAGTACATTCTCTGAGCTGCTTTTATTAATGATTCATTCGCCATTTTATATTAATTTTAAATTAAAGCTCCCGCAATACCAGTTACACCACCTATTATGTCTCCAGCTAACTGCGCATTTCGATCTTTTCTAGCTTGTTCAGCTTGTTCTAATCCTGTAACCTCAGCCATACGCATACCTAATATCGTTTCCATTCTATTTATATCAAACTCTTGCTTGGCTTGTTGACTAGCCATCTCTGCTTTAGCTGAAGCCATTTTTATGGCCTGTTCTTGCTGACTAATATCTGCTGATATTTGTTGCTGCTTAGCTGCACTAGCTCTCATTAAAGATGTGGCTAAGGCAGCTGCTCCAGCACTTCCACCACCACTACCTCTTAAAGATGCTAATATATCAGCCTGCTCTTGAGCTTGTTGTTGTCTTTGAAATTCAGCGGCTTGAAGATTAACGGTCATATCTTCATATGGATTTACAGTTGTAAATTCAAAATTCTGATAAGCCTGTTCTTTAGCAGCTAATCTTGCCTCGGCGTCTGCCATTTCAGCTTCTCTTTGTGCTCTTTTTGATCTAACGCTTTCTGATATAGATCCGATACCTAGCGCTTTACCATACCAGCTGCCTCCAGAAACAAAATCTAGATATTGACCACCTAGTGTTTGGCCTTTTTGTTTAAATGGATTACTTAAAGTTCCTCTTGCCATAATTTAATTTATTTATATATAGTTACAGTTTAGACACCCTATTTACTGCTTTGCTCAATACCAGCATTAATACTAAAAAGCTCTCCTTGCACTGTAGAATCGTTTACAAACTTAGCTTCAGCATAGTAACCTATAATAGAACTTAAGTTTACAGAGTTGTCTTTGCTAAAAAACAAAAAGTCTCCAGCGGACGGCATGTTAACAACGCTTGAGTGATCTACTACTATAAAATTTTCACCTATAGTTTTACAAGTTCCAATTTTTATAATAGAAGTTGGATCTACTGTTGTGTTGAATCCACCTAAATTACTGAAAGACGTATAATATAAAACGTCTCCAACTGACAAAGAGTCATTAATATTTGATAATGTAATAGTTACGTCTGGCATGTTATGATTCTTGCGTTATATTTATTATTTGATCAGGTGCAACTTCTTCTATTTTTCTTCTAATAATTTTAATACTTTTTAAAGTTATATGTACTTTTTTAGTTGATGAATCAGATATTAAATTGTTGCTAATTGAAAAAGCTAAAGTTCTATCTTGATCTGTTTGATTGTGATAAGTAAATTCAACAGTAGTTATGTATGGATAATTTTGGCTTACAAGAGTGTTTAAATCTTTGTGTATATATCCATTGGTAGCAGCAATATCATCATACTCTAAGTTTGATAATGAAGTTTCACTTGAAGATAGCGCGTAAACATTAACACCTCTACCCGATCCGTTTTCTTGAATATAACTAAACTGTATAGAATAGCATTGACCAGCTTTTAAGGCATCTGCTTCTACTTTAACAAAGCTGTTACCGTCCCAAGCTTGATCACCACTATATTGAAGCAGTATCGTGTCGGTGCCACTAGTCCAAAGAGTATTACCTGGTATTTCTCCAAAAGAACCTAAGTTAATGTCACCAGTGTTGTAAACGGTTTCGTTGTCATAATTATACCACGGCTGAAGACTTATTATATCGTCTGCACCGCTCTGCACATATCCTGATCCAGCGCCATAACTACCAGCAGTAGTAGCTATATCGTAATCACTTTCTTGTGTTCCACTAGTAAATAGCGTCCAGAAGTTATCAAGTCTAATGTTTTTTACTTGATAATCGTAGTCATAATATAATCCTAATTTAACGCTTCTACTTTGTCCAGTAGTATTTGCAGATACTTTAAATATAGGCGCATATTGCCAAGCGCTAGTAATATTATTAGCAAATCCATCGGCAAAACTCCAAGCTGAATTAATGTTAGTATTGTTACCTCCAGTACTTGCTAACTCAACCCAATCTATACCGTTTAAAACGTAGTCATTAGACGTTGTAAACGTATCTGTTCCACCGTACTGTGTTTTTGTTGATAACAATCTAGTAGACGTATTGTTAGACTCGTTGTAAATTCTTAAATTTTTGGTTAAATAATTTACGCCTATAGGATATTTCTGAACAGCGCCGCCAGCTTCGTCAGTTATATTATATTGACCGTAACTTAACCAATAGCTATCGCTTTGAAGCGCACTAGAATTAGAGCTTGCCGTCCATAGTAAGTTTGAATTTACAGCTTCATAATTATTTATGCCAGCGTGATACAATCTCCACTGCAAAGCTATTTCGCTTAATTCGCTATCTATATTGTAATCTATAGTATAACTATCTCCATAATTAGTTGGGATTACAGAGTCTGCGTTTGCCAAAGTAGTTCTATTTATTTCGAAAACTCTAGCATATCTTTTTGATCTACTATAAACGTTTTTAAAATCTGTTGCTAATGTTGATAAATCTGTAAAACTGCTTGGTGTTGGCGTGCCATTTGCATTGCTTAATAAAGATAGTTTTAAAACACTAGTACCAGGACCGTCTGGGATTTGTCTAATTGAAGTATTATTAGCGCTTAAGTCTGCGCTTAAACCTAGATATTGCCCAAACACATAATCGTAATTGCTTGCGTCTTGAGGATTGTTAGTGAATTTAAAAAACTTGTTATAACTTGGTATGTCGACGCTTAAATAATTATAGCCATCAGTCGCGCCAACTTGATATGTTGATCCAGAAATTAATTCTGTTCTAAAAAGCAGATTTTTTGTAGTATCGTAAGTAGCGTTACCGTAATTTATTAGCGTTGGAAAAGAAGAATAATAAACCAATGGCTGATCTCCAAACAACATATCAAAACCTTGAATTCTATTTTGAGGAAATTGCGTTATTTGATCTTTCATTATTAGTGGAGATGGAGCAACATTAAATTGAGCTGCACCGTATGGGCTAGCAATCAACGATATAACAGCGTTAGTTCCATTAGGAACTATGTAGTCTCCATGCGTAAAACCTATAATGTATTCGCACGATTGTAACTCAAATACTTGAGCGATATTAAAATAAACATAATGTGTTGGTAGATTATTATCTCCAGGCCAATCTGTGTTTTTTACTACGCTTAATGTATTTATATAATTATTTATTGGACTCAAAGTAGTTGCGTTTACGCCATCGGTAGATGTAGCCGCGCCAAAACTAGCCGACATTCCGGGAATTAAGTTATCATTATACTCAGCGAGCGTCCAACCATAAACTGTAATTCCAATTCTAAATAATTGATTTGAAAAATTACCTAATGATGTTATGTCAAATGCAGTACTATTTCCAACTGTAGAAGATATTTCTTGATACTCTGTGTTAATATCAGTCATAGCATAAACATTCTCTATCGTGACTTCGTATATAGCGTCATCAATAGGGGCTGCATTTCTTGAGATAGTTATAGTATCACTAACATTATTTATTGTTGGCGTAGCAGTTGCATTAGGCCAAGCTCCAAAAGTAAAAGTATCAGCCACTATATCGTTTGCTTGAGCCGTAGATGTTATTTGAATTTTTCTATTACCAGACTCTAGTTCGTTAGTAGCCTGATAGCTGCCAACAGAAGAAACCCAACTAGGCCAAACGCCGTCTGCTTGTACTTCGTTATTACTGTCGATGTATCTAAACACTGGTTGTTGATCTGGAAAAACGTCCATGTAAACAAAGTTTGAAGCTCCAGCAGTATAGGGTATAGAAACCTGTAACTCTGAGCCCTGTAAGCCAAACAAGTTTAATTCTGTTAACGAATCTTGTTTAATTTTAATTTTATTCCAAGTGTTAGAGTTTGCGGAACTATTTTCAGGATGTTTATGTCTGAATCTAATTTTTCTATCCCAAGATTGAAAATAAAAACCACCAAAGCCAGGTTCATCAAAACTTCTAGCGTTAATATCTATATTAATATAATAATCGTAGCTCGCGTTTTGAGGATCGTTTAACGGTGTTGGTAAAAAGTCATTAGAGACGGTTTCATACCACGTTGGGTGATCGTATTGATTTATAACATCTGGGCCAAAGAAATCTCTTGTAATTACAAACTCTCCATAGTCTCCAGAAGGAGTTATTGAAGACCAGCCACCAGTAACGCTATTAACATTATCAAACGCAAAAACATTTAGTCCAGCGTAATCCTGATCATTAATATTCATGTAAAGTTTCACTGTTTGAGCGCTATCTGAAATCTCAAACCAACTTTCTCCACTTGGGGCAAAAGTTTGTCCTTGCACCCCAACCAAAGCTGTTACAGTATTGCCGCCGTCAATAGATAAAGCGTAATCTACTGTGTCAACAGTTACGTCATAAGCGGCTTTTTGCGTTATTGTTAAAATATCATAAGTCGCAGCATCGTCAGTATGTTCGTATTTTATTTTTACTATTCTATCGCTAGAAGTAGTGTTTTCTTGTAAATAGAAAGCATGAAAAGTTTTCCATAAATCAGCCTGCGCAGAATAAACTGTTACAGTATCTAATACAAACCAAGTATCTGTAAAAGGTGTAACGCCATCACTTTGTAAAAGTGTTATTAACGAACTACCAACAAACGTGTCGCCAGCTGGATTATAAACATTACTATCATTTGTAAATCCATAAAATCCAATAGAATTAAGTCCACTTGCTGATTGACTAGCGCTAGGTACTGTTATTGAGTCAACAGTAGAATTAGGCGGCGTGTAATCATCTGAAGTAGAACTAAAACTTAATTGCGTATATTCTACTGGGTTTTGACTAATAACAATCGCATCTAATAGCGGTGTGTATGGAGATTCTGGAGATTGTATTGTAACAATTCCAGTTCTATTTGTAGCTCCTGGATTAGCTGACGCATCTACATATATATTTTGAGAATCATTACTCGTTTCACCAGGATCTAACATGTCTCCTTCCAAAGAAACATAAGGCACTATTATAGTACCCCCAGGCGTTCCTTGAATTAAAGGTATTGCTAGTTCGTCTACACCTGATCCCGCAACACTTGTTGTAGCATTTTCATGATCAATAGAACAACTCAACCCATAGACAGTTGGGCTAGGTAATATATAAACGCCCATATTCGACTGTCCTTCTGGTACAGTAAAATTATTTAAAAAATATTTTCTTTTTATTTGTTTTACATTAGTACCTAGATTAATTATCGAAGAAGGTATATTAACGTTTGGATAATTATTCTCAACGCTAAAAGCTAACTCAAAATTAGGTAGCGGATCAAATCCTCCTCCATTAAAACCTTGAACTTTTTGTAAAACATAATTAGCAGTAGCTGTGTACGTAACGCTAAATATATTTTCGTTTAAGAATATATCTTCTATATCATCAGCATTAGCCGACAAGCTCACCTTCCAAGTTTGATTCGCTGCGCCATCTACTTCAGTGATAGTTACTTGAGGTAAATTTGATTCAAGAGCAATAGTAAATCCTACAGGCGTTATTGGATTTGTGATGTAAAAAATTAACGTTTCATTAAAAAATATTAAGTTGTCTACAACTTCACTTTGAATTACGTTAATTGTTTCAGTTACATTTGAGTTTGGTAGTGAATAAGTTTCATTATAAGTTATTGTGCCTAACACGGTGTTTGATGGTGATCCTACGTTTCCTTGGTTAGAAAATGAAACGCTAGAATATATAGATGTAGCAGTTGGTGCTTCAACAGTAAACATATCTGCTGAAATAGTATATCCCGGATTTGGTTGTATTAGAAACGTGTTTGGAACTTGAAGAATACTTGATTCATCATAAATTTCCGCAACGTTGTATATTATTAAACCATCTGAATACCAAGCTTCATTCATTTTATTCTACTTCTATTGTTATACTAATACCTTGACTAGGAGTCTGTGCCCCTGCCTCTAATTGCACATTTAATATTTCACCGATACCTTGCACACTAAACTCAGATAAATCTAAATTGTTATTTAATTGACTACCTTCGAAATTGTTTGTGTAGCTTGTTGGTATACCTTTAATATAATTATGCCATTTGTTTTCTTTTTTTATAAACTCAGTAATTTCACCTTCTTGTAGATCTGTGTTTATACTTTCTAAATACCAACCCTTTATTGATTCGGCATTGTAATATTCATTGTCATTTACATTATTACCTTCAAATAGTACATTTGTAAATTGATTTACTTTTGATTGACTACCCTCATAGCTTATGGTGCTAAAAGATTTTACAATATCTGGCGCTTCGTTAAAAATTGCAGTGACACTAGAGGTATAACTATTGCCATAAAAATTATTTGCGCCTACAGGCAAGTTATTGTCTTGTTTAGATATATGATGTTTGTATAATATTCCATTTTTAAACGTATAAAAACCGTTGTTTATAGTTAAACAAGATTCTGGAATAAAAGATTTAAAACTTACCCAACCATTAGAAGATTCATTAAAACTTAAAGTATATACATTTTTAGTGCTACCTTTAACAATTGTTTCATGTATTGTTACGTTGTATTCTTCTTTCTTTCCATCAAACCCACCTATTATAGCTGAAGCATTTTTTAAGTTATCATTAAACCAATCTTCCATTCCATAATCAGATATTGGCGTTAAACCATCGTTTGATAGTCTAAGCACTGAACCTCGTGCTTTGTCTACAAAATATATCCTGTATTCATCAACAGCAAAGCTTTCTGGGTTTTTAGATATACCATAATCCCCGGTAAATGGAATCGCTTCACCTAACACATTTGTAGATGATAATAATTGAGAGTTTCCATCAGCATTATATAGCGCATCTTTTTTAGATAAAACCTTCAAGCATTTATCTTCGCATATAGTTACCAAATCATTGTTTCTTGAATATAGCTTTTGTATACTACCATATTCTGGGTTTATTGATTTTACAATGTTCTCAGCTAAAATAAACTCATTTAATTTATTCAAATCAGATTTATCATTATATATGCTTGAAAATATTATATCGTGCTTTCTATGGCGTTCTTTATACACATCCAAAGGTATATTAGCTTTAAAGCCACTTTGTTTACCAGAAGCCGCGTATGGATATATAGTGCCCTCGTTAAAATCATCTCTAATAGTGTCTGACTCTACGCCATTGCCAAAAGCATAACAATTAAACCAAGGTAATCTTATTTTAGTAGAATATGTTGAGTTTTGATTAGTGTTATGAGTAAAAGGTATTAAATAAAAATTACTCCCATTAGTATCTTTAGCTAGTTTAGCTGTAACATAACTATTATCTTCTTCAACAAATCTTAAAACCGTGCCAGCTGGAATAATTACATTTGGAGGTAGTAAATTCTCTTGAAGCACTGATATTTTAGCAAATCCATCATTGCCAGTAGCAATATTTTCATTTACTTGAAAAGATCCAAACGAACTAGCTCCAACCATTGTTTGTGGAAACTTATTAACCCTATGTATTATTGAGTTAAAAGCGTCTACTATCTGTTGAGCGATATTTGATCCAGATGGATCTATTTCCACACGCGCGTTTGGCTTTATATAAGTGCCTAAGTTTTCTCTATTTAACTTTATTGGATAAGCTTGACTAGCTTCATAATATAAATCAAGATCAACTAATTGACTTGGTTTAGTTTCAAAAACCGCGCCGTTGTAGTTTCCAGCTGAAACTATTGGTGTTGTAGTTATATCACCAATATAAGTTGTAAAGAAACTATCTAAATTAACTTTAACAAAAAACTTGCCTATTAACTCTGAAGCACTAGCTATTACCGCTTCTGATATTTGCGTACCTTGCACAAGTAAGGTGCCAGCTTCTTCGTTTACAGTTCCATTATCTTGTATGTCAATAATTTTCCAGTTTGCATCAGGACTTGTTACAGCTTCGTTTAAAGCTTGTTTTTTCTTAAGTATTAAAGTGTCCCCAACTTTTACTTTATTTCTATCTACAGAATTGAAAACTAACCAAGCAAACTCTCCATCATTGTTTTCAAAAGCAGCTTCTAATACTAAGTTATTATATCTTTGTGTGGTTTCTTTAATAAAAAACTTATAAGTTTCAGCCCAGCTTGGAGCTTGATTATTTATTTTAGCTGTTATTAAATTTTGCTTTCCACTTTTTGATATAGGGACTTGAAAATTAAAACTTTCGTCTAATAATACTGAAGATTCTCTACCATATTTATCTCTATATACAACTCCAACTTGATAAAAACGATCTGTCTTCACAGACTCAATACCTTGCGTTGCTTGAATTGCATTGACAGAATCTGGAGATTCATTTATTTCAATTTTACCACCTATTAAAAGCGGTCTAATAACAACAAGATCCGAAACAGCGTCTAAAGATTTTAAAGCAAAACATATTTTATTTTGGCTACCTTCCGGTCCAGATGGTAAAGAAAAAGTGCCAGAGTAATTCATTTGAATACCTTGAACTAAAAAACCGTCTCCTGGTCTTTCAAAAAAATCGAAATCATTCCCATCTCCTCCACCAAATTCCTCGCTTTCTGTTATAAGCGCCCCAGGTGTAGCTGAGCCATCGCTATAATAAATTCCAATTTTATATCTTGGTTGAGTAACACCTCCCGTGTTTTTGACTATTAATTCAATATCAAAACTATATGTGTGTACGTCTGTGGCGTTAGTTACATAAGGTAGAGTGTAATGAAAAGTGTGATTTGCAATACCAGCGGCAGTTCCGCCATTATAGTTGTTCCCAGGATCATATTCTATCTCAAACGCTAGTGGAGAACTAACAGTACCAGCTGATATGCTACTTGGGAATATTGTTGCTCCATAAGTATAATTGACAGCCCACCCAGCTTGAGACACCCCAAAGTTGGGAAACAACATTATATTGTTCGTAGAGTTAAAAGAGTTGAAAAAAGCATAGTTATTACTTTCATGCTCTACGTCTAGCGAAACGTTTATGTTTTCGTCTGAAGTATCTTTTAAATCATAATCTTCATAATAGTTTCCAAACATAAGTCTGTTGGCCATAATCTCTTGAGTTATAGCTTTTTTAGGGACAGCATCAAAATTTCTGGTTAATTGATTAGATGGTAATGCAGACCCAAATAATTCGTCTTGCAGGGTTATTTTACCGTTAGGTGATAATACTGATGTTTCATTAAAATTAAAATCAGAACTTCTTCTTTTTATAGATTTAGCAACATATACGTTTTCAGATTTACTGGTCTTGAACAATATTTCTACTTCAGTAACATCTAGCGGAATATTAAAAGGTATAAATTCACTTAAATCAATACTAGAAGATTGATTTTCCATACCTAAATTAAATCCGTTTTTAGAGTTGTAAGAATACAAACCAGGTAAAAACGCTGTTTTTGAATATGGTGAAATACAAGATTTTTGTCCATCAGAGTAAGTGTATCTGTAAGCAAAATTAACAAAAACATCTTTATATATGTTTTGTTTTACAGCAATACTAGCCACCCAAACTTCATCGTCTTCAGTACCCACGTAATCTTCATCGTCTGTTTGTAGCGCGACGGTATAATAATTCCCACCGCTAGCAGGATCTTCAGTAATGCTGTCTATTCTAACAAAGACTACAGTAGCGCTATCTTGACCAACTAGTTTTAGCATATCGTCTACTTCGTAAACTATAGAACTAGTAACGGGCTTTATATAAAAATATTGCCCAATATTATATTTTACATTAGCGTTATTTGACAATGCAAAAGGCTGAAAACTATCTTCTGTTAAATCTCCTTTACCAAGAACTGGAACCAATAAATTGGCAAAATCAGTTTCGTTAACATTACACTTTACTTTTATTGGTGTTTCGGGGTTTTTCTTAATAACAGTTATATGAGATTCATCAGCGTTTGCTATTCCTTGGAAAAATGTTGAATTAGGCGTCGCTGTAGCTCCAATGTATTTTTGGTCAATATAAACGTAAAGTTTGGTTGGTATTGTAATATTATTTATTGTACCTCTTTTAAATCTAGGTACATTTATTTTTTTAGGTTCAGTTCTACCATCAGTAAATAATAGTAAATCATCAATCTTATTGATTGATGTAATCATACTATACTCAGGTGTATATGTAGTTTGACCTTGAGAAGTATTTATTTCTTTTTCTTGATATTTTCCTGCGTAAAAATTAAGTACTCTATCGCTGGTAAATTTTAAAATAACGCCGCTATTTATAGCGTCAGTATCTAAAGGATTAGACACGTTTTCTATTTTACTAAAAGTTACTGTTGTTGTGTTTTGAAAAACACCTAAAGCTTTTACAACAACAAAATTACCCGACCAATTATCAAAGCCATCTGTTCTGACGGCTTGTATTCGCATACCTACCTTTAAAGGTGATCTGTAAGAACCTGTAGAATCTTCAACATTTTGAAATCCACAATAATTAGGACTAGTAGGATCGTTGTTTAAAGTGATTACTGTTTGATCTTCTAGTATTTGAGAACTTAATGAAGCTCTTGCTTCGTACACGTCTACAAAAACCAATGATGATGTAGAGGCGTTTAAACTAGAGTTTGGCGATAATTCCTGTATGACATCTGATCTAACACCTCTACTTCTAGCGTAACCATTATAACTGTTAGAAGAATCGTTTGAAAAATCAGACGCTTTATGTATAAAGTTATAAATCTTATTGTTTGCATTATCAACAAAAGAACCTACGGTTATAGATTTATAAGATCCTGGAGACGTTACATTGTTTGATATTACATTTCCTTTTAAAGTTTGAACTGATCCAGAATTAGAATCTTCAGATGTTTCAACTTCTATATTAACAGCATCTCTATAAGAACCACTAGGAACTAACCTTTCATCAAGGTCCTTGTTCATTTTACCTTTTAGAAAATTTCTTTTTAATTCCGGCATTGATTAATGTTTTATGTGTTTAGATTTGCCTCTTAATATTTGTACTATTTCTTCAAATTTAATGTTTGATAATCTAAGTTTAGCTTGCCTTTTTGAAGCTCTTGCTTCTTTCTTATATCTTTGAACAATATACTCTGGTATATTTATTTTTGTAGAAATTATAGCATATGATATTTGTTTATACATTGCTTCTTCGGCGAACTTATGGACCTGCATTTCGCTATCGGTTCCTAAACTATCGCTAATATAATCTAATATTATACTCTTGCCGTTTATATTAGAACTAAAGTGTATGTTCCCTTTTAGTTCATCTATATAGAAAAATCCGTTTACTTGAGAGTGTTCGGGTTCTAAACCGTATCTTTGGCCAATATTGTAATTGTAAACATCGTCATCGTAATCAAAGTCGTTATTACTAAGTTCAGTAGGGGTTGCTGATTTATAGTTTGTCCAAGCCGTAGAATCAGAATTTGTCATTAAACTTCCATCAGCATTATACTGGTAGTTTGTTCCATCTTGATTTAAAGACTTTGGATTTGAAGTTTTTCTATTAGGATATATATTGTGTTTTACACCAACACTATCAATATAACTCACTTTAACATAGTTAACAAAGTCTATTGGTAGCGGCATTGTAAGAGAAGGAGGTACTATTTGTTCTATAGACTTAGTAGACTTAAATGTATCAAAACTCATTTCCGCTAAAGCTCGTTGAGCATGAAAAGCTACGTCTATTTTACTAGCCTTGCTAATTATCTTATCTTCTCCAACATAAACAACCATAAATTGATCTATAATGTTTTGCAAAGTAACAAACTGATAACTACCATAGTCATTACCAGAGTAATACTGCTGTTCTGTTTGACTTATTAACCCCATTTATTATAGTTTTTGTTGTTGTGTTTTTTTGTCTTCGTTAGAGCTAGATGTAACAACTAAATTGTCTTTATTCATTGATATTCCAGCTAAATATAGTATTTCGTTAACAAGAGATGTTTCTTCAGAAGCATGAAGCTCAAAGTTTTGCGCATCGCTAGCAACTGGATTATAAAGAGCTTTACCTAAAACTACATTGTACGTCCATTTAACGTTGTTAGGTTTTTTAATATAATTATAAGTGACCGTTGCCCCAGCTTCAATTGTAGATGGTTCAAGATCAATTTTTGTAGCGCCTACTCTAGCGTAAGCTGGATTTTTATAGGTTGGTTTAGTTAGCGTTGTTAATCGCATTGTTGTTAAGTTTTCACTTGTAACCTCTTGAACCGGTGTTGCTACGCTATTTTTATTGTAAAATACTTGGCCTAATTTATATACAGATTGTGATATTGATATATTGCCGGTTGTAGTTTGCTCTAATTGTCTTAAAGATACTTCAGAAAAATGAATATTAACATTACCACCAGCTCCGCTTTCATGTATTCCAAATCTAACTCTATAATTAATGAATGGATTATCACCTGTTTCAGTTATAGCAGATGGATCAAACTCTAACTCGTAAGTTCTTCCTTTAATAGCTTTGGCGGTTAATAAAAACTGAGCCTCTTTATTGCTAGAATAAGGGTTTGGATAAGCTTCAAGAAAAATCATTGGAGGATTTATTGCTACACTATCGTCTGCATAAGAAACTTTAACTGAAAAAACATATCTTTTAGACACGTCTAAAGTTATACCAGATTCTTCAAGTTTAGTTGTGTCAGCTGTGTCGTTAGTCATTTTAACACTACTAACAAAATCATTATTAGCATTTGAGACAACGCTTATATCATCGGCGTTAGTTGCTGTCCAACCAGTATATGTGCCATCTAAAAAATCAGGTTTAGTAACTAAATTTGGCGCTGATGTTACAATAGACGCTGCCGCATTATTAATTTTAAATGGTGCGATTTTTTCTTCTAATATACTTGAAATATCAGCATATTCTGTTGAGTTACCTCTAGTTTTATCAAATTGGCTTATGTCGTAAAAGTACTGCTCAAAAATGTTCATTTGAGCTTGATTCGCAAACAAATTAAATTTTTGTGGCGTTATGTACCCTCTTTGTTCTTTGTTGGCAATAGCCAATACTCTTTGATATATTTTATCTATGTTTATTGCCATGTTTATATTTTTATTATGATAACTAGGCCACAACAAGCAACCTAGCTATCATAAATAATCACTTATTTTAATTGCTTTTCAATGTTGGAATAGACCTCCATTCCTTCATCTGTTTTAAACCAAGCAGCTAAAGCAGAATATGGATGTTCATCAAAAGGCACGTTCATTAATTTTCTATTACTAGAAGCCCATAAGAAGTGTCTTTGATCATTAGATAGCTTTAATATTCCAAGTTCTGTGGCTTTAATTCCAAAGTTTCTAAGCTGAACATTGTCATCATAAGCTAATTCTAAGAATAATACAGGATTATTTCTAGCAAACACTAGTAGATCTCTTTTAAGTTCCTTAGAAC
>Ga0196901_1000883_pt1 | contig 15338 bp, 10 predicted proteins | sample CB_VirMetaG_FD_169099 | JGI IMG/M metagenome (GOLD analysis project Ga0196901, IMG submission 169099) | Freshwater to marine saline gradient viral communities from Chesapeake Bay - CB_1504_1 Viral MetaG (v3) (version 3) | ecosystem: Environmental > Aquatic > Marine > Coastal | place: USA... | reverse complement strand
CAATAGCCGCCATGGTTAAACACCCCGATATAGTAAAGTTTTTGGAAAAAATACAGGCAATCAATGCGGAAACTAGTAATGGAGAAATAATAAGAGTAAAGGTCGTGGATTAATTATGTCATCAGTAAGTACGGCAAGAAAAATTAAATTAAAAATGTATATTGAGGGCATAGAGATACCCTTAATATCAGCCACAATACAAGAAGCGAGGATGTCTACGCCTTCCTGTACAGTAAATATTGGTGTTAACAAGTATAGCCAATTTTTACTGCCGGGGTCTTTAATGCAACTCTTTTATTATATGGATGGTAAAGACTACTTGATATTTGAAGGTGAGTTGGCAACAATATTCACAGAAAGAACTACTGGGTCCAGATCAACTTCCCTACAATTTATTGGGTTAACTAATAAACTAGATCACGCTTGGATACATTCGGCAAACGTTGACCTGGAAGATCCTATTTCAAGGCCGTTTTTTGTGAATGTTTCAAACTACGGGGTAAGCGGAAACAATACGAGTAAAGAAGACGAAGACGACAATAAATCTGAGTCGTTATTTACTGCCGCCCAAACTAATCAAGACCCAGACCCGGGTAAAACTTATGAGGACGCCAAGCCGGGGCAGGCCACCATTGTTCTTAACAACCAAACTAAAGTAAACAATATATTGAGTGTAATAAGTACAAGACTACAGACTCTGTCTCAAGAAGATAATCCTTTACAGAGTTTAATAGATTCTATACTCCTTGAAGCAAAAAATATTAATCCCCATTTTGCGCTACAAGATAAAACGCTCAAAATATCTGATAGAATATATGTATTTAATAATGCAAAAGCAATTGATCTGATTACAAATCAAAATTCGTTTGCTTTTCTTTCAAACTCTATCAATATGTCTCCCAAAGTTATTACTATAAAGGGTCTATTAACTACCATATGTAATTACTTGGGATATGATTGGGTAGAGCTTCCAGCGCCGTGTCTAGTTGGCGGTGTACCAAAATCTATAATTATAAAGCCCTCTACTACGTACTTAATGCCTATACTCTGCAATGTAGTCTACCCAAACCAGGCTTTAAATTATAGATATACTAGAAATTTTTTAAGCGAGCCTACCAGATTATCAGTAAACAGCCCTCACCTAATATTTAAACTAAAAGAAGGGGTCACCGCTCTTGATGGGGTTTTCAAAGCGATAGTTCCAGCTACTGCAGTGCTAAAACATAATAAAGAGTTAGTACTTGGGTTTACTAAAGAAGAAAAGTATAAAGGTTTATATCCGTTAACCTTGCCTGCGCCTCCCCATTTAGAGTGGATATATGCATCTGTAAATAATGCAAGCGACTCAGAGCGGGCAGAGGCGGAGGTAGAGGAGGTTAAGGCGGGCAGCAATAGCCTATTTACAGAAGCTACAATAACAGACGAAAACAAAGTTATTGAAGAAACCCCTTATCAACAGGATATGATGCGTTCGGCAAATAGACAATTTTTCGAGACTAGGTCTAATGCAAGAACAGCCGCGTTTACAACTAACTATTCCCCTTACAGGATGGTAGGATTTCCGGGCGCTATCTTGGACTCAGACGGGCTTTACACCGTAGGTAACTTTGTGTCTATAAATAGTAGTTTTAGTGCGGCTGGGTCTGCTACTCAGAGTTTTCAAGTAGCCTCGCCAAGACTTTATTTAGATGATTGTTTAGACTTTGAGGTGGATACACCTCCAACCTTTCCTGAATTCTACAGTTCATCATATAACGCAGAAAACATTGGGGCTTTATATCAACACCTTATACAAAACAAGGTAGCTAGCAATTTTGGAGGTCAAGCTTCCCTCTACCTGTATGCAATTAATAAAATAAACCTGGAAGATAAAGCTGAGAATGAAAATAAAATTGCTTTCCAGCACAGATTTAGTTTAAACTCGGCGCTTAACCTGTACAACAGCTCTAAAAATGAGCATAAGTATTTATATGCTAAGCACCACAACTACCGTGAGTTGGTAGATGAGGCGTCATACTGGGAATTCTTAGGGGTGGGTAATAAGAATAATCTTTTTTCAGATGAAAATAAGTACAGGGCCGCTGACATTAGTGTCACCCAAGCCACAGATACAGAGTATGAAGAACACGCGGGTAAACCATTTGTGGAGGAGCGGCAATCTAGGGTAAACGTAGTTAAAGTGAGAGGTATAGCACAAAATGGCCTATGATATAATAATACCAAATGGGAATACCAGCCAGGGCGCCATTACTGAAAAATTGCGGGGCTATAAAAAACCTTCCATAAATAATATAATTCAGAAAAATGCCCCAGCGTTTATAACAGTAGTAAAATATAATGAGGGCTCGTCCGGAGATTATAAATTCTCTACTAAAAGCTTTGGTGAGACAACTGCGCTATCAAATAAATTTTTCTTACAGTCTATTTCAGAAGTTTTACAAGAAAAGACTCAAATACTAGAATCATTTGGTGAGCCCTTAATTCTCTTCTTTGACGAACGCACTAAAGTACACACCTTTAGGGGTACTTTTTTGGATGCTGCGAAGGGCGGGCCTTCAGGTTCCAGGGACGAGGTTTCATATAATTGGGCAGCAGCTTTTAGAATGTTTTATAATGAAAAATTACGTGGTACTAAACTGGCTGATAATAATGAAATCGCCTTTTTAACTGTAAACGATCAGATATACATTGGGTATCCAACCAGTTTAAGTATGTCTACGGATTCAAACGCCCCACTAACAAGTGCATTTAGCATGACGTGGATTATAGTAAAACAATTGCTGCTTCCGCCCATGTCAACAATAAATAGTGGAGATATTACTGAATACATAAAGGAGTTAAAAGATTTATATTCTGTGGACATGACGCTAACTGGTATTAAAAAGGAGAGAATTGCCGAGCTAAGGGGATTACTGGAAACAACCCAGAGCGAAATAGATGCTATAAACGAAGAATTAGGCACACTAAACCTATCAGACCCCAATGAGGAGGAGACTGCTCAAATTAAAAGTTTGAAGCAAAGGTTGTACGAGCTTGAGGCGGATAAAGCAGGATATTTAACGGAATTAGCTACTATTAACGCAAGCAATTGAATTTTTTATAATATTTTATTATACTAAGTTAACATATTATGGAAACACAAAAACATTTAAATAAGCAGAAAGAGTTAGAGCTCTGGAAAAAATATAAATCTGGCAATAAGTCGGTTTTGGGTGATTTGGTAATTAGCATGGACCCGCTTATACAGAGCCAAGTTGAGCGTTTCTCTCGTGCGCCCCTCCCAAGAACGGCAATAGAAGCAGAGGCCAGACGTTTGGCAGTAAAAGCCTTCGAGGATTACAACCCGCATAAAGCTGGTCTATCGACACATGTTACTAATCACTTAAAGCACTTACAACGATATGTCGCTGATTATCAAAATGTGGGAAGAATACCAGAAAACCGGGCCATAGCTATTTCAAGGTTTACTAATGTAAAGTCTGAACTTTCTGAGAGGCTTGGAAGATCTCCCAGTACTATAGAGTTAGCCGACGAACTGCAGTGGGCTCCGGCTGAGATAAATCGTATGGAGCGCGAATTAAGGAATGATTTATCTATGACTACTGGGCCAGACGACGATTTTTTTGATAGTGATTTTAATAAAACAGACGAAGGTATGGAGTTGGTCCAATTTGTGTACTGGGACCCTACCATTTCAAACGAACATAAAAAATACTTAGAATACCGGTTCGGTTTAAATGGCGGACCAAAGTTGGATATAAAACAGATTGCCCTAAAGCTCAATAGAAGCGAGACCTACGTAAGAAAGCTGGGTAGTGACTTGGGGGAAAAAATAGCTAGGGCTCAGCAGTTATGAGTTGTTTAGATACAGTAAAAGATAGGTTAACTGAACAAAGGGACGCTTGGACAAGAGAATTGAACCAGGTAGTCAGTGCCTCTTTTTCTGGTGCTCTAAATAACCTTACTAACGAGATCATGAACCTGGGCTCTAATATAGCCTCATCATTGGTGGATCAGGCTTGGAGTTCTGTAGAGGATCTTGTTCGAGATCATGTGTCTAATATTGCCAACCAATTAGTTAGCATATTTACTTTTAGTGATAGCATACAAATAGCTTTATTTAGAAGGTTATCTCTAACCCTGCAGGACTATGTAGCAAAAAGGCGAGTTATTGTTGATGATATTAGAGAAACAGTGAATGGGATGCTGAATTTACTTAATAGGATATCTCAGCAATCATTGGCACAAATAGTTAGGGATGTAGAGTCCTCAAGTAAAGACTTAGAATCCGCGATACTTCTTTTAAAAGCTATTGAACGTGGGCTGTCAAGTAGTCCACCTTTTGCAAATAATGGTTATCTTGGAAGTGCACATAATAAAATTAGGTCTGCAAAAGACGTGCTTTTGGACGATAGTTTAGAGTTACCTGATATTATGGTTAGGCCTTCTGAATATTTTGACTTACTAGAAAATAGTATAAATGAGTATGTAGACGATAAAATAAAATACTACGGATATATTTTTGCAGGTCTTGCAAAAGGCCTAGAGCGTTTAGCCAAAAAAACATCATCCGAAATTCCCGGGTATTATCTGGTCGGACTACTGTCCGGACTAAACTTTACAGGAAATAAAAATAATAGTCTAGGTGGGGTAGATCCAAAAATAAAGTCTACGGCACAACTTGTAGTAGCCTTTCCCTTTCATATGTCTACCCTAAACCACCTCATTAACGCATCCTATAACAGGGTGAAAGGACTAAGAGAATCAGCAGAGGACATTAAATCCGAAATGGACACTGCTTTAAATTCTATTTCTATAGTTAACGGAGATTATAGCGAGTTATACGGATATAGGATAGGTTGGGTATCAAAGTTAAACCCTTTAGTACAGATATCTTCACCGACAGAAGGTATTTTTGGGTCTATGGACACAACAACAAATTATTTAATTAGTAATTTAAATGCTATCAACGAGATAATAAATTATCTAGGTACACCTAATTATATAAAAAACATTAATCAGGCTAGCGAGAAGATGAGAAAAACTATAGCTATAATGATTCCATCCTTACTAGCAGCTATTACTAATGTAGAGTCCTATAATAGAGCAAAAGCGTATTTAGGGGATATTTTAGTTAGTTGTAATGTATTAGATAGACAAGACTCGGAACTATTATCTAAACTAAGTTTAATAAATACGCCCGAAACTGATAATCAATATGTAGACGATGCTATGAATATTTTAAACGAGCTAGAAGAAAAACTTGGTTCATTTTTATCAGAAAAGTGGGGAATAAGCAACGGGTCAGCTGTGGCACAAGTTGCGTCTATTCTCAGTCCGGGTATAATTTCTAGTGTTTCATCCCCACTATTCAATGTTCAAGACAACGTATTGAACAGTGTTTTAGGGGACAGCGGTCTTGGGTTCACAGACATGCTGAGCGGGGAGTTTGGTGGTATAGGAGCTTCCTTAGCGAGCTTAGCAAATTGTGCTGATAACGAGGGGGTTGAATTACCAGATGGCCCAGACATATTGCCTGCACCAGAAGCAGCTCTGGTAGATAGCAGTCAATCAATAGGGAATGCGCGTGTGAGTTTAACTGCTAGGTTAAGAAATAATAATATAACTAAACTTGTATTTACGGATATGAGTATAAATGAAACTTTAATAGAAGACCCAGATAAATGAAAGATCTTTTAGTTATATATAGAGATGAAAATGAGGATCAGCCTAAAATAAAAAAAGGGTTTAATGGGTATGCGTCAGAGGCAACAAACAAGGACTGGTTAATGCAAAAAATTGCGAAGGCGTTCTTAACTCTTGTTGGCACTAATTACTATGATCCCAATTTTGGTACCGTGAGTGGAGATTCTACTGGATCCACCTATAACCCAACAGACTCTAATTTATTCAGGCAATCAATCACGCAGGCAGTTGATTCGGTAGAAAAAACTATTATAGAACAGCAGGTTAACTTACCTGATTTAACTGATTCAGAGAGGCTTGTGTCAATAGAAGTTCAATCAATAGTGTATGATAAAATAGGAGCAACAGTGGAAGTGTTTCTTCTAGTAACAATGGCTAATAAATCAGAATTTAATATGAGGGTATAATACATGGCATTTGATCCTGTAGAGTACTTAGTGCAAAAACTAAAAGAATATGACGCTTCTATAGACACTAGTCCAGGAAGTGCAGTTAGAGATTTATTAATAAGCCCGTTATCTTCGATGCTGGCGTCATTTAACGAGACGCACCAAATTCTGGAAAATAGACTCAGTTTAAATGATATATCTAGTTTGTCTGAAGCAGCTTTAGATGATATAGCAGCTAATTATTTAGTGTCTAGAACGTCAGGCTCAAAGGCTGGTGGCACAGTAAGGATATATTTCAAATCTCCACAAAATATAATTATACCTAAGTATACTGAGTTCAGATCAACGGGTGGGTTAAAATTTTACTCTGAATCAGAGCATTCCGTGACTGCAAAACAAATGCTTGCTAATACGGACAGATACCCCCTATACCACACTGGAGATATTCAGATCCGAGCAGCAGAGGCTGGCGAGAAGTATGAGGTTGGACCATTCGAGATAAAAACAGTAGTAGGGCTAAAGAGTGCCTACGATTCTGTATCAAACGGTAGCAATTTTACAGGAGGGGCAAATAAGGATGATAATACCACTCTGTATGAAAAACTTAAAAACTCTGTTTATAGTAAGGCAGCTGTTTCAAATAAGAGTATAACTGGAACGTTAAAAGAACACTTTTCAACCATTAAAGACGTATATATTGTCGGTGCAGATAATTCACTTATGGTGAGAGATCTGGTTTTAGACTATGAGTCTGTAGGGGTAGCTGATTACAAAGAATCAGATTTTTTAGGAAAAATAGCGGGGCAGCACAGCGCACCGTATGTTATGAGTAAAGCTTACTACGGAGTATTTATTGACACTAACCTAACAAATAGCGGATATATTAGTAGTGAGTTTCCAAGGCCAGAAGACTTTTCTAGGGAATTTTCTCAGGACAGTTATTCCAAAATATATAGAGAAGACGCCAATATTACTAGTCTATCCCCATCGGAGGTGTTAGTTTATGAAAATTTTGATGCCAGCGGATACGATAACAGTTGGACACTAAGTGATGAACGCATGGGGTTGGGCATCCTTGCTTATTCGGGAGAAATTTCAGTGATAGATGGTGCAATAAAATTAGGTAATCACACCCCAAGACCTGGGCTGTTTTTACCTTACCAAACACTTGTACACATATCTGGTATGCTGGAAGAAGCAATTAATTTATTATAAGAGAAGGTTATGGCACAAAATACAGATACAACAGCGCGTGGGTTACTACTAGAGACTCTCGGTGAGTTACAAACCGTCGTGGCTAGTAGATCTATGTTCCCCATTTTTCACAGAGCTATCGACTCACAAAGTGGCATCAGAATTACAGGGAAATTTAAAACAACACACTCTGGCATACCTAGCCCCATGTCGTATATTACAGTCGGAAGGCAGTCTGAGAGAGCGGTGGTTGCTGATGGGGTTGGGCTGGCTTGGCGTACAGGCTCGGAAGCAGACGGTAATTATAATATATATTTTGTTGATAATAATATTTTAAGTGACGATATTCCCATACGAACCGAAAACATGGTTATAGAAGAAAATATAAATAATTTTCTAGGTTATGGTATTGCTGATATAGAGGCGGGTACTGAGTATAAGTTTGGTCTAGAAATAGATTCAAATTGGGGAATGAAGGCGTGTATATATAATAGTAACAATCCTGGGGACCCTAATTTTAGCCAACCGTACAACGGCGCTACTAATGTAAGTGGATATCGTATGAGTTTGGGTGCAAGACTTGAGGGCCACGAACCACAATCCAATGGCGACCATTTTGGTATAGCTGTGCTTGGCACAGACGGAAACGATTGGATATACGATGATATCAGGGTAACGAGTATAGTGGATGGTCACGTCGCCGGACTATTTAAGCTACACGCCGCAGATTTTAGTTCAGACGACAATTTTACAGTTTATATGAAAGGTGCCGGTGAGTACTCCCCTGGAAATTGGGGGCTAACTTGGTACATCTATGACGTAAGCTCGTCAGATTGGGTCGAGCTGTATAATAATATCACTAGCTCCTCTGTAGCATTCACCTACAGTGGAACTGGCTTAGGCACCTACACAGACAGTTCAAATTTTGTTAATATTATGGCAATGTGCGATGAGGCAAGCGCAGACGGGGTATTAAGAATAGATTACGTCAAATTAACCTCTGAGCAAGCAGGTGCTATTCATGTCGGACACATGAGTGATATTTATGTACATGCTCCTGGACAGATAACCAGAACCTCCACCCAGGTGACCCCTATAGATGGAGTAGCAAACCTGTCTGGACTTAACCACCCTATCTATGAAATAGAAGCAGTTAGTTATGATGCAGGGGTAGGCGTATTAACCCGGGATGCCGCCGACGAAGATAATAGGTATGTACTTATAAACAGTAAAAAAGGTTATACCTACTCTACTAAGGAAGATTTAAGCATAGGGGTACCCGAAACTGCATCTTTAGATATAACATATACTTATTATTCGGAGGGGTCGGCAGTACAAGACTTTGTAGAATTAGATGATTATAGAGTGCCATCATCTGATAATCTTGTAAAAATTTCACCGCCGGCATCAATAACTATAAATAACCTAGAATATAGTGGGGCTCCTACAGAGGACGCAGTGAGGATTTTGATAACATCTTTTGTTAATTCACTGGTTAGAAGCAGCTTTGAAGTATCGGATTTAATAGCTTATTTATATAGTAATGGAGTTAATTATATTAACACTAGTACCTTAAGTATTAGTGTAATAGTGTATGACATGGAGGGTAGTATTTCTGATTCTACTAACATAACAAGCGCTTATTCCATATCGGCGCCGAATACCTTTTATACAGACGCAGATAAGTTATTAGGGGTAACCAAAGTATAATGAGAACAACAGACGTATCTCAAATTTGGAACGCACTGGGATCCTTTTGGGGTGACTTTGAAGATAAAGCCCTAATTGAACAGTTGTGGCAAAGCTATTTTACGGTGGTGTCCGGCTTAGAAAGAAAGAGCCAAAATATCAGGGACTCTATTAGTTTTAAAAACATGCCTGCTGTTATAGAGGATCGCCACCAATCATATGATATCATATATGCTGTTAATACCCCGTCATACTCAGGACTTATTAACGCTTACCTTGTTAGCGGAAAGTACGAGTTTGATATAACTCCGGGAACTTTTAGTATACCAAAAATGACTTATTATTGCTATACTGATAGTGGTACTCTAGAATCACCCACACCACTTGTAGAAGACCGCGAGTATAGTATTGTAGGTATGAATAGAATTAGGTTTATAGATGATCCCCCATTTTCAGTAAATCAAAATCAGGAGCACTTTAAAGGGCAGAAATTATTTGCTGATGTTTGTTATAGAGTAAACCCAGTATTGTGGTCAATAGGGCCAAGGTTGATAGGTGCTACTGAAAACATACTTATAAATGAGGATTACCCGGCACCTTCTGGTTCTACTACCTATGACAACGTAGAGCATTTTAAATATTTTATATGGGCAGTTTCAGAGGGACTAAAAAGAGACCCCACCATTACTAATATAGAAAATTTATTAGGTATAGTTGCTGGTCTTCCTTTTGCTTATTCCTCAGGAGTTGGTGTAAATCAGTTTGACGTGCAGGGCGAAAATAAAGTAGAGGTACTGGATTATATTAACTCGCTAAGCACTATTACAGGATTAGTGGACAACCAGGCTCAAATATATAACTATGTTCGGATAAATGTTCCTACAGGAACTACTTACAATTCTGGACTTTTTAGTACAATAGTGGATGCCTATTTACCCTCACACTTAACATATGATATTTCTTATATATAAAAAGGATCAATAATGAATAGGGTTTATCTTTTTCCAAACACTAGAGATAGTATACCAGAAGCTATTAGCGGTATACAAAATTGCACAGAAATAGAAAAACAACGGTTTTTTGGACAGGTTTTCTCTAGTCTAGGAGTTGCCTGTGAAACTGATGAGACCGGATTAGCTGTCAATGAAAATGACACAAATTTAAAATGCACATACGTATCAAACACCCTAACAATAAGTCCCGGATACGCCGTGACTTCAGGGTTCCACTGGTTAAATGTAACTGCCGTTGCAACTTTTGATATTAATGTTGATTTTTCTGATGGCGACACTATTTATATCAGGCATTCAGGCATATTGTCAAGACTCAAGGAACAAGCAAAAGGCTTTTTTTATGATACGGCAAGTTCAGGTTGGGTAAATACCAGATCTTCAGATTCTTGGGCGCTTACTACTACTGACCCGGGGGTTAGTGGGGTGGTTCTGTGCCAGATATCCAACGGGGTTGTTACAGATTTGCGTGCTAATAATCTGTTGAAATTTAACAACAAGTTAGCTGACGACACAAAGATAGCAAAAAAGGACCGTACAGCTGAGTTTGAGAAGTTTATAGTATTAACTAGTGGGTTAAAATTTTCAGACACGTACACTGACTATAAATTTACTATTAACCCTATGACTGGGATGGTGGATGATGTCGATTACACTGCAATGCAGTTACTCACGTCAATAAGCGGCCAGCACGAACATGGGGACAATAATGACAATCTAACTAATTTAAACTCACTGGTTGATCCCAATAACGCGTGGCCCCGTGTAGATGCCTTTATCAACTCTGGATATACAACCAGCGGCGGAGAGTCGTTCTTGCACGATTCATCTGCGGCTGTTGATAAAATAAAGTCTATTGCAGCAACAGGCTCTTGGGCAGCGCTTGATGCCTTTATCAACTCTGGATATACAACCAGTGGTGGAGAGTCGTTTTTGCACGCCAATAATTTACGAACAGTGGCTTCTAGTCCATTATATAGTTTTTTAAAATTCGGTGTTATTAGTTTTGGTGATGGGTATTCGCGGAAGGTGTTAACTAAAAAAATTAGCTCTATACCTAATTACCCCAGCGGAATAACCTTTTCACTAGTGGAGACAGCTCCATCTACGACCACGTCACAATTACAGGACGCCCTGGTTGCTTATAAAGTTTCAGAGAGAGGTTTGATATTTAATACTAAGGCTTATAGCGCTATCACTGATTTTAATTCCGAGTTGTTGTCTTTAGCTGCCGTAAATGGGTACACAACCTCCTCAGGATTACAGACAAACTCATATTTAATGTCTGGGGCTACAAACCTTGTAACTAAGAATTATGTAGATAGTTTATCTAGCATGTATCTGTCTAGCGCTGAGGTTGATAAAACTATCGAAGAAGTCAGCGCACAGATACTGCTCCTAGCTTCTAGTAAGTCGTCTGAGATTACAGATAACAACTCCACTTTAGATTTATTAGGTAAGGAGATATTAGATAAGGGTGCAAGATCTGCATCTACTCTAAATGATCCTTTTGCAATAACATATCAACTTAAACTGTCCTGGAATACCCCCGAAATTATAAATAACGAGGATATTCTTAGATACGACATTAGATTATTTCAATACAATAATAGTGCTACACCTAATCCCGAGCATAGTCCATCCCAGCTATTGCAGGATGGCTCAGACAATATACTCAGCGACAGAACTTACACGGTGGGATCATACTCTTTAACCCAGGATGAGATGGGTAATCTAGTAACTGTAGCCATGCCTAGTAATTACCAAAATTCAGACGAGCCTATGGCGTGGCAGCTTGGTTATAGAATTGGGGTTACAGACAATTCTTATAACACTGTTAACCCAGCAAAAGGAGATACTGTATTTATAGATGGAGACGGCGGGCACATAATAGTGGATCATGGGAATGATTCTGGTATATCTACTCATTATATTCAAATACCGGACACACTGACACACCCGGATCCAGACATAGATTGTTCTGTTTTGAGGGATGTGGTAAACACAGATATACCAACCTCTTATACATTCCCTGTGAGCCCCGATCAATCTTGGATAGCATACGTAAGGTCCATAAACGAAAATAACGTCTCTAGTGCTTGGAGTCCAATGGAATATACAAAGGTTAATGATTTGGTCTCTCCGTCAACCGGCCTTCCAATAGGCAGTGGGATATCTTTTTATAATAATTATGTATCTGAGGTGAGCAGGGTACAGCAAGATCAGTTACTAAGGAAAGTAGAAGAAAAAATATTAAACCTACAGCGCCAAATAGAGGTGATGCCAAACTCAGTAACAATTGCTAATTTAATTCAAAGTGTAAATAATAATATAGCTTAGGTATTATCGAGTGTCAACATTTTATACTAATCCTAATCAAAACATAGGTTCGTCTTTTTCTGGATTTGGTCGGCGCAAAACGGCCATACAGCCAGGTGCGTCTGGTATTTCACCAGAACAAAAGCCAGCACTAAATACTACTAGGTTTAGTTTATCGTATACATTTAATGGTTTGACTCCTGGTGTAAATGTAGTTTTATTAGATAATTTATTTTCTGTGGAGCAAAATGATATTTGGCAAGCTCAGATAGTCAGAACAGGCACTGTAAATAAATCAGGTCTAATTACATTTAACAATTTAAGGGACTCTATATACTCATTAGTAGTTCTAGACATAGAGCACTCGGACGAAACAATCTATGACGTATCTATAGGGGACCCGGAAAGATTTGACACCGTTGCTCACCATGCAATACCGTCTCAGCCTTATATTTATCAGACCTTATACGAAGACACAGGAGTAACATCTGAGGCATCTCTTTTTTGGAGGTTGGGAGCTGGCGGGTGTAATGGCTTTCCTGAAATATATTACTCAATCAGCGGCGAAAATCAGTGGGAGCTATTTAGTAGGATACAGGACACAAGTGTATACTCTATGGTTGTAGGTCCGCTGGATTATAACACGGACTATGAATTTAAAGTTAGGCTTATAAATGAAGACTTCTTACCGGGTCCTTGGAGTAACATAACCTCAGTAACTACCTCTGATTTAGCAATTTCAGGTGGAGAGTTTATATTATCTGGATATTACAACGAGTCGTCTATTTTTAAGTTTGATTTTGAAAACAATGACTATTATAGTACGAATAAAAAATACTACATAGATAATCCGGGATCACTGGTAAAGCATAATTATGGACGCTTTAGCTATTATGCTACTGGCAATAGCAGGTCCGCGGTAAGCCAATCTCCTCTCCCACTAGGCCCAAATTACAGTTACAGGTTTGATGGAATTATAAACATAGATTATTATGCCAACAGCGGTGTAATTGGTCTATTTGGCTATTCTGGGGAACTAGCAGCTTATTTACAAATTGATGCCGGTACTACTTCTATTTCGGGAATATATTTTGAATATCAAAATATGTCTGGCATCTTTACGTTAGATCAACAACAAGGCATCAAATTAGGATCAGACGCATACGTCAGCTTACTTTTTGATTACCATGATCCAGCTAGTTTGGACGTTTATTTGAGTATTTTAAATACTAATGGTAATTTTAAATTTGACCAGAGCATTACACCAGTCTCAGGTTATAGTAGCTTTTCTACCGGCATATTTGGAATAGGGTCTGTCTTTAATATTTCAGGTTGTGTTGGTATTTTAGATGAAATAGAGCTGATTCAGTATTATTCTGATTCCCCTATCAAGATTAATCCCAGCCCCGCGGAAAGTACTATACCATCTGAGGGTGTTTTTAAAAGTTCGTTTTCCCACCCCAGCGTGAATATTACCCCTGGTTTTGAGGAAAGCTTAGATAATAAACCTACCATCTCATTAACTAAAAGTACTCAAGGTGATAAATTTTTTGAACTTACCACGAGTGGGCTATTATTTAATCCCGACGAGGCAGTTTCCGGTTATGCTCTGGTAACCGACTCCAGTGGAAATGCATCTTGGAAGCGGGTCGATGCGTACTCTACAGCCTTAAACACTGGTTTATCAGTGCCCACGTCTGTTGGTGGGATTGAATCTGGGACAACTGTAGAAGACCTCGCCGGCCTCACCGTTACGCAAATGTTTGATAGGTTATTATTTCCCACGGTTCTCCCGTATATCAGTTCGAATATACTAGGAACTCTTTCCGAGCCAAATAGCCCTTACAACATAAGAGAAGTGGGCAGTAATTATGTGTATTCTTGGAATCCCGTACTTTTAATGTATTTTAGTAATGGACAGATAATGCACGGGGATGGTACTGCGGGGCCCCCGTTAGTGAGTGGGTGCCATTACGTGGAACTGCTAATAAATGAGGCGCCATTTTTTAGTTCAGGGTTTTCTGAGCCGGTAACGGGGACTATTATAGAGGATAACACTATTAGGACTTACACTGGAATACATTTTGGTGCAAATACATTTACCACCAAATTTTATTATGGTGCTGGGACAGAACCGTATTATGATAACAAGGGGGACCGAGTATACAATTTAGAGGGATCTCGGGTGTCCGGTTATCATACAAGTACTAACTACTTATATGGAAGGTATTATGCACGGTACGGTATGGGTGAAGCTGGTTCTGCCCCGACAAATTCTTCAGAGGTAAGAAGCTTAACAGCCAGCCATACCCTTAGTTCTTCTAATACAGGCAGCTTTTCTATCTCAATTCCGGCAAATACAGAAGAGGTTTATTTTTATACAGTGTCTGGTAAAACTATTACTGTGAATTACGTCGAAAGCTCCAACGCTGACGTAACAGAGTCATTTTCATCTTTCGGCATTTTAGTTGACGACGCCGGAGGAAATCCTGTGGAATACGAAGGGTTTGTATCTAGCTTAGGGGCAGGGTATCCTTCTGCGGCCACCTACAACGTAACAATAGTATAAAAGGGAATTATGGGATTTTTTAACCTACCTTTCAGTGTAAGACTTACTAGCCCAACCCCTGTTGACGGCGATAGGTACTTAGTAGCAAATGATACTGAAAGAGACAGTTTAATAACTGATCTTAGAGCATTTGTTGGTTTACAAATATATCACCAAGCAAATGGAAGACTCTATTACCTATCCAGTTACCCGAGTTCTGGAAGCGTTACCGGGGCAGTGTGGACGGAAATAGAGGCCGGCGGTACTAGTAGTGCCGATGGATTTGGTACTATAACATTAAACCCCAGCAGCGTTCCCTCATGGCAACCTGCAATAAACTATCCCGTTAGCGCCACTAATCCAAATGATACTTTTTACATGTTCGGACTTTCCGGCATATCTCTACTTAGAGACGCTAACCAAAACGCCAAAGCCATAGGTATAAACCACGCAGACACCAGTTCAGTTAGTAATTTGACTGCC
>Ga0196901_1000879_pt1 | contig 15384 bp, 23 predicted proteins | sample CB_VirMetaG_FD_169099 | JGI IMG/M metagenome (GOLD analysis project Ga0196901, IMG submission 169099) | Freshwater to marine saline gradient viral communities from Chesapeake Bay - CB_1504_1 Viral MetaG (v3) (version 3) | ecosystem: Environmental > Aquatic > Marine > Coastal | place: USA... | reverse complement strand
TGTTCCCAGTCCAAGCTGCGTGGTGAATCCACAGGCACATTGTTGGCGAGCCGGATATGCTCAAGATTGCAGCGGTAGCCCTTATGTTTTGTGGTGTAGCGATGGCTGACTCCTCCTCGCTCAACCTACAACTGCCCAATGCTGGCAGCAGCTATGGAACAGACAAGATCCGGGCAGGGGACTTTGAATGCTCTGCTGCGATTGGCGGAGCCACCAACTTCGAGATTGGTGCGACAGGGATCGTGAACAATGCGGTCAGCCCTTTCAGCAACGAGGACCCTTCTAACCCGACCAGCAAGGACATTGGCCTCTACGCGAGGATCGTAATCCCGCTGGATGCACCGAGAGAGCGGGTCAACTGCAATACGCTGTACCAGCTCGAACTGGAGCGCCGTAGGCTGGAAGTGATGAAGCTGCAACAGGAACTTGAGAACCTGAAGAAATTGCAGGGAGGCTTTGACAACTGATGGCTGACCTTGGCGACAAGCTAGACGAAATCGAAGGGCTGAAGGACAAGCAGTTCAAGATATTCGGCCTGCGGATGACGCTGACTACGCTCGGCATGGCGATTGCCGGGATCGGTTCTGTGCTGGGTGCGCTGTACGGTGGGTTCACCATGTACCAAAAGGTCGAAGAGATCGCCAGCCTTGATCTCGGAGCCTATGCCGCTCAGATGGAACAAACCTCCAACAAGATCGAAACGCAGGAACGCCTGCTGGAATCCATTGAGCAGAATCTCAGGGATGCCAAGCAACTTGTTTATGATGTGGAAAAGCGAGTCAATGACAAGATCGTGCGGTTCGAGGATAAAATGGATAAGTTTGAAGCCAAGGTTGAAGATACAAAAACCGAATTAGAAGATAAACTTCAAAAAGCATTGGATAACCCTTTATCAGGAAATTGAGATGGTTGATTTTGAAAAGGCTGATCTAAATGGCGACGGAACCATTGACAAGCGAGAACTTGAAATCTATCTCGAAGCAAAACGCAGAGAGATGGAAGACGAAGACGCAAAGCGCGACCAGCAACGCAAGATGGTCTGGTTCGCGCTGTTCGGCATGCTTGGATACCCGCTGTTTGTGTTCGCCAGCGGCGCGCTCGGCTTTGACAACGAATCCAAAATCATTGGTGATATGTCTGGCGTATATTTCATGTCCGTAGGACTGGTCGTTTCTGCATTTTTTGGAGCGGATGCGTATGTCAAAGGAAAAGAAAAGAAAGGTAAAAAAGATGCAGATGAGTGATGAGCAGCAGCGCGAGATTATGGATGCGCTTGCAATTACATTAGAAATCCTTACGGAACCGGGTGAGCTAACACATGATAGACGTCGGGACGCTGCTTCAGCTATTCGACTTATCTATTATTTCTTTGAAACCGAATTCAGGGGAGGACGTTGACATGATCCCTATCGAGTTAATGACGATGGCTGGGGGCGCAACCCTCGGCGGTATCTTCAAGATGATTGACAAAGCTCAGGAAGCCAAGAAAGCGCAGAATGAGATGATGATGAACATGATGAAGGCGAAGACCGAAGAGGCCGATGCCGCATCCACAAGAGCGACTGCCGCTGCTGACGCTGCCGCTGCACGTGTAGGCAATGATCCGTTTGCTAAGATGACTCGCCGCATCTTCGTACTATCTATGATTGGCCTTGGTGCATGGGCCATGATGGGCGGCCTAACGGGTCTCGATATTTTGGTTCCAGTAGAGCGCACGACTGGATTTAACTTTCTTGGTCTGATCGATACTACTAAGACTCAGACTGAATTTGTGCGTTTGGAAAATGCCATCGTTGCATTCGAGTGGCTCAAGATTAGTATCTTGGCTGCTGGATCTTTCTATCTTGGTAAATCCTAATAATTTATGGCCGAAACCTTAAACACATACCCGATGCGTTCTCAGGCGAAGGGGGGAGTAGGCCACCAGTTTCGAGCAACCCGAAACTTGCGTCTCGTGCTGGCCGGGGTGGTTGTAGCCAGTTTTCTTTCCGGATGCGCTGATTTGCGTCGCCTAACAATGACTAAAGATGAGCTTCGGCTGTACGGAAGTTTGGAAGTTACTCCATGTCTGGATCCAACCGTAGTTTGTATACATCCATGAAGATTGAAACAGATCTTGGTAGCGTACTCGATGGCGAGAAGTTTTGGCTCGGCGGTACACGTTACGAAGTGGTCGAGAATCGGTACACTCGCTATGTTCTATGCAAAGAGCTGAACCGAGCAGGGACCTTGAACCTTGATCAAGAAACAGTCGTAGAGATCGACCGAGAAGAATAGTACCGGCTTGCGGTTTCGACAGCCGGTGTGCCGTCCATAACCCTGCGCTACCGGAGTTCTCAAGTCAAATAGCGCAGACCGTCAACCGCTGACGGCAAGGTTAGTTTGCTCCGCCTACGGAGTCCAGTCCTTTAAGCACCCGGATCGCTACACTTCTTTGAATATCTTCAACGGTAGTGTCCGTGTTCGGATCGTTTACATCGGCGTTTGCAGCATCATCGTCGTCGTATTCAATTTCGGTACGCGCATTCTTGATAGTAACTTCGACTTCTGGTAAAAGAATCGAGCTACCATCTTCACGGATCCCAGCAACAGTTGCTTGTTGTTCAATCTTTGGCATCGGTTACTCCTGTTTTAGCCACTCTTTCCATTCTTCGTCCATGATTTGATTCGCGATATTCTGCTTGTTTAGCAGAGCCTTCACGATCTTCTCATCAACAGTTCCTTCGGCGATCAGGTCGATGTAGGTGACACTCTTGGTCTGCCCAATACGATGAGCGCGGTCCTCAGATTGTAGCCGCTTTTCCAGATCGTAGCTGTTTGAGTAGTAAATTACCGTGTTCGCTTCTGTCAAAGTCAGACCATATCCGCCCGTAGACGGATTTCCGATGAAGAACCGTACCGGACTATTCGGATCCTGAAACGATTTCACCGCTTCTCGGCGTTCTTCTACGGTGGTGTCTCCGTAATAAGTAACCACGGACTCTGGACCATGGGCCTTGGATATTTCTTCTTCCAGCAGCTGAATATCGTGACGGTAGGTGGCCCAAAGGATTACCTTCCCGTCCGTCTCTTCTAGAATCGACATCAGCTCATTGAGGCGGTTGTTCGGAATCTTGGTTATAGCACCGTCGTCCGAGGTAGCAAATCCGCAGCTTATCTGATGCAGTCGGAGTAGCTGAGTAATTACAACGGTGGCGGATACGGCTGCTCCTTCCTCGTTGATTACAGCCATTGCATACTTCTTCATCTCTTTGTACATACGCTTCTGGTCAGGAGTCATTTCGATCCGACGAGTCGTAAATACTTTTTCTGGAAGATCCAAGCATTCCTCTTTTAGAACACGAGTCGAAAAGCTCTTTAGAATTTCTGACAGCTCATCGAGGTTTTGGAATCCAAGAATCTGATGGTAGGTGTGGCTACCGCTGCTGCGCTTGATCATATTTGCATAGCGAACGCAGAAGGAGTAGTAGCTAGGAAAGCCTAGAAGCTGAGGATTCAAAAATTCGCACTGCGAGTAGAGATCCAAAGGGGATTTCGTTACCGGGCTACCGGTCATGATCCTACGGAACTTCGCAAATTTTCCGAGTTTCACCATAGTCTTGGTGCGTTTAGCTTTCGGATTCTTAATCGTAGTGCTTTCATCGATCGCCATGTAGGTCGAGTGAGCTAGTAGGAACTTCTCAGCTAACTTCGTACCCTTACCAGAAGAGAATGCCTCTACGTTCATAACCAGAATCTTCAGATCATGAATATCTGGATCAAAGAGATCGATGATCTTGCGCTCCTCCTGCTTACTAAGAGCCGAGGACCATGTACCTACGCGATACTCCACGTGTTCAGGAAGGTGTTGTGGAATTTCTTTATCCGTCCAGTTACGGTAGACCCCCTTCGGTGCAATGATCAATGCGCCTGTGATAGCGCCCTTGTCATACAGCACAGCCATGTTGTCGATCGCAACTTTGGTCTTACCCGTCCCCATATCCATGAGCCAAGCCCATTCGTGCTTGTTCCAAGAATCCTTTAACGCTTTCAACTGGTGTGCGTAGGGCTGGTGCTTAAACCGGTATTTTTGTTCCATAGGTGTTCCTAGTTCTTCTTTCTGCGGGCAAGTATAACGTAGATCGGGCAGAAAGTAAACGACGTATAGAGTATTTTTAACAGAGATAAAATTATTAAAACAAGTAATAGGATTTTTGCCGAGGGGATAGGTTGACTTAAGATGTTCTTAACACCTTTGGTACAATCTATTAAAACTCTAATAGATCTAGACTTAAACAATAGCTTACTAATAGACTCTAACTCCTCGATTCTAAACGAGAATCGAAGACTTCTATTACTTTATTAGTTTTTCCAAAGGATTTTTTAAAAAATTTTTATAAAACGAAATCTAAAACTACTATACGTTCCGATAGGCTCCGGCGTATCCTAGCGGGCCGCTTTACTTCCGCCCTTTTGGTCTTTATACTAGGGCTACGGTTAGGGGCAGACCCTACCGCAAACAGAGAGGATAGTAATGACCGTTTATGTAATTCAAGAAGCTAATGGTAGGAACATCCTTCCGGCTCGCGAGTTTGGCGAACTAGAAGTGCTTCTACCATCCAATGCCAATATTGTCTTGAGTCCCGGTCCTACCGTTCGCAGGTTGAACAAAGCCCTTGGTAAATTTTCGCAGGAGGACTATCTACTTTTGATGGGCGATCCAGCAGCTATCGGTATCGCTTGTGCCGTAGCAGCGAAAGCAAACAACGGAGTATTTAATTTGTTGAAATGGGACAGGTTCACAAGCCAGTATTTTCCGATCAATGTTGATCTTAATAACACACGTGAAGGGTACGAACTGAGCGACGCTCCAGAAGCAACTCAGCCTAGCATCCCTGTTCGTGTAAAGCGTAAGAAAGGAGAGAGTAATAATGTCGATTACTGATCTAGATGATCTACTCGGCGACGATGAGATTGAGTTTGGTAACGCACCAGACGATGCCTCGTTATCCCGTGTATCAGAACTTGCGAATCAGCAAGTGATGTTACAGCAGCGTGTCGAAGAACTTGAACAGGATCTGAAGATTGCAAAAGAGGATCTTCGTAAGGTGTCTGAACAAGACTTACCGGAAGCGTTAAACGAATCCGGCTTATCTGAGATCAAGTTGCAAGATGGAACCAAGATTACGGTAACTGATTTCGTTAGTGCGTATATCTCCAAAGAGCGTGAACAAGAAGCGTTCGGTTGGTTAGAGGACCACGGCTATGCGGACATCATCAAGCATGAAGTTACGGTGCGCTTCAATAAAGATGAAGACACCAAGGCACATGAAACCGTAGATGCACTTCGTGCGCGTGGTTTAATCCCCACCGATAAGAAGTCCGTTCATGCTTCTACGCTCAAGGCTTGGGCTAAGGAGCAGACTCAGAAGGGTGTCGATATTCCTGAACAACTGTTCGGAATCTTTATCGGCTCCAAAACTAAGATCGTTAAATCCTAAAGGAGATTGTTATGCCAACTAAGAAAGCAGACCTAGCGGTGGTGGATAATGAACCGAAAGCATTACTTGTACTGGACGAGTCGTTTGATGATCTGGAAACTGGGCTTGAAGATGTCTCTAAAGATGACATGGCGATCCCTCTACTCCAGATTCTTCAAGCGTTAAGCCCACAGGTAAATAAGCGTGATGGTGCATATGTAGAAGGTGCAGAAGCTGGTTACATCTATAACAGCGTAACCGCAACCGTGTACGACGGTGAAGAAGGCGTTAATGTGATCCCGTGTGCATACCGTAAAGCGTATGTTGAATGGGCTCCACGCGAGAGCGGTTTAGGTCTTATCAAGGAACACGAATCACGTTCCATTCTCGATATGGCTATGAAAGATGACAAAGGTAAGTATGTCCTCGACAACGGTAACTATGTCGAAGAGACTGCATACTTCTATGTGCTGCTCGAAGATGACAACGGTAATATCTCTCAGGCCGTTATTCCGATGAAGTCCTCTCAGCTTACCAAAGCGCGTAAGTGGGTGACTACCATGAAGATGCAGACTCGTCTAAACTCTAAGGGTCAGCGTGTACCTGCTCCAATGTTCCTGAACCGTTATCGTCTAACCACGATTCATCAGCAGAACGACATGGGTAACTGGTATGGCTGGGGTATCTCGCTTCAAGGACCTCTGTCCCCTGAAGATCAGGATCTGGTCGGTACTGCGATGACCTTCAGTAAGGCTGTTAAGTCTAACGAAGTTAAGGTCCAGCAGGAAGAACAAGCTGGCGGCTCTACTTCCGGTGATACCTTCGACGCTGAAGACATCATGTAATCGGCGGGGCGGCTCTTCGGAGTCGCCCTTTTTCCAAAGGAGAGTTTATGACGTATGCGGAGCGATTCGCATCTCTCCTTGCCGGTCTAACGAAAGCCTACGGTAAATTTACTGCCGGAGAAGAAAGAGCAGACGGTAAGCGGCAAGGGCGTATGGTGATGGTCTCGGAAGACTTATCCGAGGAACGAGTACTAGAACTATGGGAAAAACACTTATCTGGAGAGCAGTCAATAGGCATCGTACCAATCCGTGAGGACAACTCATGTTTTTGGGGTGCAATAGATATCGATGATTACCAGCTAGACCTCAAGAGTCTGGCTAAACAACTGAAAGACTTAGAACTACCGATGACAATCTGCCGTAGTAAGAGCGGCGGAGCGCACATCTATCTGTTCATGACTTCGCCGATCGCTGCACGCAAGATGCAGAACAAGTTGCGAGAGATCGCAGCAGGTATCGGTCAGGGTCAGGCGGAGATTTTTCCAAAGCAGACCAAACTACTTCTTGAGCGCGGGGATCGTGGCAACTGTTTGAACATGCCATACTTCGCAGGTGACAACACAACAAGATATGCTCTTGACGATAACGGTGATGCGTTATCCGTAGATGAATTCCTTGAACGGGCCGAAAGCCACAAGGTAACACACGAACAGTTTAAGAAGCTCAAGATTAAGGTACAGGTCGATGAAGTTGAATGGTTGGAAGAAGGACCTCCATGCTTGGTCCACCTCGCACAGCAAGGGTTTCCTCAAGGCACTCGGAACAATGGCCTCTTCAATATCGGCGTTTATCTCAAGCGCAGGTTCCCGGACGACTGGCATACCAAGATCGAAGAGATCAACCGAGACCATATGCAGCCACCATTGGCGGCGACGGAAATACTAACGCTACAAAAGACGTTAAAGAATAAAGAGTATGGTTATCGTTGTAACGAACAGCCTCTTGTAAACCACTGCAACTCGGCTTTATGTCGTACTCGAAAGTATGGCATCGGATCGACTGGTGGTATGCCGATGTTCGGTACGCTATCCAAGTTCGAGTCGGATCCACCGATCTGGTTCTTAGATGTCGAGGATGGTCGTTTAGAACTTGAAACCGAAGACCTTCAAAATCAGCAACGCTTTCAGCGCAAGTGTATGAATGCTCTAAACCGTATGCCTCCGGTGCTTAAGCCACCGACATGGCAGCAGGTTGTGCAGCAACTGTTGGATAACGTTGAGCTGATCGAAGTATCTAACGAAGTATCGACCGAGGGTCAGTTCCATGAGCTGCTCGAATCCTTCTGTACTGATCGCTCACAAGCGAAGAACAAGGATGAGATCATGCTCGGTAAGCCATGGTCCGAGGACGGCTATACATACTTCCGACTCAAAGATCTACAGGCGTTTCTAACACGGAATAACTTTAAGGACTACACTCGAACGCAGATTACCGCTCGAATTATTGCGATGAACAATAACGATGCGAAAGCTGCGAAGGGGTTCTTTAACATCAAAGGTAAAGGCGTGAATCTTTGGCGAGTGCCAGAGTACGCTCTGATCGATGGACCTTATACGCTTCCTGAAACGATGGAGGAAAGCCCGATATGACACCAGATAAATGGTCCATCATCCTTGGACCTCCGGGTACAGGAAAGACCACAACTCTGATGCACCTGATCGAGAAGGAGTTAGATTCAGGTACTTATCCTGAACGCATCGGCTACTTCGCGTTTACCAAGAAGGCTGCAACCGAAGGGCGTGATCGTGCGATGGAAAAGTTTGAGCTGGCTCCAAAGCAGCTTCCATACTTTAGAACGTTGCATTCGTTTTGCTTTCAAGAGTTGGGGCTAACCCGTGAAGTGGTTATGTCTGCGTCGAACTTCAAAGAGTTTGGCGAGGACCTTGGACTACGGCTAACCGGATCGCTTGCATCCGAGGAAGTAGGTTCATGGACCATGAGCCGTGACGAGCAGCTTCTGGTTATGGATAACCTCGCACGAATGCGCATGATTCCTCTGCGTCAGATCTACGATGAGCATGACCATAACAACGAATGGAATGTAGATTGGTTTGAGCTTGAGCGTGTGTCGCGGGCGTTACGCAACTACAAAGACCGTATGCTCGTCCGTGACTTTACCGATATGCTCGTGGACTTCGTTGCACAGGGGGCGTGTCCAAAGTTTGATGTTGTCTTTATTGACGAGGCGCAGGACCTGAGTCCATTGCAGTGGCAGGTCGTACATAAAATCGCCCAACACTCGGACCGTGTGTATATCGCGGGGGACGATGATCAGGCCATCTTTCGCTGGGCTGGTGCAGACGTGGACTACTTTGTTAATCTCTCACGTGGACGAGCCACCGTTCTCGATCAGTCCTACCGTATTCCAAAGACTATTCACGACCTTTCGGATGCTGTTATCAAAAGAGTAAGCAACCGTGTTCCGAAGGAATGGAAAGCAAGGCGGGAGGAAGGGGCGATTATTCACGACCCGTACTACGAAAACGTAGACCTGCACGATGGCTCTTGGCTACTTTTAGCTCGATCGAACTACCATCTAGACAAGCTGGATACCTTCTGTCGCGAGGAGGGCTACTTCTTTGAACGTCGTGGCCGAAACAGTATTGCTGAGAAAAAGATTCTTGCGATCAAAGAATGGCAGCGGTTAGTGGCGGGCGAGTCCCTGAGCGTTGGAGAGGTTAAGAATTGCTTAACCTACATCCGTGGCACTAAGGTCAAAGATCTGGAGAACGCGGACCCTGAAACACGGCTCTCGCTACGCCAGCTCAAGCAGCACTACGAAGTACAGGTCGAGGGCAGCTGGGAAGATAGTCTCAACGGCCTTACGGTGGCCGAGCGGAGCTATCTGGCCGCAATGCTCAGAAGAGGCGAGGAAATTACCAAGAAGCCGCGTATCAAACTATCGACCATCCACGGTGCAAAAGGTGGGGAGGCCGATCATGTTATGGTGCTGACGGACCTCTCTAGCAAGACCTTCAAAAGTTTTGAGCGTAATCCGGACGACGAGACCAGAGTTATGTACGTTGCATTGACGCGGGCTAAGAAAAGTCTGCATCTCATCGAACCAACCACGGAAAAATACTTTCCGTTATAAAGTTTTTGCCTTTACGTTCTTGCCCTTGGGGGCTATAATAGGGCGGTAGGTAAGAGAAAGTAGAGCCTACTTGAAAATTCGATAAGGAGACTCTTATGTCCAAAAAACATCACCCCCTTCACGGTAAGCGTCTGAAGGATGATGCAATGATTGTTCTCAAACTGGTCCCAGAACAAAGTGACAAGGTGTCGCCGCAAATGCGTGACATTTTGTTCACTCTGGACGACAACGGTGGAAAGATGCCGCTTGGTGAGCTGTTTCAGAAGCTGGAAGGCGTTCTGTCAACTAAGCAGCACCCCCGCAAGGTATGGAAATTTTACCGCCGTCAGTTGCTCCAGAATGGCTGGATCGTAGTGGAATAATCGCAACCCTCGTGGGGCTTCGGCCCCACGCACTTTAACAGGAGGATGCATGGCATCTATTCGCAGAAAGCTGAAAGAAAACGTCAACGATTCCAAAAACACGCGCATGGATCTGGCCTCCGCCGGTGTCCTCGGTAACTGGCGTCCAGACGAACTGACTCATATGAGTCGCTACGACAAGATGGTAACAATGGCCATCGAAGAATCTAAGGCACTTGGTCGCCCGATCCGTATCCTAGAGATCGGTTGCGGCGAGGTATGGCCGATGCGTGTGCTGTACAAAGCCTACACCGTAAAGAAGGCGGACGTGGTCCAGCACTATGTCGGTTATGACATCGACCCAGCCTGTCAGCAGGAACATCCGTATTGGCCTAACGGTGGAGAAGACATCCATGGCAGCGCATGGTTTAAAACGATCAATGGCGAGGTTCGCATTCAAGACCTCACAACGAATCCAAAGCTGGCTCTCGAAGACGAGTACATTGATTTCTTCTACACGACAGAAGTTATCGAACACATGGGCCGCGAATTCATCGAGCCATGGATTGCAGAAGCCGCCAGAGTACTTCGCCCCGGTGGACTTGCCTACGTCTCCACGCCGAACCACGACGGTAGTAATGAAAAACTGCCAGAAGACCACGTCTACGAGTGGGGATTCCAAGAGCTGCGAGACTTGCTTGATAAGTACTTTGAGATCAAATCCGTCGTTGGAAACTTTATACAGCTGCCCAATTTCAAAAAGGCTCAAAAGCTGCATGGACGATGGTCCCCTGACCAAGTAGACATGATCATGGAACGCTTCGGTAAGCAGTGGCAGCGAATGATTCTTGCGATGCCTTACCCCGAAGTTTCGAACAACGCAGGTTGGGTACTTAGGAAGAAGTAATGCTCCCAGATAAGCTCGAAAAGGCTCTGTATTGGGTTAATGAGCGAGAGCGTATTCGTATCGAGAAAGAGGTAAACCAGAGTCCTAAACCGTGGACCACGGATCGTATATTCCAGACGCATAAGTTCTGCAATGTATTCCGTGAGGATGATCGCAATACCCGTTGGCTTCGAGAGAACGTGCGTGAACCTTTGCGCAACGATCCTGATGTGCTGATGGCTATTGTGATCTTCCGCTGGTTTAATCTTATCGAGACAGGCGAAACGCTACTGAAACATAAGTTGTACACCCTTTGGGATTCAGCGTTAGCGGATCAAATGATCCGTCCGCAACCAAAGTGGATTACTTCAGCCTATGTTATCAAGTCGCCGAATGGTTACGACAAGCTAACCGGTATCCGATGGGCGATTGATCAGATGTGGCCAGCTCGGAAGGATTTGTATAAGACGATGCTCTCTGTTAAAAGCCTGCAAAAGTCTTGGGACATACTGAAAGAGTTTCCATACATGGGACCGTTCATGGCGTATGAAGTAATTACCGATTTACGACATACCCATGTGCTAGAAGACGCAGACGATATTCTGACATGGGCCAACCCCGGACCCGGATGTATGCGTGGACTAAACAGGCTTCATGGAAGAGAGTTGAAGTACACAAGTAGGAAGCACGATTGGCAGTCTGAGCTGCAAGAGTTGATGAAGTTCATCAACGACCACAGCGCAGAATACGTTCGTCCTTTTGAAATGCGAGACGCAGAAGGACTCTGTTGTGAGTTCGATAAATACCTGCGAATAGAAAATGGTGAGGGCAGCACTCGTTGTAAATACGACGGCTGTCAATAGCTACTGGGGTTTTGCTATGTTTTGACCAGTAGCGGCGGTGGGTGTGGAGTGCCGTAGGTTTCATATCCCTGAAAACCCACACAGTCGGTACAGCTTTCCTTAATGCCTTGTGCATTGAAACCCAACAGGTTGGGACCCGACCGTAAGCCCCACGATACGGGGCCTTTCAATCAAAGGAGTAATTATGATCACGATTCGCGCACGGAATGTGCAAGACGCACTGTTCCTCGGACTAGATGCGATTAAAGCAAAAGGCGATTACCAGCATAGTCGCAACGGTAATACCATAGAATTCATAGAGCCAGTTACAACAACTTACTTCAAGCCAACAGAGCGAGTTTTATTCTACCCAGAGCGTGACGCTAACCCATTCTTTCATCTGATGGAAAGCCTTTGGATGCTTGCAGGCCGCAACGATGTTAAGTATCTAACGGACTACGTCAAAACCATGGAGCAGTTTTCCGATGATGGACAAACTTTTAATGGTGCTTATGGCTATCGGTGGATCCATCACTTTGATCGTAATCAGCTTGCTATTGTCATAAAGCGGTTGCGTAACGATCCGAACGATCGCCGATGTGTCGTCGGTATGTGGGACGTGCGCCATGATCTAGACCTCGATACAAAAGATCAGCCGTGTAATACACACATCTTCTTCAAGGTGCGTCGCGGTAAGTTAAACATGACCGTATGCAATCGCTCTAACGACATGATCTGGGGCGCGTATGGTGCCAACGCTGTTCACTTCTCAGTACTGCAAGAGTATATGGCTGCGATGATCGGTGTAGAGGTAGGTGTCTACAATCAGATTAGTGACAGCCTGCACGTCTACGACAACGATCTATACAAGCGTGTTATGGGTATTGAGAGAGACTTGCACAACCCATATGAGTATGAAAGCATCGTTCCGTATCCTTTGGTAAAGGACACCGATACATGGCTCTATGAACTGAGTATGTTCATGGATGAGAATTGGGCATTCAACTTCGAGAATACATTCTTTTCAGAAGTAGCGATTCCAATGGCATTAGCGTATCGTTTACATCAAGCTAGAGATTACGATGGTGCGCTAGAAACGATGGCAATGTGTAAAGCACCGGATTGGCGTATCGCTTGCGTACAGTGGTTAGAAAGAAGAAGGAAGAATCATGACGAGAAATCACAGCATTGACGAGATTCTAGATGTAGCACTCTGCATGGCTAAGAAGGTTCTAGTCTTGCAACAAGATCCGAGTAAGAAGTGCTATGAGCTAGACGATATAGCGGAACACGCTAAACAAATCCGTTACGAACTGGAGGATAAGTATGTCGACAACAAACTATGAGCGAGTAAAGCAGATCGCTCTGAAAGATCAAGAAGCCTTGGTTAAAGCTGGTCAGTCCTATGGCGATAGCTGGAAGCAGCGTGGCGGTGTAGGTGCATTCATGATGCTGGCCCGTAAGTGGGACCGTATCGAAAACCAAGTTAAACCAAACGGCTGGGATATCTTTGAGACCTATAAGAAAGATACACGCGCTGAAGGCATCCTCGATGACATTCAGGATCTACGTCGCTATCTGCTGTTAGTCGAAGAAGAGATTACTCGTGCCAAAGGCTAAGAAGAACGTGGAATTACCAGAAAGCGATTGGATCGCACCGGACTCGTTTCCAGATCTATCTAAAGAAAAGATCATCGCTATCGACTTGGAAACCCGTGACCCAAGCCTAACGGTCCGTGGACCGGGCTGGGCGCGGAAGGAAGGCGAGGTGGTCGGTATTGCGGTCGCAGTCGAGGGATGGTCGGGCTACTTTCCGATCGCCCACGAAGGCGGCGGTAATCTCGATCGCAAGCAAGTGCTGCGCTGGTTTAAGAATCAGATGGATGGAAACCCCGGCGCACAGAAGCTGTTTCATAACGCCATGTATGACGTCGGCTGGCTACGGACGGTCGATATTCATATTACCGATAACATCATTGATACGATGGTTGCAGCTCCGTTGATTAACGAAGACCGCTGGTCGTATGCATTGAATGCACTCGGTAAAGATTACCTCGGCGAGAAGAAAGACGAGAAGCTTCTGATTCAAGCAGCTGAAGCACTGGGCTTTAATCCGAAGTCTGAGATGTGGCGACTACCTGCAAACTTCGTAGGCACATACGCCGAGCAGGACGCAGCGTTGACCTTGAAGCTATGGAACACGCTGAAGATTCATTTAGAGAAACAAGACCTGTGGCAGATCTTTGAGCTAGAGTCCTCACTGACTCCGATGCTAGTTGAGATGCGAGCCAGAGGTGTGCGTGTCGATTTGGATCGAGCAGAAGAGTATTCCAAAAAGCTGAAAGCCCGTGAGCTTGAAATCTTTATGAAGATCAAGCGGGACTATGGTGTCGAGCCTCAGATATGGGCGAACGCATCGCTGGCTGAAATCTTTGATAACGCAGGGCTACCGTACCCTCGCACTGAAAAGACTGGCGCACCCAGCTTTCAGGCAGCATGGCTAGAAGCCCATACGCATGAACTACCGCAGCTGATTGTGGAAGCGCGTAAGTTAAACAAAGCACGCACTACGTTCATCGAGAAGATGATCCTCGAACATCACACCGATGGTCGAATACACGCGGAGCTTCATCCACTGCGCTCGGACGATGGCGGTACGGTGAGCGGTCGGTTTAGTTATTCCAACCCAAACCTACAACAAGTGCCTGCACGTGATCCTGAGATCGGTAAGATGATCCGCAGCTTGTTCATTCCAGAAGAAGGATGCTATTGGGGTGCGTTTGACTACTCGGCACAGGAACCACGAATCACGGCCCATTATGCGCATCGCTTGAACCTACAAGGTGCAGCTGAAGTAGTCGAGGCGTATAACAAAGATCCGAATACTGACTTCCACCAGATGGTTGCAGATATGGCGGGGATCAGTCGTAAGCAAGCGAAGAACATCAACCTCGGACTTGCATACGGCATGGGTCAGAAGAAGTTAGCAAACGAACTTGAACTAACGGTCGAGGAAGCAAGCCAACTCTTTGCTGAGTACCATGCTAAGGTTCCGTTCATGCGTGGACTAAGTACCTTCTGTAGTCGGAAGGCAGCACAAGCTGGAGCCATTCGTACTCTACTCGGTCGCAAGTGTCGATTCGATAAGTGGGAGCCTTCACAGTTTGGTAGTCGCAAGTTTTACAACTCGGCGGAGGAAGCAAAGCTAGAGTGTGTTGGAGCCATCCGCAGAGCGTTCACTTATAAAGCGATGAACAGACTTATTCAGGGATCCGCAGCGGACATGACGAAGAAGGCAATGCAGCTACTTTGGAAAGAAGGCTTCCTTCCACACCTACAGGTGCATGATGAGCTGGACTTCTCGGTAGCAAATAAACAAGACGAGTTACAGATACAACACATCATGGAACACTGCGTTGAGATGGCCGTGCCGATCGTTGTAGATGTAGAAACAGGACCCAGTTGGGGAGAAGCGAAATGAAGATTAAAGACATACGCCGAGTAGAGTGGACAGAAGGCCGTGGCTGGCGTAAACAAACCAAGTGGGACTTCCAAGTTATGTACGAGGGGAGCAACCGTTGGGAGCCAATGAAGTTTAAGCGACTGCGTAAGAAGCCCGAACTCAATGATTACTGGAGCGATTGAAGTGAAGTCGAGAACTGTTAGAGAGTTACATAAAAGCGTAACAGCAGAACTCCTGAAAGCAAACACGATACTCAATACAGCAAAAGAGCGCAGCCTCGCGCAACGCTCGGTCAGCCACTGGGTAATACGAACCGCGAACCTTCAGTTTATGAAGGAATACATTGAAGCTAACACCTACCTAGACTGATGTCAGAAGCAGGACTTTGGAAGCTCGTTCGAGCAAACATTAAAGACGCTGACCTGCAGCGCCTCGAAAGTGGTATGACCAGTCG
>Ga0196901_1000878_pt1 | contig 15388 bp, 14 predicted proteins | sample CB_VirMetaG_FD_169099 | JGI IMG/M metagenome (GOLD analysis project Ga0196901, IMG submission 169099) | Freshwater to marine saline gradient viral communities from Chesapeake Bay - CB_1504_1 Viral MetaG (v3) (version 3) | ecosystem: Environmental > Aquatic > Marine > Coastal | place: USA... | reverse complement strand
GCGGGCGTTGGCGAACAACTCAGTGTCTTACAAGACAAAGCCTGAGATGGGTACGTTCATGCGTGAATGGCTTGCCCTGTACGACAGCAAGTCTGGTGAGCGTGGTATGTTCAACCGTGAGGCTGCTGACAAGCAGGTTGCCCGCAATGGTCGTCGTGAAACAGGCCACATGTGGGGTACAAACCCTTGTTCTGAGATTATCTTGCGGGGCTACCAGTTTTGCAACCTGTCGGAAGTAGTGGTTCGCGAAATGGATTCCTTGGAAGACTTAAAGGCAAAGGTTCGGGTGGCTACCATTCTTGGAACCTTGCAGTCAACCCTAACTGATTTTAAATACTTGAGGAAGATATGGAAAGACAATACAGAGGAAGAGCGTTTGTTAGGCGTGTCCTTGACTGGTATCATGGACCATCCCGTTTTATCCAAAAATGTAGACAGCAAGCGTTGGCTCGAAGAAATGCGCGAAGTCGCAGTGGAGACGAACAAGGAGTTTGCGAACATGCTTGGAATCCCACAGTCGGCTGCAATCACTTGTGTCAAGCCGTCGGGTACTGTATCACAACTGGTGGACGCAGCGAGCGGGATACATGCAAGGCACAACGACTACTTCATCAGAACCGTTCGCGGCGATAATAAAGACCCGTTAACACAGTTCCTGATTAACAGCGGTGTCCCTGCAGAGCGTGACGTTATGAAGCCAGATTCGACAACCGTATTTAGCTTCCCCATGAAGTCACCAGACGGTGCTGTAACACGGACGCAGATGACTGCCATTGAGCAGCTAGAGTTGTGGAAGACCTACGCCATCCACTGGTGCGAACATAAACCATCTATCACTGTGTCTGTAAAGGAACACGAATGGATGGATGTGGGGGCTTGGGTCTATGAGAACTTTGACGTTGCCTCTGGTGTGTCGTTCCTGCCCCACAGTGACCACACGTACCAACAGGCTCCTTATCAGGACATTGAAGCTGATGAATACTTGGAGTGGAAGCAGCGCATGGAAGTTGTCACGATTGACTGGGATAAGTTGTCTGAGTTCGAAAAGGAAGATAACACCAGTGGTTCGCGGGAACTAGCCTGTACGGCTGGTGTCTGTGAAGTCGTGGACTTGAGTGCAGCATGAACTGCTGGCATTGCCAAACAGAACTCATTTGGGGTGGAGACATCGACATAGAGTCGGAAGAATTTGTCATGGAAACAAATTTGTCTTGCCCCAACTGTGATTCGGTGGTATATGTATACTTGCCACGAACAGAAGGGGATAATGATGAATAACATGGAACCAGCGGCATGTGACCGCAAGAAGTTTGATATTGACCTGTCCTACGGCAAGGTTCGCGAACAGCAAGTTGCGAACATGCTTACAGATAAAAAGATTGAGGTCAAGTCAGAGCGAGGTATGTGGATGCGTACCGGCAACATAGCCATAGAGTACGAATCCTACGGCAAGCCTAGCGGCATAGAGGCAACTGAAGCAGACTACTGGTTCCACAACCTCTGCATTGGTGATGAAACTTTTGCAACCTTGGTGTTCGACGTACCGTCCTTGAAACGCATCATAAATAATTTAGATTACAAAAAATCCGTGAGCGGCGGAGACAACAACGCTTCACGGATGTACCTTCTGAATCTACAGAAGTTGTTTTCAACAGATGTAATTAAGGCGTATAAAGATGAGCAACAAACATCCTAAAGCAGAACTCTTCAAGCTTACAGCCCATCTAAATGACAGGGGGAATGTAGAGATGGATTTGGAATGTGTAGACCCTGACCAGTTTGCTCGCCTAATGGAAAAAGACCTGCCACACTATGAAGGAACCTTCAAGGTAGCAAGTCTTTTGCGTTATTTAAAGTCTGTAGGAGACGAAATGATGGAGAAGTCTAGCCGCTATATTTAAGCGGCTTCTTCTTCTTTTGGCTCTAAGCCTTTTAGTTCCGTATCAATCTTATCGCGAATGGCTTTGAGGTATTTAATACGAGCAGCATTTTGCTCCTTCTTTATTTCCTGAATTACAGCTTCACTAACAACCATAACGGGGCTGCGGCTGTAGAAATTCAGGATATCAGTCAAACCGTACATGATTCTCTCCATTGGTTTGTTGTTGGTTTTGATGCCATATGGGAGTTCGCGAACCGTTTGTCAACCCTTTTTGTGTGTTTCCTGCACAGTAAACCTAGCCCGTAAACTAGACCCCTTGTGACGCTTATAGCCGTCCTTGGGGTTTTTCATTAGCTGGTAGCTATTGCCCTTCTTCATCCAGTGATAGCCGGGCGGAGCCGGAACCGTTTTGGTTTTAGTAGCCATTCTTCTTCTTGGCCTTTCCACCGTACATCATGCCGGGCATACCCATAGCAGGCTGGATACCTTTTTGTTCGCGGGGTGCCATTGGGTTCGCTGAAGTCATCATGTTATTTTCGGATGCCATCGGGCTGCGAACCATTGAGCCGTAGGCATAGCCCTTGGTCTTGCCACCGCGAGCCATGAAGCCCAGTTGGTTGCGAACAGGCTTGGACAGTTTAGCAAGTCCCTTATTGCCCTTCGGTATTGGTTTCATCTTCATCTCCTATTAAGGCAGGTAATTCACGTTGACCCATGCGGGCTAGTTCTGTTGTTGCGAACTCTACAAGAAGTCCGTTTAAGTTGTCTACATCTGTTCGCGTAACCAGTTCGGGATATTTGAACATGTTGTTGATGATGCGGGCTGCTTCCTTGTTACCGGCTGCAAGCTGCAATACCTCAATGCCTGATTGTGCAGCCAATCGGACTGCAAATTCTGAGGTCACATATAAAGGACTAACCATACCACGGCTAATGTTGTATAGACGGCTCAAGCCCTCATTTATAGAGTAGCCATTGACAACACCATCTATATTCATTCGTGAATTAACGGCACGGTCTAAATAATCAGCTATGTCTCGTAGGTAATCCACATGGTCTGCGCCTAGCATTGTGTCTAGTATTTCGCGATTTTCTTGGATGTCTGCCAACATAACTTCTGGTGTTGTAAATTGGCGAACTTTCATCTTACCACCGTCCAAGGCAGTCATCTTCATACCTTGTACCGGTTGCAAACCACCCCGGTTCATAAACGCCTTGGCTACAAGCCCACTAACAGCCCTGTCGAACATAGCCTCTGCTTCATCTACAGATTTACCTGTCTTGACAACTGCGGGGATAAATGTGTCGCGAAGAGTGTCGAACCTTGTCTCACTACCATTCAAGACAAACTGTTCATAGAACTGGTCAGGAGTAATATCTCCCGTGAACCGCTGCAAGGCGTTCAAGGAATCTGCATCCATCTTGATGTTGTTGTCTGCATTGCGGCGAACCTGACTTTCAACATTTGCGTAGTCGTCTGTGAACTCTTTGTACCGTTTGCGAACCGCTTTGTTTTCCCGAATGATTCGACTAATGTCGCGGGCTTCTGCGTACATATCCCCTAGATTTACTAAAGGCACTTCCCGGTTTATGCCGCCTTGACGAACCGTTACAGTTGTTAAATCGCTTATGAGACTTTCATCTGCAAGGTTCTTGAAGCTATAGCCACCTTCTAAAATACTTGCAGGACCGTCTGTCTTTTCGAACACGGCAATGGCCCGCTCTGTCCAGTCAGCATAGATTTGTTCGTTGACTAGATTTTGGATAGCCTCGAACTTTGCCTTGCCTTCTTCTGTATCCAGATTGAAGACAGTTTGTCCATCAACACGGTCTCCCCAATCTGTTGCAATATTGTCAATCATACTGCGGATATCTGCTTGGTCAGCAGGTTTGTTGTTCAAAGCACCTGTAATCTTAGTTGTAAGAGGACGGAACACGTTTATGGGGCTGACATTACGGTAACGATACCGTGACATATCATTGGCTTCAACAGAAACTTTTTCGCCGCCTTGTCTAGAATCGTCTAAATTACGCAGAGTGCTATCAGTTCCTCTGCGGAGCCTGTCGCCAATCTCATTACGATAAGTTGTACGTGCCTTTTGTAAAAGGGAATAGGTAGCACCGTCCTGACGAAGCAAGTTTTCCATTGTGTTTGCAAAGGTGCTTACTTCCCTACCTAGTTCTGGCTTTGTTTTACTAACACCAAAAGCATAGTCACGGAAGGCACGACGCATTTCATCAACTTCGTAGGCGTTTGCTTTAGCAAAGGGGCGGAATGTTTCGGGTGAAATCGCTTGAATTTCAAGAGCAAGTTCTAAGCGAGACATGCCGTCTACAAGTTCCTCGCTATAGTTGTTAGCTTTTAACAGGTCTTTTAGTTCTCCCACTACTTCGTCAGGCATGTCACGTGCAACCATGTCGTCAAAAGTCTTGTAAGCAATACGACCCATACGACCTGCAAAAAACTGACCACTAGGACTAAAGAAGCGAGCCATATCCGTCTCACCAGCTTTATTCATTAGGTCAACAACAGCGTCGTGCATATCTATAGGCTCAGATGTTCTAGCTGCTTCGCGAACCGCATTGTAGGCCGCTTTACCCTTGGCGTACATGCTTTCCAAGTGAGCATCAAACGTATCTTCCATAGCGCGAGACAGTCCTGAAATATATCCACGACCTTTGCCTCTACGTGCTTGCAAGCTAGAAACTCTTTCCTTGACTCCCGCATAAATGTCCGTAAGGTTTTCACCAATTGATTTGCGTTCGTCGACAACCTTACCAAGACGCTTCTTTAAAGCAACATCTGCCTCTACTAAGTTATCAAGAAAACCTTCGGGAATGTCGATGGTAGGGTCTGCAAGGACTTGTTTCCGAATGTCGCCCAGTATTTCTAGAGTAGTTTCGGCACGGCGGTTCAAATCATCCTTGAACTTAGCTGTTGCGCTGCGAGTATTGTCGAGCATTGCCTGAACTGCCTCACGGTCTGCAACAATATCAGTGGCTCTTAAAAAGTCTTGGAAATTGTCTAGAGCCATTTCTGTTGCACGAACCTGTGCATCTGCTTGGCCCATCAAGTCAGTCATATATTTTGCATCAAAGTTTTTTAACTGTTTTGCATCTATTTTATTTATAGACAGAGAATGCAGAGCAGCTAGGGGACCAAGACTAGAAGCTTGGGCAAAAGACTGCGTAAATAATTCTGTGGCTTGTTCTTGTGCGTTTTCTGGAAACTGACTTACAATGCGGTCTTGTAAAGCAACGTAATCATCGATGGACTTTAGGATTTTATTTCGGGCTGTTGGGTCTGTCGTATTGTTAATCAGCCGAATAGAGTAGTTGATTGCTTTGCGTTGCTCTGCAGACAGCACTTTTCCTGTTGCTTTTTCATACTCAGAAAAGGTGTTGTCCGTAATGTTAAAACCCTTATATTTTCCAAAAGTAAAAAAGTCAGCGACCTCTTTCAAACTTGTACCAAATGGTAACCGTGGCGCACCTACAAGATTAGAAACCTTTCCGCCTGTCCAGCGAGTCACTTGTGCGCCGCCTAGTGCCATTGTCACAAGACCTAATGCCTCTGATGTTACGGGGTCTAAGCCATATGCTTCTGGCAGGTACGCCCGTGCGCCAAGCTGTGCAGCAGACAGCAAAAGAGCATCTTCTACATTTTGACGAACATAGGGATATGCCCGCAAAGTATACATAGACTGCATTTTGCGGTTGATTAGGTTTTGTCGCTTGCCTTCTAGCACCTTATATTCGGCACTGTTCTTGGCAACACCTCTGCGAACCAGTGCGTCCATCTCAAGGTCTGTGTTCCGCAAATCATCGTTTAAACGACCCATAGCTTGTGTGGTTCGCTGTTGGCTAACCCCAATGCTAAGAGCCTTCAAGTTGATTTTGTTGCGGCCTTCTGCCTGATTGATAATCTGTGCAGCCTCGAACGGGTCGTCCACATCGTCAAGGATGCGGCCCATAGCTGTACCCTTATAGGAGTCCTTCATCTTCTGGAACTTGCGTAAGGTTCGCTCACCTCTTAGCGCACCCGGCCCTACCATACCGACTACATTCTCAAGGAACATAACCCCAAACTGTTCGGAAGGAGGCAGTTCGTTGAATGCAAGGTCGATGAGGTTCGCGGCGGCTTCTTCTGTGATGAACTCTTTTGGCTGCAGTTCGCCATCGACTTCTATCATTGCGCGAGCGTTGTATTGGTCTAGTGTAATTTCACCCGCATCTAGCTGGCGTTTAAATTCATTGTGGATGTCGTTATTTAACGCCATCTTCATTGTAGGATTTGGAATTACGGAATTGATTGCCTTATAGGTAGAGTCTAAAGCATTTTGAATATCTGTGCTTCTTGCACCCCATTCAGATGAAAAGTCAGTTCCTTTTTCTCTTGCATCAAAGTATGCATCTAATGCGTTAAATCCCATGATACCCACCATAGGAATGCCGGTCGCCACGAACTGCCCAGCTTCTGCAAGCCGTGTCTCTAAAGAATTATAGAAGTCTCCAGTTTCAAACCGGTCAACAAAGATTTGACGAACCGTTGGGTCAGGCACATACTGAGATACAAGATTATCAAGATTGACACGGTTCTGGGCGTAGCGTTCCGCAGCCGGAATCATCAAGGGGTCTTGGACCACTTGGGCTGCAACCACTTCGCCTTCACGAGCAAAAGGTATGATAACATCTTCGCCGGGAACCTGTGGCTGAGATGACTTTGCCCATGCAGAACGTAGAGCAAGCATAGCCTTCGGATTTCTGTTCGCAAACTCCAAGACACGATTGTTAATCTTGATGTCGCCTACCTGCTCTACTTTACCGGCAAGGACATCTTCCCAAGCTACACCCGCTGTCTGCGACTCGATATCTTGGGCTGCGGCAGGGGCTAGGGTTTTTGTTTTGGTTTGTACGCCAAGAACAGGGTCATCTGTAGTCATTTCAGTAACCACTGGTTCGTCGAGCATCACCTTCTTTTCTACAGGTGCAATAGAAATACGCTGTGGCTTATCCGTAGTGGCTGGAGCATCCCCTGATGTATCGAACCCTACAATATCCCGTTCAGCAACAGGCTTTGAAACTTCTTGTGGCTCTGCCATTTATTAAGACCCCATTCCTATTGCTTTTAAAACAGCTTCTGGAGATGCTGGGTACATACCCTGTTCATCTGTGAAGAAATTACCTTCCCCATCTGTATAATAACCAGAAGGGTCTAATGTGAGACCAGTCTTAGGCTGCTCTCCAGCGGCGGGTACAGGCGCAGTAGCAGCAGGCGCAGTGGCAGACATACGATATGCTGCATTTAAAGCTTGCCTTGCAATCCTGTCTGCTTTTAGAAGACGGGCTTCACGAAGTCCAAAGCTATCTGCAGTTGCGACCTCGTTCAAAAGTACGAGACGACGTTGCGTTCTTTGAAAATCTGATATAACGGCATCTAAGCTGGCTCCAGCTTGTACCTTAGATGTAAACAGTCCTGATTGTCCAAGACGCTGTAGCTGAATCTCAAAGTCTTGGTTTGACAAGCGACCGGATGGGTCAACGGCACGAGCCATTTCTGCTGCAAGAGATAGCTTGAGTGCATCTACTGTTGAAAGATTTCGGGCAGATTCGGCAGAAAGGAACCCCTTATCAACAGCCCCCTGAATCAAGTTTTGGGGAGTGGTTCCTGTTTCCGTATCTAGACTAAAGTTACCAAAAATTTGTTCTGCCTGACCGCCTTCTCCAAAGATACCAAATCCTACCTTTACAAAAGCAGCCTTTAAACCTGTGGGGGTCATGTCATCAGCTATGATTCCCTTTAGTTCGTTTAACTTAGCAAGGGCTTGGTTCGATGCCTCATACTGTTCCATCACTTTTTCACGACTCAACTTGTTTCGTGCAAAGTAATCTTCAGGGGCCTTTAACTGAACAGTGTAACCCTTGCGCTTGTTCGCGGCGGCGTATTTATCTTCTTGGATGGTTACCAAAGGTACAATAGACTGTGCCTGCATATACGGGTCGTCTCCGAACTCTTCTATCAAATCGTTGCCAAGCTGCGCCCGCATTTCTGCAGAGCCACCGCCTGTTAAGTTCAATTGACCGTATCCCTTTGTTTCAAATTCTGCTGCTGTTATTAGAACTTGATAAGCTTCTCGTCCTGTATCCGCACGAACAACGTCCTTAAAATTGTTGATGTATTCTTGAGGATTATCATAGCCGTTCCGCTGGGCTATGGTTGTAATAGCATTGAGTTCTGTGTCCGTGAAATCAAAGGGTTCCTTTTTAACTTCGTTTTGACCCGTTGTAAAAGTAAACACAAGGGCGTTGCTAGGATTCTTAATTTCACCCTTTTGTGCCGCTGCTGATACTACTTTTTCATCTAAGCTAACGCCTACTTCACCAGACAAGTCTCCTAAATTGCTGTACAAAATATTAAATGCAGACTCTGGTTGAATGTAGGTACGGTCACCTGACTGGGTTTCCATTTTCTTTAATATCTGACCATCTATGAAGAGATTACTATACCGTTGTAAATCTCCCACGAACTTCTTTTTTGCCATTGGGTTTTTATTAAGTTCGTCCATAAGACGGGCGCGGCTGTCTTCGTTCGCAAAAGTATCATTAGCCCAAGTTAACCACGTACCCCCGGCTCTCATTTGATTGTCTAAAAGAATGTTTTTATCGAAGTCTTTTGGCTTTACGAACTTAGCGTTTCCATAGTTAATCGAAGAGTCGACATCGCTCATAGTATTAGAGATGTTCGCTAAACCAGATAGACCTGCCTCACTTGCTAGATTTTTAAAACCTTCGCTGTTGGTGTCGACGTTCTTTGACTTTGCAAGTTCGACAACCCAGCCGCCTAGCATTTTTTTACGTTCGGCTTCTAGTTCTTGTTCTTTTAAAAGCTTCTCGTTTTTTTCCCGCGCAACGTCGTTCATCCCTTTGAGGAACCCGCTTACAAATGCTACACCCATAGCCATTATTCAGCCCCTTCTTGTGTTGCTAAAAACCCACGCTCTTCCGGCTCTTGAGGAGTTGTTCCTGCCCGAATAGCTGCGTTTATGTTTTCTTGAATAAATGAGAACATTTTAGGGTTGTTGTCTTTCATCATACGGAAGAAGGTTTCATCATCCATTTCACCTTCAGACTGTGGGTCGTCCTTTTCGAACAGACGATAGGGAATACCTTCCTGTTCCGCCATATCCGCAATGATAATTCCCAGCGGGGGCTTCAAGAGCATACCTACGTCTAGGCTAAAGGTTCCCTGTTGGAAGCCTTGTACAATCAAACCTTCGATAATAACTTCGACAGAAATGCCGACCATCATCAACTTGAACATTTCTTGCTTGTTGCGAGGCTTGCTAATCTGTTCGATAACTGCATCCAAGGCATCATCAGGGTCCGTATGTTTAGGGGGCTTACCCCAAGCCCATTTAGAGTTATCCTGTGTTAAAGAATGTCCCGGTGGCGGTGCTGAGAACGGGTCTATGTTATCTATAGTGCCTGCCATTGGATTGCGTTCTGCCATTCTATTATACCTCTGTCTCTGACTTTGCTGTAGATACAGACGCTGCGCTTGCTACCTTAACAGATGGTAGAGCAGGAGATGCAACCCCGATAGTTCTGCGTCCTTGACCTGTAGTCATCTGCGTCTGGTACTGTTGCCAAAAGCGGCTTGTCTGGGTGTTCGCAGAGCCTTGCATAAGGCGGCGTATTGCTGTTTCTACTGCAGGATTACGCTGACCTACAAATGTCGAACCCTGTGCTTGCCCCGCACCCCGTGCAAACCCGCTGGTTCCCAGTTCTGGAACATCCATTTTAGGAGCGGCGGCTTCTTTAGAATCCTTAGAAGATTCCAAATAAGTCTGTGCAAGAAATCCTAAGACACCGCCTTCACGACCTGTAACATCCCCGCTTTCGTATTCCTTTTTACCAAAAAGAAAATCAACGGCAATGTTTGCGTAGTTTGATAGACCACTGAAAAAGTCGAACATTATCTAATAATCCTTGCTAACCATGAACCAAGTTGAGATGCCATAGCGTCTTTTTGCTGCTGGTTGTACGCAGATTCAGCCGCCGCAATTTGCATAGCGTTCGTGGCTGTGTCGTGCTGTCGCTGCAAAGCATTTTCGCTCTTTTGATAGTTCCAAGAGGCGTTGTCGCGATACTGTTGCCAAAGACTGTTCAGGGCATTCTGACTGGCGTTATATAAGTTTTGGGTATTTATGCGGTTGGTTTCGTTTTGAATTGCCGTTGAGGCGGTGTTAATTTCCCGTCTCCAAACCACATTGGACTGGTCAACTGCGAACCCCATGTTTGCGTTGAACTTGTCACGGGAATCTTGCATCTGGGCATTGAACTGGTACATGGCGTTCATTTCGCCAGTGTTGAATTGCCGCATAGCCGCTGTACGGTTGGCATTGGCTGTTTCAACTTGCGAACCAAGTTCAGCAAAGAACTCTTCTACTTGTAGTTCATTCTTGGCGTTGAACTGCTGCCGCGCATTGTCTTCGGCGGCATCCTTGAACAGACCTTGTACAAGACTGCTATATGTTAGTGTATCACTTTTTTGTTTATTGTCAAGGTTTTTTAAGTCCACAGATAGAAGGGCTTGGGCTTCTGTAACAGCACCTTGCAACCGTGCATTGAGGTTCGCTTTGTCCATTGCAGCGTATGTAGCAGCGTTAGCAAGGGCAGTTTGCTGCTGGTTGTTCAAGTTTTGTAGCTGGATAGCGGCGTATTTGTTCGCGTCTTGTGCGGCAATCTGAACCCCAGATTCCATGAGGGCTTGTGTTATTGCGGCACCCGCCATCGAACTGGAACCCAAGCCACGAGCCTGCATAATCCCCGACACTTTGCGAACCGCTGGGGAAGCCCACGGGGGAAGTGGCGCACCAGACTGTACCGCTGTCATTAACTGACCAAGCTGATACTGTACAGTGGCTCGTGGGTCTAGTTGCTGAGTTGCGGCAGTTGCCTGCGAACCCGCAGATACGGTCCCCTGAACACCCGCCATCTGAACGTAGGGTTGTGTAGGGGTTAGCTGGGCAGCTTGTGCAGCACCCAAGTTTTGCAAATCTGTTGTTACGTCGGTAACTTGGGCAATCTGCCCCGTTCCGGCAGCGGGAAGACCCGGTGGAGTGGGGGTGGTTCCGGTTGTTAGGGCGGTAGCGGTAGGGGCTAAGGGAGTAGGCGCAGCTAGTTGACCAGAGGTCTGGGCCATTATTTCCCCGGTTCCAACGGTAGGAACAACAGGTGCTACTTGCTGTACGTTAGGGGTTACGCCACCGGCAAGGTCTCCGACTTCAGCCTGTAGTTGTGCATCTGTGGTAATCTGTGCCATGCCTTAGTCCTTTTGCAATACTCTATCTAACTTGTCTTCGACCCTGTGCAACGCTTCCATTACTTGGCGAACATCGCTGCGAACATCTTCGCGGGTTGCATATTCCTCACGTGTCTTATTCAACAGTATCTCTAACCGCTTCTGTTCACGGGTCATGCCATTAGCCCACCACGCACCTACAGCAGCAAGTATACCCAACAGCATGTCCACAAGACTGGTCATCTCCATCAGTCAGCATCCGCTATAGTCAACTCGCCAGCTTCTACCTGACGCATAATTTCTGCGTAGTGTCGGTTGGCTGGGTCTAGGGGTACTGAAAGAATTATGTCGCTATCAACAAGAGTTACCTGATAGCTTGTCGTTTCATTTGTTATAGCATCTAATTTTTTCTTTACTGTATTTATCATAATTAACCTCTATAACTCAGCATCAAACATTATTCTTGCGCTGCTGCTGGTGCCGCCTAGCCTTAAAAAACAACCCTGTCCAGCAGTACCCGCAACATTACCTGTTCCCTCTAACTCAAAATAATCAGGCGTTTTCCCACCAGAGATTGAAAAAGTGTCAAAGTGGTCTGCCGCACTGTCTCTAAAGGCAAAATAATGATTGGTTGCATTTGTTGTTTCTAAAGATGGAGTTGCCCTCATCGTTACAGGTGGGTGAATACCAACATATATTGCCGAAGCTGAATAGTAAGTGCCTATGCCAATTCCTTCACTCATTCCACGCCTGCCATCTGCGTGTGCATAATAATACCGCTGACACCTACGCAACTCATCGCCATAGCTGCGGTGTTCAAACGGCGTGGCTGTGTCGCCGACCTCAAGCTGGACGCCGGTCAGATAGAAATTATTGCTGGTGCTGTCTGTAACATTAACCTGACCCACAGCCCTATTTGCATTTGTAGTGTGCCAAGTGTTAGATGCGAGTGTGCCGCCAGAATAATCAGACCCAGCCGACAACCACCACTGTACAAGCATACCCTGCGTATTATCATTTGCTGTAGCTGTTGTTTGATACCCCACAAACGATAAAGTCTTGTGTTCCCACGTGTTCGCTGAATTTACAGTATATGCTTGGCTGTTGAATACGTTGCCATCGTAATGGTACAGTTCAACAATATGCGTTCCCGTTTTCGGAGATTTAACCCAAAAAGATAAAGCAACATTTTCTGCTGAAGATGTTCCGTATTTCAAACCTTGTAAGTTTTGACCTTCTATAATTTGACGCACAAGCGCAAAGTCACCAGCATCTAATGATGAATCTGCGGTAGTTATATCTATTTCTAATGATGCACCAAAACCATTTGACTGGGGCGAGTCGCTTGCCCCTGCTTGTTTGCCAGTTACCGCAGCCGCACCAGTGCGCGTAAAGAGAAATCTATCTACTCCAGTGTAACCGCTTGTAAGGCTTGATTGGTCGCCACGCTGTGCCACCTGCATAGCACCATTGATGATGAGGTTTCTGTTTCCATACGGAGCCGCCCACGACAGCGTACCAGCACCGTCCGTAATCATCGCCTGACCGCTTGCACCATCGCCATCCGGCAGGGTGAAGGTGGTGGTGGCCGTCACGCTTGCAGGGGCTTGCAGCTTGATTGCGTGGCTTGCGTCATCGTCAGCTAGGCTCAGAACGTCAATGCCATCAGTGCCATCAGCAAACGCCCCAAGTTGCTTGGTAAGCTCTCTAATAGAGTTGTTGACCGCGCTAGGCAGCATACCCTCAGCAACAGATATGCCCCCAATATCCGTATTATTTGACGGCGTGGTGCTGTCGTAGTCGGTGAGTTTATCTTTTGCCATTAGTTAGCCTCCAACGCTGTAATCCGCGCTTCTAGTTCTTGTATGGTCTTAACCAGCAACGGCACTAGCTTAGACTGATCAATGCCTTGATAATCCGGCACTGAACGTGTACCCATAACCGCTGGCGTAACTACGTTGCCATCCTCGTCAAGCACCGCTGGTGTGACCTCGTATTCCTCGTCACGCATAGCGTCTTTAGTGCCGGTGACACTTTCCGGCACGATGCCCTCTACCTCGTGGGCAAGGAAGCCATCGACAGGAACAGCGTCATCACCATCAGCAATCCACTTAAACCTAGCAGGACGTAACTGCTTGAGGCGTGTGGTGGCATCCCAGTCGTAGTTGACTGCGGTCTTTAGGCGGTAGTCGGATGAGGTGTTGTAGGCGGTAGATGAACCGCTAGTGACTATACTTCCAACAATTCCATTCGGATTTCTAAACCAAAAGTGAGTAACGCCAGACGTGGTATTTTGCCACGATTGAAGGTTAGGGTTGGACACATTTCCGTTAATGGTAAACCTTGTTGAGTCACGAACACTGCCATTTAGTGCAACGTTGCCGGTATTATCTACCGTGACGTGGGTTTGGGTGTCTTCTTTAATAAACAAGGAACGATTAGCGGGATATACAATGTTTAAATCATTTCCAGAGGCAGTTGTAAAAGTACCCCCAGCATTAGCTTGAAATGTTGTAGCCGTCAGATTGCCAGTAACATCCACGCCTGTGCTGGTGGTGCGCAACTTTTCTGCTCCGTCATAGTGTAGTTCAGCACGACCACCACTAACAAAAGATGCTAAACGATTGCCATTTGCGCCATCAATAACAACGTTTGCACCTTCTATGATTAAATTACCTGTCCCTGCGTCCTTAATATAACTTGCAAACCCATCGTGATAAATCTGCAAGTCAGACCCAGCACCGAAGATGCACTTGTCGCTATCGCCAAAGGTCAGGTCGCCTGTCAGAGACGCACTATCGAAGGCAGGGCTTTCCAGCGCAACCGCGCCGGTAGACACATCCTTGAGGTCAGCCATAACCTCGCGGATGGCGTTGTTAATGCCAGCCGGTGAGCAGCCCTCGGAGATGTCGATGGACTGTATATCGGTGTTTGAGGAATTTACGTTACTGTAATCCCGGATGGAGTTTCTTGCCATTATTTTCTCCTAAAGGCGACTGCCTTATTTATAGCATAAATCTAGCGCACGCGCACCGCCCGACCGTCAGACATCTTGGCAAACGTGAACGGATTGCCTTGGCGATCAACCCCGCTCTCGTAGCCCACGATGTTGCCGCCAGCCGCCATATCTTCGAGTGAGCTGGCTTGGGCTTGGGAAAGCAGCCCACCGATCTGACTAGGCGCTCTTGTAGACATAATTGGCGTTGTTGCTTGCAATAGACGCCCCGGTACTTGCAGCGCACCTCTACCGAGCTTTCCGCTTCCCCCATACATCAATGCAGTTGGGGTTGCCAATACAGCACCAAGAGCTGTCTTTAATGGACTACTACGCATCAAACGTTCAGCCGTTCCGCTAGACCCTAAAGTGGCTCCAATAACATCCCTAGCCTCGCGCGCAGCTATCTTTTCTGGAGCTGTTGGCGGCATTATCTGCATACCCTTTTGACGCAAGAGCTGTGTCGGAGTGAATTGTCCTCCCTGACCAACAGAAGCCTTTTTTGCGCCTTCTATAGCCTGCATTTTGCTAAACGCTTTATTTACGGCCTGCAATTCAGGAACATTCGGGTTTTGAGCTGTTATTTCTTTTCTTAACTCATCTCTAAGCTCTTTTACAGCCCTGCCTATCCTGCCTTTTTTCCCGCCCTTACTTGCAGTGGCAAAAACCTCTGCTGTTAAGTCAGTCTCCACATCCTTTAAAACTTGCTTTGATAGATTGCCATTAGTGACGCTTTTGCTGACTAGGTCGATAATTATTTTTTCAAACTCTTTGGCGTCACTTGGGTTCATAGATTTTTGTATAGACTGAGCTTTGCTGATCAAAGGGGTCACGTTTACGGAAAGTTGCGGTATGATCCTTTCATAAGCATCGGACACAATCTCTGAGCCAGCTTCTACAAGCTCCTCGCCAGCAGCGCCTTTTGGTAACTTACCGCCCAAACCAGCCACAGCATCTTCAACGGTCTTTCTATTAAACTGCTGTCTGGTCTTGAGCTGCTGACCTTTGATAATATCTTGTACAAACGGCAGGCTCACACCTTCTTCAATAGACTTTACAGCGCCGCCGTATGCTTGACCGGGAGTTAGCGAATACCCTTTATCAATCATAGATTTTGCGGCTGCGCTGACAGTTGGTGTGATTTTTTCTGCCAACTTGCCGCCCGCCAAGCCAAAGGCTCCAGAGGTCAAAGCCCCAGTAACTATGT
>Ga0196901_1000877_pt1 | contig 15391 bp, 19 predicted proteins | sample CB_VirMetaG_FD_169099 | JGI IMG/M metagenome (GOLD analysis project Ga0196901, IMG submission 169099) | Freshwater to marine saline gradient viral communities from Chesapeake Bay - CB_1504_1 Viral MetaG (v3) (version 3) | ecosystem: Environmental > Aquatic > Marine > Coastal | place: USA... | reverse complement strand
ATGGCACAAATTGATTGGAACGCATTAATGAACGGAGGAGGACAACCTAAGCGCAGATACTCTGGCGCTAATGTTAAGTTCTTCTTTGCTTACAACGAGAACAGAGAAAAAACACTCAAAGAGGGTCGTCCTATATTCGACGAGATACCCTCAATTAGTATTCAGTGGCCAGGAATGGATGTAACCGTTCGTCGTATTGAGCCACAAGACATTCAAGAATATCCAGAAATGTATGCTGCATTTAAGGCTGGTAGTGAGCCAGTAGAGAGTGGGACTCCTCTTTCTGAGTGGCCTCCTATTTCTGGGTCTGTAATGCGTGAGTTGCAATATCTTGGATTCAAGACAGTAGAGCAACTTGCCAACGCTACCGATGAGGTAAAGCGTAAACTAGGAACTGCGGCGCAATTCGTAAAGGTTGCAAAGCATTGGATCGAAGCATCGAACTCCTCGCAATCGGATGTAGTTAGGCTTCAACAGCAGCTTGAGCGAGAGCAAAAGCGAACTGAAAAGCTAGAGGAGCAGGTAGAGTTATTGATGCAACGAGTAGAAGGTAACGAAGGCATCGACCTTCGTCCACGTCGAAAGGAGGTGATCCAATCTCTAGAGGATGTCGTTGATGAGACCATCGACGATAGTGATGATGAGACCATCACTGATTTGTCTCCAAGGCGACGAGGTAGACCAAGGAAGGTATGACATTAAGAAGTATAGTTGCAAATGTTGCTAATGAGGCTGGCTATACGGTTGAGTCAGGAGTGGTTAATTCCACCGAGGTTACAACCAAGCAGCTATACGCTATTGCGAATCGTATAAACAGGCAGATTTCTGAGGCGTATCCGTGGCCAAAGATGTATGCGTCTGGTGCGATTACACTGGTTGGTGGGCAGGCAACGTATGAGTTGCCGTCTGCCTTCTCGTGGTATCACTACGAAACATTCTGGAATAGCTCTACACGTTGGCGAATCCTTGGGCCAATGTCTGAGCAAGAGTATGCAGAGGTTAGAGGATTCGGCATAAACACAGCCGTATACCAACGCTTTCAGATTCGTGGGCTTACTAACTCAGAGCTTTTAATTTATCCAACTCCAGGCGCTGAAAATAATGGCAATGTAATTATTTTTGAATACATTGCAGATCGCTCAGTACGTCCTCAAACTTGGGTATCTGGCGTTACTTACGCTGCTAATTCTTACACGTTTTATAATGGTAATTATTACGTTACAACGGCTGGTGGCATTACTGGTGCTACTGCTCCTACTCACACTAGTGGGTCTGCATCAGACGGAGGAGTAATTTGGGATTATTACAACGGTCCATATAATGAATTCCTTGCCGATACTGATTCCAGCATCTTTAATGAGAAGCTAGTAGAGCAGGGAATCTTAGAGCGATTCGCTGATATTCACGGGCTAGTTGGAGTTCCTAGGACGTTTTTAATGGAGCTTCACGAAGAGTTTTCAAGGCAGAAAGTTTCTAAAGTTGTTTATGCTGGCGGTCAGAATAGAGCGAATATGTTTGCTCGTGCTGGTGTCGCTGTGTTTGGGACTTGGATTTAATTATGGCTATGCAGACACCACCACCACCAGCGCAAGGAATGAAGCCTTACGATTATTTCAATACACTCGTATCTCAAGGGATGCGTCCTTTTGAAGCATACCAAGCTGTACAAGCTAATTTTGGACCAGCTCCATCTCGGGAGCAGCAAGCTAAGGACCAAGCAGCGGCAGAGCAAAGAGCTGGAATTGGTCAAGCAGCTGGAAGCCTTGCTGGTATATTAGGTATGCGAGAAGCGTTAGCAGGATTTCCGAATGTTTCTGGACTGTTTGGCACTAGCGCAGGCGTTGAGATGCCGACTGCATTAGGAGGTACGGGAATCCTTGGAGGAGCTGGCGTTACGGCTGGAACTGCTGGCGCTGGGACAGTGGCAACTCCAACGCTTGTTGGTGCTAATATAGTTCCTGGCGCAGGAGGAGTAGGAGCAGGTACGTTAGGCTCTATAGGATCGGTTGCTCTTCCAGTAGCTATAGCCGCTGGAGCAATTTCAAACGCATGGGAAACAGGCATGAAAGATATTCTTCGTGGCCGTGGTACTCGTGAGGATTGGATTAATCAAGGCGTAAACGTAGCTACTAGCTTTTTGCCGAATACAGCTTTAAGGCTGATGGGTAAGCGATCTATTGGCAAGATGATGACCACTGGCAAGTCAGACGCTCAACTATTGCGAGATGATTTCCGTGGAATGCTCAAACAGACTGGTGTCGCTGATGATAAATACAATGTGACCCTTGCTGATGGCAGTAAATTCAACATTGGTCTTGATGGCAAAACTAAGTATCAAAACGTAGGTGAAAACATCGACGGTAAGACAACTCGTAACGCTTGGGATGTAGATTTCTCTAATCCGCTCGCTCAGTATGCTGTTAAGCAGATTGATCCAATGATTCGCAATATCTATCAAGGCGCTGATGGCAAAATAAAGCCGGAGCAATATACGGGTATGCTTGTCAATGCTGCTACTTCAAACGCTAATAATGAGGCTGATGTATTGGCAAACATTAATTCAATGCTTGCTGGCAGACAACTTGGAGAGGAGATTAAACCAGCGGCTCGGCCTATAAATGCAGCGCAAGCTACTACGCCTCAAGTATCAGTACCTGAACAAGCTAAAAAACAGTCATTGAGAGATTTTCTTAACCAGAGGATGAGTAAGTAATATGGCACGCAATATACCATCACGATTAGCAGGAGCATTAGCAAGGAGCCCAAGAGCTCAAAGGCCTAAACTCCAAAGGCTTTCACCTGGCGTATATCGCAATCCTCAAGGCGATCTAGTAACAAGTAGAGGAAGAGCGTTGCCTGGTCGTTCGTCTCAACAGCAACCTCCTCAAATGCAGCAAGCCCCACAGTTTGCTCCTCAAATGCAGCAAGCCCCACAGTTCTCGGTTCCGCAGATGCCGCAACCGCCGCAACCGTATCAACCAATGCCAGGTCAGTTGCCTACTCCGCAATATAACTACCAGCCATATCCAATGCCTCAATATATGCCGTACCAGTCGCCTATGAATGGCATGATGCAGGGATTTGGTCAGGGTATTGGTATGCCAAAATACAATACATACCCACAACAATATCCACAGCAGGTAAATAAACCTGTTGATGCTGAACAGCAACTACCACCTAATATGCCAGGTAATATCTAAATATGGCGCAATTTGAAGGAATAACAATGCCGCCTCCATCGTTGGGACTGGATTTAGTAAGTCCAGTGGACAACATGAATCCGGCATCAGCACTAGAATTACTAAACATATTTCCTGGCGCTGGCATCCCTTCAGTGCGCCTAGGATATACACAGTTTGCGGATCTAGGTTCTGCTTCTCCAATCGGGTTCATGCACGAGTTTCCATTAGCTGATGGGACTGCTCAGTTAATAGTCGCCAATATTAATAATTTGTATTCTGTTACTGGAACGACAACCGGAACAGTAACCAACATAAGCTCCTCTGCTGGAACGTATACTAACGGAGACTGGAACTTTGCTCTCTTCGCTAACAGAATATATTTAGCGAATGATTCAGGAGCTGATATTCCTCAGGTATATGATGGCACTGGAACTGCTCAAGATATTGTAGCGAGTGGCGGTCCTGCTGGTGGACTTGATAAGCTCTGGAACGTCTCCTCATATAAAGAGTCACTATACTTTACAGAGCTTAACTCTATGCGGATGTGGTATCACGCATCAGTTAGAGAAACCTTTACTTCTGGAACCCCTCTTCTTAAATCCTACGATTTCCAATATGTGATGCGTCGAGGTGGATACCTCATATTTACTGGCACATATACTTATCAAAATGGATTAAACGCCGTTGATTACTTTATGGCGGTATCCAGTCAAGGCGAATTAGCATTCTACGCAGGAGACCCAGAAGGAACGTCAGGAGCATGGACGCTGGTTGCTCAATTTATTATTGGGAAGCCACTAGGACCAAGAGCTTTTGTAAGAGTGAATCAAGACATTTGGATTGTCACGTTACAAGGCATTGTTCCGGTATCATCTCTGTTTCAAACTGACCCGGAACAAGCTGTTAACATTGTAAGCTTAAATGTAAACCCTCTTATTACTCAGTATGCGTCACAAGTTCCATTCAGCAACTCGTGGCATGGGTTTTTTTGGCCATCCGGTCGGCGTGTTTATATTAACATGCCAGATTCGAGCATCAGCTCAACTTTGCTTGTGTACAGCATTGACACTAAGTCGTGGACGCAGTTCTCCTTATTCTCTACAGAACATGCTGTGATGTCAGGAAAATTTAATAATCTTCCATACTACGGGTCTTCGACTGGAATTATTTATCAAGGCGAGAGTGGTTATGCTGACGCTATAACACCAACCAATATAGCTGGAGAGTCTATTGAGTTTGCTGGACGTATGGCGTTCTCGTTTTACAACTCAAGAGGCAATTACAAAGCATTTAAAGATATTAGACCAATCATCAGAACTAAACGTGGCGTTACCTTAAATCTTGGGTTGGATACTGATTTTAAGCGGCAAGCGACTGTAACAACTATTACAACAGCGCCAGGTAATTACACGCCTTGGGGTTCTCCGTGGGGAACTACCGCTACGGTGCCAGGACCACCAACACCTGAAACATTTACCCCGTGGTCAGGAGATGTTGAATATATCTTTGACAGGTTTGCAGTTAAGGGCCAAGGGCATTGTGCAGCTATTCGTTTTGGTGGAAGCATTAAAAATGCCTCCTTACAACTATTGGGATTTGAGATACGTTACGATTTAGGTGGACAGGTATAATTATGGCAAAAACAGCGCTTGCAAAAGAACCGAAAAAGTCAAAAGTAGATCCAAAGGCTGCTAAGGCTCGTGCTCGTGAACAGTATCGCAGCACTGTTATGAATCTTGGAAGTCTTACCGTTGGCAGCAAAGAATATAACGCTGCAATCAAGTTGATTAATAAGACTGGAAAGCAGCTTGGATATAATACCAACCGAATCAATACCGCTATTAACAAATACAAGCAGCAGGGTACTCCAGGGTCACAACCAGGCTCACCAGAAGAGGCTTTTCGTAGGCTATCTCCTGAGCAGCAACAACAGGAGTTAATGGCAGATTATGGCACCGCAGTTAATCAACTCTACGGTCGCTACGAGCAGACAAGCCCTGAACAATACATGAGGAATTATGAGATAGGCTTTCAGCAAGAGCGAGAGAAGGCCTACAGCGACGTAATGAATCAATTTGAGCGTAGCAATCAGGAGCAGTTTGCTAGAGAGGAGCAACAATTCCAACAGCGAATGTTATCGCAAGGAATAGATCCTAACAGTGGATACTATCAGTCACAGTACAAGGCGTTGAAGGATGCTCAAAACAATCAGCGTCTCAATGCTCAATTCCAGGCAAGCCAGCAAGCGTATGGAGTTGCCAAGCAAGCGTTTGAGCAGGGAACTACGCAGTACGGACTTCCGGCACAGCTTTCACAATACTACCTGCAACCTGGTATGTTGCAATATAAGACTGAGCAGGAAAGAGCGATGCAAGAAGCTCAAAATAGAGCTGCATTACAACAAGCTCGTATATCAGGAGGAGCAGCAACAGGCGCAGCAAGAATCCAAGCAGAAACGGCGAGAGATATTGCGGCGATGGAAGCTATGGGAGGATATAACCAGCCAAAAAAACCGAGCACATGGAGTAATGTAGCTTCGGGACTTGGTACTGGTGCTGGAGCGGCTGCTGCTAACTGGGCTTTAAGATAGGAATTTAACATGGCTGATACTGTAACCCCATTAACTTTACAAAGTGCGCTCGGTGGCTTGCGTATAACTGGCGCTGAGAATCCTTACGGGATGGGATTGCTTGCATTAACTCAAGCTGCTCCTACGCTTTATAATCCTTATGGCAAGCCTGGGGCTAACTTCGGCATTGCCTTGGGTCAAGCGTTGCTTTCTGGGTTGCTTGGTTATCAGGCTAAGAAGCAAGCAACTGAGGAATCGTTACAGGCCACCAATCTTGCAAGTCAGTTGCTTAATACTCCTTCGGCGCAGCGAGCTTCGTTGCTTGAGGGATTGCAGCAGCAAGGGACTCCAGTAAACGTAATGAGTAAACTTACAGAGATTAGCCCTCTACTACTGCAAAACGAGTTAGCTGCTAAGGCAGAACAGGCAGCAGCTCGACAAAAATTAGAACAGGATATTGCTCTTGAGTACGTTAAGCAGACTGGCAACCTACCTGCTGGGTTTGAACAATTAAAACCATTGGCTGAGGCAGTAGGAACGCCGACAGGCGGCACTCCTTCTATCAGCGAACCTTCTACTGTTTCTCTTTCTGGATTAAATCCAAAACAGCGACGAGAGATTGAGCAGGAAGTTGTTAAGGAAGAGATTGTAAAGGGACCGCAACGTAAAATAGATGCCTTTGATAAGGAGCGCCAAGCTCTTACCAAGCAAGGTGAGACAGCAACTCAGATTGTGAATATGTATAACTCGATTGAAGAGTTGATGTCACAAGATTCACTAGCTGCTGACAATGAGATTGCACGACTTGGAACAAAGATTGGAGATCCAACGTCTATTGTTTCGCCAAGTGAAGCTAAAGCAAGAATTAGCGTTCTTCCTGTGCTTGAACAGTATGCTGCTGAATTAAATAAAGTTACTTCTGGTAGTTCTACTTTAAGCGACTCAGCAAGAGCAGATTTAATGAAAGCATTTAAGGTATACGTTGATGCTTCCAAGTCATCGTATGGCTCTCAGGTTGAGTTAGCTAAAAACCGCTTAATAGCTAATAAATTTGCATCTCCTACAGACCCAGACCTTAATACCAAGCTACTACCGTTTGAAGTTCCTTCTAAAACTGCGAGTGAAAAGGCTATTGATAGACTTGCTGAGATTAAACAAGAGGTTAATTCACCTAACATCACTCCGCAGCAGCGTCAGAACTTGATAACCGAAGCTAATAATTTAGCTCAGAAGTATGGTAAGATTTGGCAACTAACGAGAGCTAAGTAAGAACGATGGCTGATTTAGACCCTTTTGCACTATTAGCTGACATTGGCTCTACTGCGAGCACAGCAATTTTTCCGTTACCTGAAGCGGAGCAGCTAAAGTATAATCAGATTCAAGCTGAGGCTGCTGCTAACAAGATTCGACAGGCTGAATTAGAGCAGAAAATAGGCAGACTTGATACATTGGCTGCACTTACTGGTGGCATTAGTCAGGGTCTTAATCCGTTTTCAGAAGAGATTATTGCTGGTACTCGCTCGTTATTTACTGGCGTTCCTTATTCTCAAGCCATTCAGGAAGAACAGGCTGCTCTTAAATTAGCTGAAGAGCGTGATCCAGTAGCATATAAAACGGCTGAATATGGAAGCATCTTAGGTAGCGCATTGGCTTCTGGCCTTGGTGCTGCTGCAACGCAAGCTCCTAAGTATTTGCCAACGGTAACAAGAGTTATTGAGGCACTTCCAGGCGCTAGAACTGTTTTAGGAACTGCTGCTACTACTCCTGCTAATCTTATTAGAGGTGGTGGAATAACTGGAGCTATTCAAGGCGCTGGAAGTGCTGAGGCTGGACTAGAAAACAGGCTTACAGGAGGAACGATTGGAGGGTTGGCTGGTGCTACTCTTACTCCTGGTTTATATTACGGCGGCAAAGCATTGGTGCAGGGTCTTGGTGATTTAGCTGCTAGGTATGGAGTTGATGCGTCTGCGCTAGCATCAAAGGTTAAAGGGTTACTAAGCTCTGAGACAGGAGGGGTTGGAGATATTCCTCCTGCTTGGGCTCCTGACATTAAAGTTACTTTTGATAAACCAAGTGCCGCAGCATTTGAAGCAGCACGACAGCTTAGAAATGTTAGACCGGAGGAGATGGTTGCAGCAGAGGCACTAGCAGCGGAAGCGCAGCGGTTGAATCTTCCTTTATTTCTTCCTGAAGCTGTTGGAACTGGTGGAATTAGACAAAGCGCACAAGTGGTAGCGCAACGTCCTGAGTCTATTGATATTGCCAAGAGAGCTATCGAAGGTAGAGCGAAGGAGCAGCTTAGTAGGCTTAGTGGAGTATTTAACGAGGTTAGCCCTGAAGTTAGTCCCTATCGTGGTGGGCTACGAATAGCAAACGCAGCTCAAAACATTGTCGAAACATTAAAGAATGAACGGGCTGCGATTGCAAAGCCTCTTTATGACCAGGCTAGAGCGGAAGCTCCTGAGATTGTTAATGAGTCTCTCACTAATCTTATTGCGAAGGATAGCAACCTTAAATCTGCAATCAGTAAGGTTAAGTCGTTTGCTGATAATGCTGACAAGGCTGATACGTCTCTTGATGTGTTGGATCAAGCTAAGCGTATTCTTGATGATAAGATAACCGCAGCTAAAAAAGCTGGCGAGTCTAATACTGCTAGAATGATTGGAAAGACAAGGGATAAGCTATTAAGCATCCTTGATGAAGCTTCTCCTACATATAAAACAGCAAGAGCGGAGTTTGAAGCTGCGAGTTCTGGTCTTAATGAGCTTGAGCGAACTAAGTTCAAAATGCTGATGGACATAGATCCAGAAGATACGAATAAGATTGGATCTATATTTAGGTATGAACCTGAACAGATCGCAGAGCTTCGTAAATCGTTTGCTGATGCTGGTCGTCTTTCTGACTTTGAAGCTGGTATTCGTGGATATTTACAACGAAGCCTTGAGGCTAAAAAGGAAGGATTTGATTTAGCTACTCAGTTTTCAAGCCCGATCCAGAAAAAGCGTCTTGAAGCGGCTCTTGGCGACAAAGCAGAACGAGTTCTCAAGGCTATTGATATAGAAGAAAAGATTGCTGCTGGTAAGCGTGAGTACCTTGGTCAGTCCACTACTCGAGCACAATTAAAAGCCGAGCAGAGACTTGAGGAAACGGCTGACAAAGCTCAAAAACTGGCAAAGAAGGGTTGGTCTGCTGCAACCTTAGAATTACTATCAAAAGCTCTAGTTAATCCTCCAGAGGCTAAGTTCTATGAAGATTTAGCAAGTTTATACTTTAGTCCTCGTGCTGGCGAGACGCTTACAGGACTTGCTCCTCTGGTAAGAGCATTACAAGCATCACAAGCTGCTGCGGAGGCTACTGGACAAGTCGCAGGAGGTTTTGGCCGTAGAGCTGCTGGTAGACTGGAAGGAGAAGTTAGAACTCCAACCAAGCCAATTAATAAGTCTGGGATGGCAGTAGGTGGGTTAGGTGCTGGCGTTGGAATACCTGAGATTGAACAAATGCTGGCAGACATTAACTCAGGAGGATTTATTGAAGCTGCTGAGCCAATACAGCCAGTAGTTAAGCAAGATATTGCATCCGTAATTTCTGAGCAGCCACCACTTATTCAGGCGATTATTCAGACTGAATCAGCAGGAAAGCCGCAAGCTAAAAGCAAGAAAGGTGCCACAGGCTTAATGCAATTAATGCCTAAAACGGCTAAGGAGCTCGGAGTAGACCCTACTGACCCGATTCAAAACATTGAAGGCGGGACACGATATATCAATCAGATGATACGTCAGTTTGGAGACGAGAAGCTGGCTCTTGCTGCATATAACTGGGGTCCAGGTAATCTGCAAAGAGCTATAACTCGCACAGAGAAAGAAGGTATTCCTGCAACCTGGGAAAACATATTAACTGCGGTTTATGTTCCCAGTGAGACTCGGAAGTATGTAGAAAAAGTTTTAACGAAGCGTAATGAATATAAATCAGTTTCTGAAACAGGCATAACTAGAGTTTCAGATGATAAAGATATGCTGAAGTATGATGATGTTGATTTAGCTAAGATTGCTAAAAGGGTTGGACAAGCAAGGCTAGATAAAGTTTTAGCTAAGTACAAGCCACAAGAAAGATTTACTGTTGAAGATGTATTAAATGCTCTTAATCTTGATGCACAAGAGTTAGGAGTTAATAGAAAGTCTATTTTAAGTAAAGCGTAGGTAAAGTATGAGCTGGTCAGGTGGAACATACCGCAAATGGAATTACAGTTCTAACGGCTGGACTGGAGATGCTTCTCTAGGTGTTGGCATTGAAGCTGGTCGACATGATAGCCAAGATGACGACTTCATGGATGGAATTAACCAGTGCTTGAACAAGACTGGTCAAAACTCCATGACTGGCAACCTCAACATGGGAACGAATAAGGTTACTAATGTTGGAAGCGGCACAGCATCGACAGACGCCATTACGCTTGGTCAGGCTCAGGCTGGAATTAATACTCAAGGTACTGCTCTTGAGATTACCAATACTCGATTTAGTAATGATTCTACTCCAACGCTTATACGCATACAAAAGTCTCGTGGAGCTGCTGTAGGAACAAATACGCTACTATCAACCAATGATAATATCGGCGGGATATATTTTGGTGGAGCTAATGGCACTGGCTATACAAATGCAGCAGGTATTTTAGCTTCTGTTGATGGCACTCCTGGCGCTACTAACGATATGCCTGGAGCAATGCGGTTTTATACTACGCCTGATGGCTCTGGAACGCTTACAGAACGAATGCAAATTAAAAGTTCTGGTGAGGTTCTTATAGATAGACCCTCTTCAATCAGCTCAGTTTATAGATTGCAAGTTGGAGATGGAGCGGGATTTAAAGGTGTAGCGATTGCTGGTGGATCATCTGCCGTACAAGATGGGTCATTTATAAATTTTATTAACGGTTCTGGTATTAGTGGTCAAATAGGAAACTTTTCAGCTCTCCAAGGCACCGCATACGATGGAAGATTTACATTCAAGAACCTAGGTGCTTCGTTTGTTGTTCTTGGACTTACTGCTGGAGCAGGTACAAACGCTATGAAGTGGCACAATGCCACAGGCGCATGGACATACGATACATCTTCGCTGCGTTATAAAGATAACATTGCGGATCATCACTATGGACTTGATGCCGTACTTGCTATGAGTCCAGTTACGTTTACTTATAAATCAGAGCCAGATCGTCACGATGTTGGTTTTATCGCTGAGGAGATGGTCAACATAGTACCAGAGATTGTGACTAAGAACGCAGACGGAGAACCTGATGCAATTAGTTATGACCGCCTGACATCAGTTCTTTGCAAAGCTATTCAAGAGCTTAACGCTAAAGTTGAAACGCTTACAGCACGAGTAGCAGCGCTTGAGGCGTAATGAAACTTAGGCTTGTCAGAGTATCAGAGCATAAAAACGCTACGCTTGGCGTCTTATGCCTTGATGGACGGCCTATGTTTGTTACCCTTGAAGATGCTTGGAAAGACAACGCTCGGATGGTTTCGTGTATTCCAAAGGGTACATACAAAGTTGTTTGGCATAAATCTCCAAAGTTTGGAAGTGTATTTAAGGTTCTCGATGTCCCAGGGAGAAGTGATATTCTCATTCATGCAGGGAATACTCACGAGGACACGCATGGATGTATCTTGCTCGGCATGATGTATGGAACGCTAGGAACTGAAACTGCAATTCTTTCTAGTAGAGCTGCGTTAGCTAATTTCATGACATCAATGCTTGAAGTTAAAGAAGCTGAACTGGAGATTGTATGCCCAGCGGAGATGTAACAGAAATGCGTTACTGGCTTGACCTTTTGATTAAAGGAGGAATTGGTATCGTAGTATCACTCATTGGTATGGATTACCGACAAGTCAAAACATCTTTGCAAGAGTTAGAGCAATCAAAGTATCGCATCACGATGGAAGTTCAGGTTATGCAGAATGAGTTATCTGGAGTGAAAGATAGGCTCGACCGCATTGAGAAAAAGTTAGATCGAGTATTAGATAGATGAGAATCATCTTTGTGTTGTTAGCATTTATGGCTACGGCACAAGCTCAGGCGGTTAGTTATATTGGGTTATGCAATAAGAGCTGGCCTTGCAGCAGAACTCTTGAGACGTGGAAGGGAAAGCCGATAGTCACTGGCTGGCTTGAAGATTCATTTGGCAAAAATTGTAAGTGCGCTAACGCAATTCTCAGGCAAAAGAAAGAAAAGACTATCCGTGTTCATCTTGCAAATGGTCCATGTCTTAGAAACAAGCGATGCGAGCGGCATGATGTGTTTTATGGTTACAGCATAGCGTCTGCAAATAGAGCCGCTAAGAATCCTAAATCACGATTACGAAAAAGATTAAATGTATTGGCTAATAAACTGAAGCAGCGGATTGAGCAGTCTAAGGGTCCGCTAACTTGTTACGTCTCACCTTGTTTGGAGTGTGACCTCAATGGACCCGCTAGAAAAGCTCTCATTAGTGCTGTATCTGCTACTTTGTCTAATTGTAGCATTGTGGATAATCCTCTCGGAGGACGTTGTTTACGAGGGACGATTTGTGAACGACACGGAATTGCTCCTAAACTCCATAAACCGTGTATAGCGGATTTAGATGGCACTGAGGTTAAGTCTAAGATTGACTTACAGCGATTCAAGCAGAACACTAAACAGTGCGATCTCAGTTTTTACTGGACCGCCTGGATGAACTGCAATCGCAAAGGAAGCCCCATTCCTTTCTTGAAACCCTCAGAGCGTGATTGCAGTCATCCAGTTTTATTATTTAGAAAGGTGAGGAACCTATGGAACTAATTATCGCATCGGTAGTACGTCACTTGTTGACCCTTTTTGCTGGTGGTCTTTTGACTATCGGCGTATCTGAGGCTGAATCAACTCAGCTTGCTCAAGCTGCTACTCCTGTTTTGTCTGGAGCTTTATTGTATGGTGTGTCTCAGATCTGGTCTATCAAGGATAAGAAGAAACGCTAGACTAAAACTCGAAAGCGTTTGTGTCGGAGTTTGCTTTCTTCTGAAGCTGGCTCTGCTTTATATGCTGTGGTTGATTCATACACATACCGGATGATTGCGATATATTGTCCGGTATTTTCTGCTTCCATTAAGTTCAGTTTAAAGTGTTTTGCAGCTTCTTTTCTAATCTGTGAGGCAACACCGTGCCCGTCATCGTAGAGCTGCTCTGATAGATATTCCAGGTTAAATGGTATTGGGTCTTTAGCAAAAATGAACCAACGCAATCGGTTAAGTTCTGCGATTGCCTTTAGGTTAAACTCGTTTTTGGTAAGTTTGTTAGTATTGTCGTGTTTGAGTAAATCGTTACTGTTGGAGTGGTTAAGTCGGTCAAAGAAGTAGCAGTAATCTTTTAAAGCTCGTTCGATAACTGCAAACCACAAGCTCCGTTCTGGAGTTTCCTGAGATACTGCCTCTTGATTGTGATTATAGGTGTTCTTGTCTTTTTGCATCGACCAACTTGAGCCAATCTTCTAGAAACATTGTCACCAGCCAAGGCTTATGATTACGTCTATGAGCGACGATTGGTGTTTTGTCGTGGCAATCGTTTACTGCTTGACTGATTGCCTGGTCGATATTTAACCGCTCTACCCGTTTACATTCGATGTGAAAGTTGGATAGTTCGGTGCATTCTACGTCAGCGTCTCCGGCTGCTCCGCAGAATTGCTGAGTACGTCTCGCAGTGTATCCGTACTCTCGTAATTTTCCGGCTAGTTCTCGTTCTCCGGCACTGCCTTTCTGCTTAGAATTTATCATAAACCTTCTGTACTGTATCTGACGGCACGCATAGATCAGTCTTGCCGGTTAATACGCACCAATGAATCGGAGCATCTACCTTTTTAGGAGCATAACAACCAGATATCAGCATCAATGCGAGCATTAGTTTAATCACTTTTTCTTTTTCTCCTTAGTGATATTTTTAATCTTTCCAGCGTTCTCCATCGCATAGAAAACCTGATTACCCTTATCTTTCCCGTACTGCTTCTCGAGTGCTGCTCTTATTTTGAGACCCTTTTTATTCAGCGGCATATAATCCTCCGTATAGTTTGCCCATGAGCAGTATACAGATTATGCGTCTCCCCAGTCATCGTCATCCTTGCTTGATGAGTGCTTTCGCAGTTCGTCGATAATATCGTATACCTCGTGGATTTTTACTCTGAGCAGAGCGTTTTTCCATCCTGCGATAAACGCCTCTCTGAGTTCGTCCCAAGAGGGTTCTACATCTTCTTCTTCTAGCATCCTGATGTAGCAGTCTGCGTAGCGGTCAAATTCGTCTTTCTTCATTTACGCTCCATGTAGATGCCAGGACCACACAATAGATTCACCTGAACAGCCTCACACGACATTACGGTTTCGAGCACGATTTTAGCGAGTGCTTCTGGCTCGCAGTTGTAGTTTCTGTCGATTATTTCCCGTAAGTCTGGCCGAGACTCGTATTTGTATTTGTAGTCGTCGTTTTCACGAATTGTGAGGGTAACTTGCCATTTACCGTCTGTAATTGTGTGTAGACTGTAGATTTTCATAGTTGCACCTAAATTAACTCGTCAATTTCGACGTGTATGAGTTCGTGGATTAAATCTGACTGCGGAACTGACCAGTATGGGGTTTTTAGCGTTTGTCCGTTTCTATCTTTGCTAACGTAATATTTGTCTTGTTTGCAGACCCTACCCCACTGCCAACCTACAATCCGCAAGTCGGGGTATATGCCGACCACGAAATAGTATTTGTAGTCGTCTTTGTCTCTGGGTCGGATTGGCATTGCTGCTGTAAGTCTAGTGCTGGACCGCACTTCTACGTTATGCCCTACGTCAGCTATCGCTCGGTCTGAGCTGCTGAGATTGCAGTAGAGTCCCAGAACCTTAGCTACTGTAGCCTCTGCTATTGCTCCGTGTATGTCAGTAGCAAATTCGTCGTTAATTATTTCCTTTTGATTGTTAGTTGCTTGTCTCTGTATGGCTCTAAAACGCCGCTGTAGCCCTGCTATTGCTGCGTTGAAGGCTTCTCCATGGTCTAGTCTAAAACGTGTCACGTTGTGTCTCCTGTGGCTTAAAATGGGATGTCGTCTTCGATTATCTCCTTAACTACTGCTGCGACACTGGGATGAGCTGGCCGTGTATCAACGGTTGATACAGGCTCTTGAAACTCCTCATGAGCCCAGGTTGTAGCTTGATTAATGAGATCGGCGAGGATGCGTAAATCGCCGGAGAAGTAGCTTTTTGTCTCCTGCCATTCAGTCGCATCTTTAGGCTTGTAAGTTTTGCGGATTGTAAAGCTCACACCACCGTTTTTGGTTGGCCAAGCAGCTATATCAATCCCTTTCTGTTTCCAGCTATGTAGCGGTCGTCCCATATTATTATTCCTTTGTTGATATATAACCGCCAATCGAATAGCATATACACTTATGGAAAACAATATAAAACCAGTAGAGCCTTGGGTGGACACCAACGCACTACTAAAGCACTTAAAAATATCAAGAGCTAAATTCGAGCAACTAATACTTGAAGGGTTGCCGATGATGAGAATTGATGCGTTGCGGAGATTTAGAATCTCTGAGGTTGAGGAATGGCTAAAGAATAGGAATCAGCAATAGAAAAGCCACTCAGCTTGGTCGGCGTGGAGTGGCT
>Ga0196901_1000874_pt1 | contig 15427 bp, 19 predicted proteins | sample CB_VirMetaG_FD_169099 | JGI IMG/M metagenome (GOLD analysis project Ga0196901, IMG submission 169099) | Freshwater to marine saline gradient viral communities from Chesapeake Bay - CB_1504_1 Viral MetaG (v3) (version 3) | ecosystem: Environmental > Aquatic > Marine > Coastal | place: USA... | reverse complement strand
CCGTGAAGATCTACATGCTCTTAAGATACAAAATGAAACATTAATGGATCAAATACACGACATGCGTGTTTCTTATGAGCAATCATTACAAAACGGTAACACTAAACTCTAAACTCGTTCCAAGCATTTGTCGTAATAGGGTACTCCTGCTTAACAAATTCATTAATTACCTGAGCATATTCAATAATTTCACTTTGTGCTCCATGGCCAAGACGCAGGGAACAGAAGTGCAAAAGTGCATTAAGGCTAGCAGTCCATCTCCATCGTACATACATTGCATAAGCAGGCAGGAGAAGTCTTGCCTGTTCTGGGGCTACCCCATCTTTTAAGGCTTCTTCATAATCGTGAATTCCACGGCTTACAGAGGCTCGTAATCTTTGGAGACACTTTGCCCCAACCTCACTGTTTACGGCTTCCCCAGACCCTTGCTTAAGGCTCTCAGGGGCACTCCTCCATTGACCAACAGAAGGAATGTAGAAAACTTCATTTTCAGTAACGTATCTCCTAGAAGATTCATTCCATCCAAGTTGATCATCAAGATGTGTAGATCCAACAGAATGCTTGTACCATTGTCTTGCTACCATAAGAGGTGCATAGATTTCAAAGGTCATAGCACAATGTCTAAAACAAGCATCATGTTTATGTTTAACCAAAAAGTTAATCAAATTAGTGTCTTTATCTTCAAGAGAAGAAACTTCTTTATCAAAAGAAACTCTTGCAGAATTTACTACATCAAGATCAGAACCCATATTATTGACTAATCGAACATAGCCATGGTCCAAGACTGGGATTTGAGACACGATTTACCTTTCAGATTTAGGAGAGATTCTTTCTTTTTTCTTTCTACAAGATAATTATAATCATCTTTTTAAGACTTGTCAAGTTGAAACGATAACGATTTGATCACAATCATAAACTGATATAATAGAATTAAAATTGATAGGAGTATAAACATATGACACCAGGAAAGTATAACATCGTATGCCCTCAAGGGTCAACGTTTAATCAAGAGTTTACTTACTCTATCAATGATGTTCTTGTAGATCTAACAACATATACCTCAAAAATGCAAGTAAGAGAGAAGCATACTAGTACAACTGCTCAATTAACTCTGACAACAGAAAATGGTGGTATTTCTCTGGGAGGAGCATCAGGAACCTTTACAGTAAACATTTCTGCATCTGATACTTCTGCACTATTTGCAAAAGACTATGTATATGATCTTGAACTTATATCTAGCGGAACAGTTACAAGAATAATCGAAGGTAAATTTATAGTTACCCCTGAGGTAACCAAATGACAGGAAGTATCTCTGTAGACACATCCGAAGTTATTGTCACACCAATTGAAAACAAGGTTGACATTAATGTTTGTGAACAGTCTGTAGAAGTTAATGTTGGATCTTCTGGACCACAAGGACCAAGGGGATCTCAATTACTTTCGGGTACGGTAAATCCGTCACCCATTATTGGCTTGGTCGGAGACCAGTATTTAAATATAACTACTGGATATGTATTTGGACCAAAAACAGAAAGTGGATGGGGAGCGGGAAGTGAGTTAGGAATTGGTCTAACACTAGATGAAGTAGCCTATACTCACCTACAACTTACCTCATCCAGCACTTGGAGTATTGTTCATGAACTTGACTTTACCCCAAATGTCATAGTAGTCGATCTAAACGGAAATGTTATAGAAGGAGATTATCAATACAGTGGAAACACGATAACTGCTACATTTTCCCAGGCTATCACTGGAGCGGCTTACTTATCTTGAAAGGAGATGAATTAAATGGCAAAAAGATTTTTAACTGATATTAATTTAACTGGCAATCAGTTGCAGAATGCCACATTAGTGGGCACTACTTTTGAGAAATTGTCAGCCGATCCAATAACAAACCTTTTTGAAGGAAGAGTTTATTACAATACCGTAGACGATGGTCTAAAGGTATATGACGGTACAGTTTGGAAAAGCGTAGGTGCAATCACAGACGTTGTAGCAGGAACAGACATTGACGTTTCTGTTGTAGATGGGGTAGCAACAGTAAGTCTTGAAGCAGAAATTTCTTCAGGAACAACTGGTAATGCTGCCACTGCCACAAAGTTGGCTACAGCCAGAGCAATTCAACTTAGTGGAGATGTAACTGGAACCGCAGACTTTGACGGTACTCAAGCAATCAACATTTCAACAACAATTGCTGCAAATAGCGTAAACCTTGGCACAGACACAACTGGAGATTATGTTGCAGGCGTTAGTGCTAGCGATGGAATCGCAGCAACTGGAACTGGGGAATCAGCAAGCGTTGCTCTAACCAACACAGATAAAGGTTCTTCACAGAACATCTTTAAGAATGTTAGCGATGGAACAACATCAGTAGTTGCTGACAGCAACAACGATACTTTGACAATTTCCGCAGGAACTGGAATATCTGTAACGGCAAGCCCATCAACTGACACGTTGGAAATTGCAAACACAGGTGTAACCGCTATTGCTGGAACAACAAATCAAGTTGAAGTGTCAAGTTCAACTGGTTCAGTAACCCTTTCACTTCCAAATGCAGTTATTTTCCCAGGAAGTGTAACACTCAATGCAGATCCAACACAGCCTCTACATGCTGCAACAAAACAGTATGTTGATGGGGCAGTATCTGGTCTTGACTGGCATCCAGCAGTCAACTTGTTCGCAGACACAAACGTAAACCTTACAGGATCAACAAACACACTTGTTATTGATGGTCATGCTCCACTTGACGATACAGATGATGGATACAGAGTTCTTCTTACAGGTCAATCAACAAGTTCAGAAAATGGTATCTACGAATACTTAGACAATGGATCAACCTATACATTAACAAGGCCAGAAGATGCTGATGTATATACAGAACTAGTTGGTTCATCAGTATTTGTTATGGAGGGTACTGGATATGGAACTACCTCTTGGGTTCAGTCAAATCACTATATATCAGATTTTACTGGACAGAACTGGGTACAGTTTTCTGGTCAAGGAACGTATACTGAAGGAAATGGTCTAAATCTAACTGGAACAGTTTTCTCAATTGACACAACAGTAACAGCAGATCTTTCTACCCCTCAAACACTGACCAATAAAACGCTGACAAACCCTTCAGTTTCTGGACTATACCTTTTAGATAACGAAATTGTTATAGAAGGAGATCCAGACACTAGTGAAACAAGACTGGTATTTACAAATCCAACTGATGACAGAACAATTACATTTAAGGATGCAAGCGGAACTGTAGCCTTTACAGGAGACATTACCACTGCAATTGATGCTCTTAGTACAACTGATATTGAAGAAGGAACAAGACTTTACTTCACAGATGAGCGTGCTCAAGACGCAGTTGGCCTTAATATAACAGGAAGTAACTCTCTTGCCGCTACATATAACGACGGAACAGGAAACTTTACATTTGACACTACCTTGGCAACAACAAGTTACATGTCAAAAACAAGTGGTCTTACCGTTGAAATTGCGGCAGTAGAAACAAAACTTGTTGCAGATGGATTCACAAAGAAGGTATCCGCAAATGTAGGAAACGCAATAAATACATCATTTGCTTTAACTCATGGACTAGCAACAAGAGACGTTCAGGTTCAAGTTTATGATAGCGCTACATACGATACCGTTGAATGTGATGTTGTCAGAACAGATGCAAACACTGTAACTGTTTCTTTCTCAAGCGTCCCAACAACAGATGCATACCGTGTAATAATCGTAGGATAATTAGACATATTAGAGTGGTGGTAGGCAATAGCCTGCCACCCTCTTTTGTTTATAGTATAATTTAACATATGACAACAATCTTTCCACCAGATCCAGTCTTAGATGAGGTGTTTGGGTCTTATCGATGGGATGGAGAGGCTTGGGTACTTATTGGAATAAACTTCTCTGTAGACTATGCAAGTTATTCAGAACTTCTTTCTCATGAGGTTGATAGTACAAGTGTTCATGGAATTACAGACACCTCTACCCTAGAGACACAAACTGGGGCACAGACAAAGGCAACTACAGCGCTAAATAGTGCAAATTCTTATACTGACACAAAGGTATCTGCTGCGACTCCCTCACAAACAGGAAATTCTGGAAAATTTTTAACCACAAATGGGACAACAACGTCTTGGGGGTTAGTAGATTTAGTTACAAAAGCAGATCTTGAGAGTCCAACTTTTACAGGAACTCCATTAGCACCAACACCGTCATTTGGAACTAACACCACTCAAATAGCAACAACTTCATTTGTTCAAAGTGCCGTAGACTCTGTTTCTTTAAACACACAAACATCCTCCTATACATTAGTTTTATCAGATGCAGGAACATTGGTCATTATGAACTTAGGTTCAGCAAATAACCTTACTGTTCCATTAAACTCCTCAGTCCCCTTTGCCGTGGGAACACAAGTGCCCATTCTTCAATTGGGTACAGGTCAAACTACCATTGTTGCTACTAGTGGAGTTACCATAAGATTTACCCCAGGATTAAAATTAAGAACTCAGTATTCAGCAGGTGCCCTCATTAAAATAGATACTGATACTTGGTTGCTCTCTGGCGACATTGTGGCATGACCCCAATGATATAATGAACGTATGGCTATATCCAAACGCTTTCTTCAGCCAATAAATCTTTTAAATTCCGCAGCAGATCCAACAACTGCTGATACTGGCGACTTTTATTATAATACTACAACAAAGCGTGTAAGGAATTACAACGGAACTGCTTGGACAGACGTTGGTACAACGACAAGGGTTTCATCATCCCCCCCCACAATAAAAGACGTTGGGGATGGATGGTTTGATAATACAACTGGTTCTTTTTATATTTATGACGGTACTTACTGGGTAGAAGTTACCAGCGTTATGGTAGTTGGATTAGATGCAGATCCAAGTCCATTATTAAATGCTGATCTAGATGCAAATAGTTATAACATAATAAATATAGATAAGTTGACATTTGATGATTCACCAGAGTCAACAATATCTCAAGCATCTATTATGTGGAATACTGCTCAAGGAACATTCAGCATTGGAATGTCTAACGGTGTAACTCAGACAGTTGGAAAAGAGTCCTACCTCCCAGCAGCAAACAATTCCTCAGGAGTTATCATCCCAACAGGATCTCTTGTAATGTCAACGGGAGCATCATCAGATAGATTAAATATTGCCAAGGCAATCTCTGATGGAACTGTAGAGGGATCTAGAATACTAGGTTTTGCTGCACACAATATAGCGATAGGATCTCCTTCTGCAATAGTCATGACAGACGGAATCATCGATGGATTAGACACCTTTTTGTGGACTGCTGGAACGATTCTTTATCCAAACCCTGCCGTTGCAGGAGGATTAACCTCTACACAAGGAATCGCTCCAAGTATTAGGGTTCCTGTAGCAACCGTTCTAAGTCAAAGTTCAACTACAGGGAAAATTCTTGTAAGAATGCGTCATGGATCTTCCTTGGGTGCAACAGAATCAAACGTTAAGATAACTAGTCCCATAAACAATGACGTTATTTCATACAGTTCAGAATTTGGTATATGGGTAAATAAACAAGCAACTGGAGGAGGTGGAGGAGCAAGCATTATTGTTTCTGACGTTGCCCCATCATCTCCTGACGCAGGCGCTATGTGGTTTAACAGCACAAACGGAAAGATGTATATCTATTATGATGCTTATTGGGTAGAAGTGGGATCAAGTTCAGAAAGTGGCGCGGTATCTACAGACGTAGCCCTCTCTAATTCTTGGTGGCTAGGGGTATAATTAAAACATGGGATTAGTCAGAGTAGGTGTAGCAAACCCTACCGCAAATACTGCAACAACACTTTTCACAAGTGATAATCAGTATCTTATGTCGGTTATCGCTACAAATAAATCCTCAAGCATAAATACCTCTCTTAGAATTTGGGTACAGCCAAGTGGATCTTCTACAGAATCTGAATATGCCTATATGATTTATGACCTACCACTTGACTTTTCAAACTCATACGAAAGTTTTAGATTTGCAGTAAACCAAAATGATGTTGTTCGTGTATCTGCCTCAACATCTAGTGTTTCTTTTTCAGCATACGGATTAATTCAGTATGACGTAAAGATTGGGGCAGGTATAAGTTCTTATTTAGACTCAGCCCCCGCAAACCCAGTAGATGGGATGATTTGGATAGACGCAGATGGAGTTATTTCTGGAAGCGCTTCCAAACCAGCATATGTTTATAGTGCTGCTTCTGCTCAATGGCTTGCGTTAGCAGGTGGATCTTTAAATACCGCAGCAGATTATACTTGGAGTGGAACAAATACTTTTACAGGAACCGTAATAATTCCAGGGTATGAAAAAGAAATTACCCTACAATCTTCTGCCCCAACATCTCCATCATCAAGCGATCTTTGGGTTGACAGCGTTTCTATGCAACTAAAGGTTTATAACGGCTCCGCATGGGTAGCACTAGGAGCGGCAGTAGATGATAGCCAACTAGTTATAGCCCAAAGGATGTTTGCGTAATGAGTGGGCTACGGAGATTCCTTCCTTCTAGACCAACTAGTGAGTTTTTAAACTATCAGAAGTATGGAGCCAAAATACCCTCTATTGCCATAGGAGGAGTTACCTCTGTTGCGGGTGGATACACCATACACACATTTTCAACAACTGGAGCGAGCAATTTTCAGATAATTTCAGGAATAAGTGTTGTTGATTACCTAGTCGTTGCAGGCGGGGGTGGAGGTGGAGCGTGGGTTGGCGGTGGCGGCGGCGCAGGAGGTTATTTAACTGGCTCAATCAGTCTAGGCACAACAACTTATGCTTTGTCGGTAGGGTCAGGAGGTAAGGGTGCCTTAAACCCAGGCTCCTACACGAACTTACCTGGATCGAATAGCGCTGCAAGTGGATTAAACAGTGTTTTTCATAATATAACTTCTGTAGGAGGAGGACGAGGAGGTTCTTGGTCGGCAGAATCTCCAACAAATGGAGGATCTGGAGGAGGGGGTACTGGTCAAGGAACGGTGTATGGAAATGGAACAGTTGGCCAAGGTAATAGAGGAGGAACAGGAAGGGGTGTAAGTCTAGATGAAACTGGTGGTGGTGGAGGAGCAGGAGCAGTTGGTCAAGACTATTCCTCAAAGGGGGGCGACGGCGGTATAGGATTACAAAATTCTTTTTATGGAACCACCACATATTATGCTGGTGGCGGTGGTGGTGGAAAACACGACCCAGGTACACCAGGAACTGGAGGATTGGGAGGTGGGGGAAATGGTCTCGCCGCTTCCACGGCAAAAGCGGGAAATGGAAATGCAAATACTGGTGGCGGTGGCGGAGGTAATGGTAGAAACGGCGGCGAAAGGTCTGAGGGGGGCGACGGCGGATCAGGTGTGATAATAATTAGATATATAAGTTAAAGAATATAAAAAAGGAAATTGATATATGCCTAGATTTAAAACAACAGAAATGATTATTAAGGGTACAGAAGAATATTTTGATGAAAATTGGATGGACTCTCCATTCTTACAATTACCCGATTCAGATGCGTGGGATTACTCAAGAGAACTCAATATAGAGGACATAGATATTTGGGAGGTAATCTCAGAAATGTCTGGACCTACAGGTCTATATGCTGCATGGCTTCCTTATGCAGAGTTCTATATGATTATCAATAGAAGACAAATAGACTCAACCTATTATGGCAAGGGTTCAGATGATCCTGCATCAAAACGTTGTGACGAACTTGGAATCCACTACCCAAAGAAATGATATAATTTATATATGGCTACCTTTTCAAAATCACCCCTATCTGGATCAACAAACGGAAAAGGTGTTAACGTAGCAGCAACTGCTACAACAGGGACAACTGTTCATACTGCCGTCGCTGGCACATCATCTTTTGATGAAGTTTGGATGTATGCAGTAAATACATCAGTCTCCTCTGTAAAGTTGACCGTACAGTATGGCGGAACGGTGGAAGCAGACAATATTGAAATAACAATTCCAGGAGAATCAGGGTTAGTTCTCGTAATCCCAGGTCTATTCCTCAATAATGCTCAAGTAGTCAGGGCATTTGCAGCAACAGCAAACGTTATATCTATTCATGGTTATGTAAATCGGGTGACCGCATAATGCCAGGATTTTTAGTACCAGCACAACAAACACTTAATCCATTTACTCCAACAGGTAACATTGCAGCAACAACGATTGCAGATGCAATAGTTGAACTTGATAGTGAAAAGGGTAAGACAGAGCAGGTTGTTAGAGTTTACGATCACGAATCCCATCGAAACATAGAAATATCTTCACCAACTGAGGGAATGGTAACGTATTTAAAAAGTTTAAAGACCATAAATGTTTATAATGGAACTGATTGGATTGAGGTTTCTGGCGGTGGCGGTGGCGCTGCTTTTAATGATTTCTTTCTTATGGGTGCATAATTTTCATGATATAATTTATAGAGGAGACATAAATGCCTACAGAATATAAAAATTTTAAAATACTAGGAACAGCAGGGTTAACCATTTATGAAACATTGTGTAGCACCACCTCTTTAAGTACTGCTGTAATTTCTACTATTTCTATTTGCAATAGAACTACAACAAACAAACAATATAGACTTGCAATTGTTGATAGTGAAGGCACACCAGCAACTTCAGAATTTATAGCGTTTGATGCTACAGTTGCTCCTAATGATACTTCTTTTATTACTGTAGGACTTGTTTTGAAAAATTTGCAGTTTGTTCGAGTTTCTTCTACGGATAGCAACGTTACATTTTCTGCACATTTTGCGGAGATAACGTAATGGCTGTTTCTAGGTTAAACTTTCCAACATTTTTTAATATGACTTCTACATTTACACCAAATGTTACTGGTGGAACAATTACTACTGTTGGTGGATATAAAATTCATACATTTACTTCCACAGGAACAGACAATTTTGCAATGCTTAGCGCACCTCCAAATCAACAGGTAGAATATTTGGTTGTCGCTGGTGGAGGGGCTGGAGGATCTAGACACGGATCTTCTGGAGGAGGCGCAGGAGGGTATAGATCTGGAACTTTAACTATGAATGCTGGATCATATCTAATAACTGTTGGTCAGGGTGCTGCTGGAACATTCTTCCCACAAAGTCAACCAGCATTAAGAGGGCAAGATTCATCAATATCAAATACAGTTGTTTCTGTTGGTGGTGGAAGGGGGGCAGGTTATAGCGATTGGGGTGGATACCCAGGTGGTTCAGGTGGCGGTGGAGGTAGTTCTGCAAATCATACAGGTGCTGGCGGCGGTGGTGCTGGTGGTGTAGGTGGTAATGCTGGTTCTGCAAATTCTAATGCAGCAGGTGCAGGAATTGTTGGTCAAGGTAATGCTGGTGGAATATCAAGTACCTCATATCCCAACGTAATAGCAGGAACAGGTGGTGCTGGACTTAGTAGTTCAATAACTGGAACCTCTTTTGAACGCGCAGGAGGTGGCGGTGGCGCTGCTTGGAACACCCCATCTGGCCCACGCCCAGGTTCGGCTGGCGGCGGATCTGGTGCTGGCGACAATCAAAGTGGCGGCTCTGCTACAACAAACAGCGGAAGCGGAGGCGGAGGAGGTAATGGGAATCCTTCTGCTGGTGGAAATGGTGGACCAGGAATAGTTGTTTTAAGATATTTAGTTTAATCTGTATATATATTTTCTTCCAAGTATTTTTTCAAAGACGGCTTATTTTTAGCAGAATTAAACCACTTTGTTTTTCTGCTTTCCATATTTTTTAATATTTTTTTAATATATAAAGGATCTATTTGATTGTTAAAGTAAATCTTTTGATCAACTAAATCATATACTGGATAATTCATTCCAACAGATATATAAGATATTCCAGCAAGAGGATCAGGTATATTGCTAAACATTTTTTTATGATGTAAATCAAAAAATCCTACATTCATAGAAGGTTCTAAATTTACCATTTCAGGAGAGAATGTTTTATTCTTTATAGTTTTCCAATATTTTGTATTATCTCTGATAGATAAAGAATAATGCATAGAAACAAATTCTGCAAGGTTGTTGTATATACCTCTTGTTGCAGCATTATAAACATCTCTGTCCCATTGTGTTACATCATCTCTAAGCAAAGATTTTGCTAATTTTGTAATAAACCATTGCGTTGTAAAAAGACCATTACTTTCTAAAGGCTCAATAAATCCAGCAGATAATCCTATGGCTACAACATTTTTTACCCAAGTTCGTTCATGTATTCCAATTTTAAACTTTATGTCTTTAAATTCTAATTTTTCTATATCATTTTTTTCTCTCTTTACAGACATTTTATCAGACATTAAATATTTTTTAAATTCTTCTTTGGCAGTATCTGGATTAACAAATTTATCTGAGTAAACATATCCAGAACCCAAGCGTGACCATAGAGGTATGTTCCAGCACCAACCATTTTCTATAGCGGTACAATTGGTAAAAGGCTCTAACTCTTTTTCTTTATCTATATATGGAATTTGTGTAGCCCAAGCCCTGTTATTGGGAAGCATGTCTTCATAAGAAACAAACTTTTCATCAAGGTATTGGTTTATGAGCAAACTTTTAAATCCAGTACAATCAATAAATAAATCTGCAAATATTTTTTCTTTATCTTCAGATATTAAAAATTCTATTCCTTCATCATTTATTTTTGCATCAATGATATTTTTTTGAATTAATTTAACTCCTCTAGGAATACAATAATTATTTTTTAGCCATTGACCAAAAAGAACAGAATCAAAATGATAAGCAACATCGGTCTTTGGATTAAAGTTTTCAAATTCACCATATTTGTTGGTATCGTATTTATTATTTTCAAACAAAAAAGAATGAGGAAAATAAGACCTAACAAAATCTTGTACTGGAATGTCTGGATAATATGCTTTTAGTTCCATCCAATCATTTAATCCGTTAAAAGTATTGTCTGTATATGGCTTTCTGAAAGGATAGTGAAATGAACCAGAATTAACATCATAAAAATCAGTAAATTTTATGCTCATTTTATATGAAGCGTTAGTAGATCTCATAAAATCTTTTTCATCTATCTCTAGATAATCTCTAAAAAATGTTATATCCGCTAGAGTGCTTTCTCCAACACCAACTATTGGTATGTCTGGACTTTCTACAACAAAAAATTCTTTCTCAGGGAATGTTTTTGATAAAAAAGCAGCAGTCATCCAGCCAGAAGATCCACCACCGACAATAACTATTTTATTTATTTTCATATTATCTTGTCCTTACTATATAAGATTTATAATCTTTGTTATATCCAATACCAAATCTTTTATCAAATTTATATTCTGAAAAAGGACCATTTTTGTCAACATAATGTATAAAAGATTGAATGTGAAAATTTTCCTCTGGAGGAGAAAACATTTCTCTAGAATGCTCTAATTCTATGCCCTTATAAATTACTATATCCCCTGGTTCCATGTTAATTTTTTTTCCATCTATAACAATAGGCCAAGTATATTTTGACTGATCGTAGTTATAATCTAAACAAACGGTAGCAGAAATTTCACAAGATTCTCTATCTGTGTGAGGTTCTAGAATATCTCCAGTTCTATATACTCTATAAAAAGAATATGTTGGAAATAGTTCTAATCCAGTATTTTCTTCTATTACTGGTAACATTTTTAACAACAATGTTTCCATTGCAGAATCTCCATATTTTGCATGAGCATTTGGAACCTGTCCCCCATCAGTTTTGAAGTCTTGTATTTCATCAAATAGAGCATACTGAGAAATAAATTTTATTAATTCTTCAGAAACTATATTTTTTACAAAAACATACTTATTTTTTTTAAAATAATCTACATTGTTCATATTTTACTTTTCCTAAAGTCTATCTTTTATCCATGTAACAATAGAATATTTTGTTCCATCTTTTACTGGATGTGCTATATGTGCATAAGGGTAATTTGATGGAAAAATAATAAGCATTCCTGGTTCTGGTTTAATTTTAATTCCAAAATTTGGAAACTCTATTTCTCCTCCCACATAATCATCATTAAGGTATAAAACAGCAGAAATGGATCTACCAGTAGAAGTGTCACCATCTGAATGGATCTTGTATTCCTGCCCAGATCTATATCTCAGCATATTGTATGGCTCATGATAAAGGTTTAAAACTTTATGTTTTTCTGCATATGGAATTGTTGCGGCTAAAAGCAAGACATAAAACTGATTATGAATATTTTGCATTAACTCATTGTTAGTAATTTTAGCAAAGTCAGTTATTCCAAGGTTGTAATTTGTTCTATATTCCTGACTCTTTCCATGACTTAATGTTTCAGCATAACTCCAAGAAATTCCAGATTCAGGGTTTGCACATTCTTTGTCTACAGCATCAATTGTTTCTTTGCATTCAGGCCAAACGTTTTCAAATATTTCTATACATCCACCAACAATTGAATTTGGATGTAGCGTTCCTGGAAAAAAGTTGTTTATTTCTATTGCCACTTTTCATCCTTTCTAAAGAAAAATTATATCATGTGGTAGTATATCGATATGCCAAGATGGAAGGTAACTGAACAAATTCTTAACTTGTCAAAAGATGGAGAGTTTTTTGACGAGAACTGGATGAATTATGACAGCATATGGCAATACGCACCAGAGCCAATCCCTTGGAATGGAAGCAGACCTATCAGGTTTGAAGATGTAGATCTTTGGGAGGTAATTACAGAAATGAGTGGTCCTATCGGAATCTATGCTGCATATCAACCATATGCTGAATATTATATAGTTACCCAAAACTGGAAAGTAGTTACAGAATTTGAAGGATGGATGGCAAACGAAAGACTTGAGCAATTTTTAATAGAAAGCAATATAGTTTATCCTAAAACTAAAAATTCACCTACCCCTCCTGAACAAAAAAATGTAGAAAAAAAACTTATTATATCAACAGGTATAATAAACGCCAATAAAAAATAGCCAACAATATCGATGCTTTTGATGTTAGAATGATATAATTCTAATATGGCTATAGTTCGTCTTGCTCTATCTAATCCCCCAGCAAGCACAACAACACTACTTCATACAGCAACAAGAAATTCAATTGTTTCTGTAATTGCTACCAACAAGTCGTTATCTACAGCAGCCAATATCTTAATGTGGGTACAGCCACAAGGATCTTCTTCTGAATCTCAGTATGTTTATTTAGCATATGACACAATAATTCCAGTAACAAACTCCTTGGAAACATTCAGATTTCCTTTAAACGTGGGAGATTCTTTATATATAAGTTCTTCTACCGCAAACCTTTCTTTCTCTTTAAATGCCATATACGAGTCAAATGGAACATCAAATATAACAGCATCATCTACCTATCCATCTAATCCAGCAATTGGTGATGTATTTGTAAACACTGCTGGAAACAACGTTCTTTATTGGACAGGATCTGCTTGGGTAAATGGGGTAGCAGATATTTCTCTTTATCCATTTTCTGCCTATCAATCATCTGCTCCAGCATCCCCAGTAACTGGACAAATTTGGATTGATTCAGATGACAACGCTACCTATGTGTGGAGTGGTTCTACATGGATTCCCACCACATCCCCAGGATCTTCCTATCAGTCAGATGCTCCAGTATCTCCAACCCCTAAAGCAGGCCAATTGTGGGTAGATTCAGATACAAGTATTCAGTATGTTTGGACTGGTAGTTCATGGCTTGCTCTTTCTGACCCAGATATGGTTACCCTTACTGGTACACAAACTTTAACTAACAAAACATTAACTTCTCCAACACTAAACTCTCCTCAATTAAATACACCAAATACAACCATTGCGTTAAATCCAAGGGTAGCGTCTTACATAACGGTAATGTCAGACAGAGATAGTTTAGTTGAAATGAATGTTGCTTCATCAAATACCTTTACCGTTCCCTTAAACTCTTCTGTTGCTTTTCCTATAGGGTCAACAATAAACGTAGTTCAAACTGGAGCAGGGCAAACAACTATCACTGCAACTGCTGGGGTAGTCATAAATGCAACCCCAGGACTTAAATTAAGAACTCAATGGTCTACCGCAACTCTCATAAAAAGAAACACAGACACTTGGCTAGCCTTTGGTGATCTCATAGCATGATGATATAATTGAAAAATGTCAGTAAGAATTCAACTTCGTAGAGATACCGCTATAAACTGGACAACAAACGATCCAATCCTTGCAGAAGGAGAATTAGGCTTAGAAATTGATAGCGGTAGGTGGAAGGTTGGAAACGGACTACACGCATGGGACGCACTCCCGTATTCAAACTCAATCTTCTCAGGACCAGCAGTTATTGCAGATAGTAGTTCTGGAACTGCCTTAAGAATTACTCAAACGGGAACAGGAAACGCACTTGTAGTAGAAGATGAAATTAATCCAGACGCAACACATTTCGTAATCAACTCAGATGGATATGTAGGAATTGGAAAAACAGATCCAATAGCGTTACTTGATGTTGACGGTGGATCAAGATTTTCTGGACAAATTACATCAACAGTAGCCACAGGAGCAGCACCAATTGTTGTTGCCTCTACAACATCTGTAACAAATCTTAATGCAGATATGCTTGATGGAAGTCATGCTTCTGACTTTTCTCTAACATCTCATACTCATTCAGGAGACTTTCAACCAGTAGATGGTGATCTGACAGCAATTGCCGCCCTTACTGAAACAGTGGGTCTTCTAAAAAAGACAGCGGCCAATACATGGGCTATTGACGACACAAGTTATCTTAAGGTTACAGACGCATCAACTAACTATCAAGCAAAGGATAATGATTTAACTGCTATTGCTGCTTTAACAGGTACGGCGGGACTGTTAAAAAAGACAAATACAGATACTTGGATACTAGATACAAGCCTATATGCCCTTGACGATAAGGTTGTTCATGACACAATGGACGAAACAATTGGAGGGGCTAAGACATTCACCAATCCATTAACGGTCCAATCAATAGTTACAGCAAACAACTACGACATTGGTTTAACAACTCTTTCGACAGATTCAATTAACTTAAACTTTTCAGGAGAAACTGGACTTTATACAAGGACAGCAGCAGGAGCCATAACATTTACCGCCACGAATTACCGTGCTGGTGCAATTAAGACAGTGAGAATACTTCCTGGGGGATCAACAAGAACGTTGTTTTTCCCTCCGTCATGGGTCTTTGTTGGAAATAAACCAACATCTATATCGGGAAGCACAGTGGGAATTCTTACTGTAACTTCATTTGGAACAACAGAAGCAGATTGTGTGGCTGCTTGGGCGGTACAAGCCTAATGCCTATACACGGTTTTAGGAACATGGCTCTAACTGCTCAACTTCCCAAGCCAGAAGTTTCTGGAGGAACTTTTACTTCTGATGCAACTTATTATTATAGAAAATTTACTTCAGGAGGAACTCTATCTGTAACAAATGGATCTATAAACGTTGATTATTTAATAGG
>Ga0196901_1000872_pt1 | contig 15456 bp, 12 predicted proteins | sample CB_VirMetaG_FD_169099 | JGI IMG/M metagenome (GOLD analysis project Ga0196901, IMG submission 169099) | Freshwater to marine saline gradient viral communities from Chesapeake Bay - CB_1504_1 Viral MetaG (v3) (version 3) | ecosystem: Environmental > Aquatic > Marine > Coastal | place: USA... | reverse complement strand
GACCGGTTATATCAAGCCTACCTGGATGCACGCGAACTCAACAAAAAACACAAGGTGACCAGCATCGATGCCCCATTGATCACCAACACCCAGGGCCAGGCGCTAAAAATCGACGCGCTACGCTCCGCAATGGGCCGTTTAAAGCAAAAAATGGCAAAGCAGGGACTCTCTGACGTGTACTGGAACCTTCACAAACTGAAAAGCAAGGGCGTCAGCGACGCCCAGGACGACCGCATCGCCGGTCATAAATCCGAATCGATGCGGAACCGATACCGCGTCAAAACCGCGCGGCGAAAACCCGCGCGATAATGGTTTTGTGCCTATTTAGGCACAAATTAGGCACAAACGCCGATTGAGTGATAAAACAGACACACTATAACCGACTGTTTTTATTATGGAAATTGGTGCCGGCACCACGAATCGAACGCGGGACCTACTGATTACAAGGTGCTGTGTTTTGTTTGTGGAATCAATAGTTTGCTGGTTTTTTTGTGCCTAAATTGCGGGTTTTTGGTCTTTATAGATCAATAACTTATCAGGCCTTGTGCCTAACTTTTCGCAATGGTGGCGACAATGAAAAAACAGATTTTAATGATGATGGCGGTGGTTTTTTTGGGCGGTTGTGCGGCAGGTCGGGAGCCGGTATGGCAGCAAGAATTGAACAACCTGCATCGATACCACAGGAATTACTCCGACCCTGTTGTTGTGCAGCCAAAATTCTCTAAGCCGGATTATTCAGTAAACGGGCTGTATTCGTGCGGCATTCAGGGCGATTATCGGTGATTATTGGATAATCAAACCACTACTAGTTATTGTGTTGGCGGTTTGGCTGGTTGATGCTGTGCCATTAGTAGCGGAGATATAACCACCATTTAAAACCTGGAATGCAACTTTCCCGGCAGGTATGTTGGTAACAGAGACATTCTCAGCAATAATTAATCCTGCGTCCGACCGAACCGCGTTGTCCGTCGGCGAATCAATGGTTGAATTTATTATCGACATTTGAGAACCAGATGTGGAAGCGACCGCAAAAAGACCAGCGTTATCAATTGACGCGCCATCTGCTACAATTTTTGATCCAGTTCTGGCAATCAATGCGCTACTAGTTGCCCCGTCGAGATTAGGTTGCTGTAAATAAACACTTGACCCCATATCTGCCAAAATATTGAAATAGAAATTTTGTATTTTAGTTAGCGCCCCAACGACAACCCCACCACCATCAGCAAACACACCATACACCACAATACTAGGGGTTGTTGATCTGATAACTCCATAGTCCCCTCTGGCAAATTCAACCTGCGACCCACCCCCACTACACAACACACCACACTTATTCGCAAACTCACTACTGGTTGATATTTTAATTTTCAATATAGGAAACTTGCCGCCATTTATTGCTGCAATAATTGGGTAGTATGTCGATGAGCTGAAAACACTTGATACACCACTAAGAGTTGAAATATTTTCTGTCACTGTCGCATCAACACTGGTAATTGTTACCCATGATAAATCAATCCCATCAACAATGACCTGCTCAGTTATTTGGGTGCCGCTTAAAATATTGATCGTAGCTCGTGCCGCAGTGCTTTGATAGGTCGGGAACTGTGTTGTTAACCCAGTTAGCGCGGCGTTGATGGTCGAGTAATCACCACCTGATCCAACCGTCACTGTAACCGCACTGGTCAGCACGTTGTAACTGTTGAGGATATCAGGATCACCAATCAGGCTGGCGGCTGAATCTCGCAAATTTGTTCCTGCTGTCGCGCCCACAGTGGCCACATCCTGCCAGTCGCTGCCGTCATACACCTGATAAATATTATCGGTGGTATTAAACCACATATCACCCGGATTCGGTGTGCTGGGCGCTGATGCTGCGCGGGTCACCAGGTTTTGCGTGGCAGCCGGTTGCCAGTCGGTGCCGTCGTAGGTTTGCAGGGCCCCGGTCGATGTGTTGAACCACATATCACCGGCAATAGCCGATACCGGCGCCGATCCGGCCCGCGTCACCAGGTTTTGCGTGGCAGCCGGTTGCCAGTCGGTGCCGTCGTAGGTTTGCAGGGCCCCGGTGCTGGTGTTAAACCACATATCACCGGTGACCGGCGTACTGGGCGCAGATCCGGCCCGCGTCACCAGGTTTTGCGTGGCGGCGGGTTGCCATGCCGCGCCGTCGTAGGTTTGCAATTTTCCGGTGTCCGTCTGAAACCACATATCACCCGATACGGGTGATGATGGCGCGCTGGCGGCGGCGGTGCGGTAAATGTTGTTGACCGTGGCATTGTTGGCCGGTTTGGTGCCGGCCGGGTCGGCCAGGTTGTCCCAGGTGACAGGTTTGGCGCCGTAACCGGTGACCTGCTGCGCCTCTTGCGCCGGAAACCAGGTGTAACCATTCAGCGCCTTGGGCAGGTATTGGATGCGCACGTTGTCGCGGTGGCTGTTGTTGGGGTGATCGTGTGCGCGGCTGCCGAAAAAGCCGATCGAATAACTGTCTGTGGCGGCGGTGGTAAATGGGAAATTGTCGCGCGTGACGTATTGGCTGGCGGTCGGCAGCGTGCTGTTACCGGTTTTGGTGATTATTTTTGTGCGGTCTGGCGTGGCGCTGTCCCCGTCGATGAGTATATAAACCGCGCCCGGCCAACCGCTGCAACCGGGCGCACTATAGTATGTGTCTCCATTATAGGTGCCCGATGTGGCGGTACCACCGGCGGCGCCGGATACGTCAATTTTGCCAGACGCCCCAAACGACATGCCGCGGCAGATGATGATCAACCCGGCGCCACCGGCACCACCCGTGCCACCGGGCGTGGCAACCGGGGTAAACGTGTAGTCGAAGGCGCCGCCGCTGCTGTTCAGCCCGACGGCATAACTGGCATCGCCACCAGCACCACCACAGCCGGTCAATACGGCGGCGGCATCCAGGCCTTGCAGGTTGAGGCCGTCCGGGTTGATAACTGACAGAAAATCGGCCGATTGTTTTTGCGCGGTCAGTGGATAGTAGTCGGATGCATCCGCGCCAAAATAATTGGTAATTACATAGTCACCGGGCGAGGCAGTGTTAGTATTGATATTAAGGCCAGGCGTTGGTATCGTGAAACCCAGCCCACCGACCGTACCGTAAGCGGGTTTGGTGGCGGCGACGGCGGCATGGGCCGGGCTGATATTTTTGGGCAGGCCGTAGTAAGTGCCACTGGGCGCGGTGCCACCCGCCCCGCCGGCGGCCCCACCCCCGGCACCGTCAATCGTGCCGTTGATGGTTAAAAACCCCATCACCCGCAGGCGAACGGTGCCGCTGATGCTGACAGTAACGCCGGTATTAATGGTTAAATCACCACCGTTGTAGTAGTAATCCCCGGCGCTCAGGCTGCCGTTGGCGGTGACGGCGCCGCCGGATATCGTCAGCACGGTGGTCAAGTCTGTGCCGCCCAGTTGCCCGCCGCTGCCGTAAAACGCATCAGCCAGCACGAAGGTACCGGCGATCGCTATTTCGCTACCGGCCTCGACGCTGCCGAACAGGTCGAGCAATACCGAGCCGGTGCGCCAGTCGGTTTTGATCTGCTGGATTTCAAACACGCGGTCCAGCGCGTCGTCGATGTGGTAATCCCACAATTCGCCGCAATTGATGCGCACAGTGTCGCCGACCTCGAGGCGGTCCCATTGCGGCATGGTGGAAACGCTCAGGCGCAACGGCGGCGCGCTGTAGCGGTCGCGAATCTGCTGGAAATAGGCCTGCAGGTCGCTGTCGGTATGCACGCCGTTAAACACGCCCCGAAATTCGTAGGTTTTGGCGGGCGCGGTGTCGTACTTGCTGGCGCTGTCGGTGTCGGCCAGTTGCGTGGTTTTGGTGTAGCGGCCCAGGCTGTCGACCCAGTTCCATTTGATGATGATGTTGTTGATCAACGCGGACTGGTCGTATTTCAAATCGCCCACGCGGGTGATCTGGGTGCTGTCCAGGTAGGCGTCATAGGCGCTATACGGCAGCGCGGCCTTGAGGCGGCGCAGGCCCAGCGCACCGTCGGTATGCACCGGGGCGTAGCAGGCCATCCACTGCAGCAGTTCTTTTTCTATAAATGTTTTGCCGGTTTCGTCGGCAATGCCCATAAATCGCGCGGTGCGGCCTGTGCCGGTAGTGGTGTCCCACAAGTCGGCGCCGATGCCGGTGTAGTCCGATTGGCGGATGTAATCCGGGTGAATGCCAAGGTGCCAGTGTGACGGCAGCGGGTGCATGCCTGGGTTTTGGCCGATGCTGAAATAGGGCAGTGCGGCCTGGATGGTTTGAGTGTTGCTTGCCGAAAATGCAGCTGGAACAATATTCAAGCGGCAATTTGTAGCCGCAACATCCGAACAATAACCAGTGATAGATATGAACCAATAATCGTTTTGTAATATCGCGCTTGAGGCAACCCTAACAGCAGACCCAGTAGTGCCAAAGCTAGCGGCTTTTGTTGACATATTAACAGACTGATAAATAAAACTGCTGGCGCCAATAAAATCAATATAAACAGCAAAATCTAGTGTTTTTGTTGCGTCATGCTTGATTATTATCGATGCTGTATATGTTTGATTATCGACATACACCCCAGCAGGCAACACATAACTGGCATATTCTGTCGATGCAGCAGCATCGTCGATTAAGTCAATCCAGTGACTCCATGATACAGGCCCCGCATCATTGCTTTCGGATAAAACCCCCGAACCTACAACGCTAAACTCCGAAAACCCCGCCACGTCATTGATCAAATTCGGCGCGGGTATGTTCAGCCCGCTATACAGCCCGTAAACCAGCGCGGGCGCGATGCCCTGCAGGTAAACGTACTCCTCGACCTTTTTCTTTTGATCGCTTTCGGTTTCGCTGACTTCGTGTTCCACCGCCTGCGTGCCCAGTGCGCCACGCTCGACAACCTGCAGGGCGTTGTAGTTGGTATCCGTCCAGCCACTGTGAGCGATGATCTCGTCATCGATTTTGATGTAACCGACGGCCTGGTTTATGTGGGCGTCCCAACTGTCGTCGTGATAGACCAGCGGGAACTGGTTTTGCGCATCGGCAATGGTGACCGGAACGGTGGTGGCGGCGGCGGTTATGGTGCTGGTTAAAACACCCTGATGCAGCTCGAATATTTTGTCCTTGGCCGCACGCTGGATGTCGTTGGTGGTGATGGTGTAGACCCCAGCGGAATAGCTGATATTTTCCACGCGGTAGGTCAGCCAGAGTGTGTAATCGCTCCACGACGTGAGGCCCGCCCAGCCTTTGTATAACCTGATTCGCTTGTAACGCAGGCCCTCGCCGCCGTCGAGCTTGGTTTTGATCTTGGTCGACAGTTCGCCATTGACATCGAGTATTTTAAACGTGACAGAGCCGATGGTGTGCTGCGCGCGGTCGGGCGATATGCGTTGCGATTGCCCGCTGATGCCGTCTGGCATGATGGCGCCGTCGATGCGGTCGATGGCGGCGACGCTGCCAGGGTCGAGGCAATCGTCGTGGCTGGTCAGGTAGGTGATGTCTGTATTCGCGTCATCGAATGACAGTGCGATGACGTAACGCGGGTGCAGTATGTCCTGGTTGGCCAGGTTGGTGTAATTTGTGGTGTCTGTGCGCATGGTTTAAACGTAGCGGAGTGTAAACGACCAGGTGAAATAAACGCCGGTGCGGTTGAGGCGCGGCGTGCCCACCAGTTTGACATCTGACCCCGCATAGCTGAATGTTTCGCCGTGGAGTACGCTGTACATAAATTCGTGCATGTCGTCGTAATCGGGCGTGGTGCTGGCGTTAAAAAAATCGGTGTTGATGTCAATGTGTTGGTCGAGGCGCGAAACGGTGGTGACCTGGTTGCCGGATAGCGACATGCTGACGGTTTGCACCGGCATCGGTTGCGGGTCGCCGGTTTGGATGTTGATGCTGATGGTGTAATCGGTGCCGGCGGTATGGCCCGTTTTCAGGGCGCGCGCGGCGGTGTAGACGAAATCAACCATTGATAAATACCAGTTCGTCGTTGTCGGATAAAACCTCGATGCTGTTGCGCACCATGTCGTCGAACGGGCCTTCGCCTTTGATGACGATAGTGATCTGGTTGCCCTGGGCGGGCGCGGCAATGCTATTGACGGGCGCGAGGTTGGTCGGTGATTCGACGGCGGTCACGGGCACGGCGCCACCGCCACCGGCGGAACCGCCTCGGCCGACTTGGGAGGCTTCGAACAGGCCAGCGGCGGCGGTCATGCCGAGGGCAAACGAACGGCTGGCCTCGATCTTTGTGTGCATGGCTGATACCGCCATTGGCCCAGCCAGTCCCAACTGCAACAGGCCATAGGCGGCCATGTGCGCCTTGTTGGCTTCTATGTTGATCTGCGCAACGGCCAGCGCTTTCTCTAGAGCGATGGCAGCATAGGCGGCGCCGTCGTGTTCTTGCCCCAATTGGCGCAATATACCGATGGCCTGGTTAAGCCCTTGCTGTTTGAGACCTGTTATTGTGCTTTGCACGCCGGCCTCGATCTGCGCGCGCTTGCGCGCCGACTTCTCGTCCTCTGCGGTTATGGCCTCGTTCAGTTTCATGTGCGATGCCATGCGCATTTCGTCATAGCCGACCTTCGTCTCCAGTCCCTGCGCCTCGGCCATGTCAATGAATTCAATCTCTTCGAGATAGGCATTCATGATGATTTCGCGGCGCGATAGCAGCGAATTGGTCAATGTTTCTTCCATCTTTGACAGGGCATCGGGGCTAATTTTGGGTATGCCGGCGCTGTCCCCTTCGCCAGCATCACCGCCTGGCGTAACTGATAATTGAGGCGGATTCTGCAGGAGGGATACCACTTTATTCCATGCTTCGAGTTCCTGCTTTATCCTTTCCAGCCGCAATTCCTGATGTGGCGCGAGTTCGCCGTTGAGATCAATCAACGCCCTGGAGTATTTCTCCGCCGCCTGCGTCTGCATGGCCAGTGCGCGTTGTATGTTTTTTTCTTGGATGGTTTCTGCGCGCAATAGCGCGTTGATTTCATCGTCATCAGCAAAGGCCAGCCACAAACCTTTGATCATATTTTGGCTGGTTTCAATCGCGCGCGGCAGTCCGGTGCCGATTTTTCGTATCACTGTCGATATGGCATCTGACAATTCAATCGCCATTGTTTGCGCCAGGCCTTCAGCTTCCATGTTTAGGCGGCGCATAGCCTCGCCTGCCTGCAACAGTTTATCGGCCTCGATGTCGTTTAATGTTCGACCACTGGCGTCGGCCAGGTCGATGAGTTCGCGCAATTTCGCGGCGTTATCATCCAACAACGGCAGCAACAGCGCGGCATCGCTGGCCAGTGCTTCCATGATCTGGATTTTTTCGCCCTGCGTTTGCACGTCTTGCAGCGCGCCGGCGATGGCCATCAATTGGTCGTCGGGCGCCATCTGCGCGATACGTTCGACCGACAGGCCCAGGCTTTCGAGCGCTTCCTTTGCTTCGCCCCCATTATTACGGTAGGCGTCGCCGATCTTCTCGGCGGTATCCTTAAAAATATCGGCCATCTTGTCGGCGCCGATGCCGACGGTCTCGGCGGCGGCCTGCCAGCGTGTCAGGTCGGCGATGTTGACGCCCAACGCGTCGCTGTAGGCCTTGGCCTGGCGCGCGGCGTCGATCTGGCTGTTGATCAACACGCCGATACCACCGGCGCCGGCCAGCCCGGCAAAACCGACCGCCATCTTACTGACGATGCTATCGAGGCCCTTAAAGCCGGCCTCGGCCGATTTGATGGCGACCTTGGTTTTGTCTTGCGCGGTCAGTAAAAACCGGGTTTCATGATTTGACGTTGGCATCGATCAGTTCCATGGCCTGCATGTAGCGGCGCGGTTGTTCGTAAACGCCTCCCGAAAACGGGAAGACGCTGTTTTTGTAGTGCCCGTATAGGCGCAGGCACTCGCGGCTGAACGCGGTGACCATCGGCAGCAGGCACACGTTGGACGCGATCACGCCGGGTATCTCGTAGATGTTGAACGCGGCCGGGCCAATGCTGCCGGGCATCTCGCCATCGAGGTCACAGTGCCGGGCGCGACAGTCCGAGCATTTGAATTTGTCGGGCGCCTTGCTGACCTCGATGGCGATCATCAGTTTTTTTCCGCGTCCTCGCCCATGTAGCTGATGTTGATGATGCGCGTGACGATGTGCGTGCGGATCTCGTGCGGTATCAACTTGGCATTGGCGGTGCTGAACGGCATGGCCTTACCGGTGCGGTCGGTGAAACCTTCCCACCCGATCAGTCCGAGTGCCAGCGCGCGCTCGCGGCCGGCATGGCGGATCAGCGCGCCGGCTGGCGTGATCTCGAGGTAATCGGCAACCTCGCCGAACTCGGCCCCGTTTAGCGGTTTGATGTGGAACCGCGCCGGGTTCGGGTCATCGTCCTGGCCTGGCGGCGTGTACCATTCCGGCGCGAGACCTTCGGTGGCTTTGATACTCATCAGGTAAACACCAGGCTAATCTCGTCATCGCCGCTATCCTCGGCGCAGGCGAACGTATTTTCGTAGGCGCGTTCGGCCTCGCGGTCGGCATAGGCCACGGCGCGGTAACTGACCGCCGGCGCGCTTAACGCAATGCGGTTGCCGGCGGTGCTGCCGATGGTGCCGGAGGATAACGCCATGCTGGTGCCTGCCTCCCAATCGCCCACCCAGTCGTTGGTTGCCAGCGTGGTGGCCAGGGCATCAAAACTGCCGGTGATGTCCCAGTTGGCGATGCGGATCTGGCCGAAACCGTCGGCGGCGCTCATGCTGGCCGGCTTGACGATGTTATTACCCCGGTCGAGCGATAGCGCGGTGATGTCGGCGCTGTAGCCGCCGATAGTAAACGCGTTGCCCTTGACCACCGGCGGCACGCTGGCCTGGTAGGTGCCGGCGCCAAACGCGGTATCCGACGCGGTGCCGAGGTGGCCGATGACGGTAAACGAGAATTTGCCCGGCGCGCCGGTCTCCAGGGTCAGCGACCAGGTGCAAACCGCGTCCTCGAGGATGCGGCGCACGCCATCCTGCATGAAATAAATGGTCAGGTACTTTTGGCCGGAGGTGGCCGGCGCGTAGGTCACCGATGTGCTGGCCACGACGGTTTCGGCCATGCCGGAACACACCAGTAAATCGTTGTACTCGGGCGCGGTGCCTGCCGTGCCGCTGCCTTTCAGGTCGACGTCGAACGTCAACTGACCGAGCATGCCGCCGTGAATCTGCGCCAGGGTGCCTTTGGTGTTCTTGACGATGGCCGAGCGGTCGTGCATGCGGGCATCGGTGAACGAGAAATTAAGATTTGAACACAGCACGGCGTTGCTGGTCGTCGGCGTGGCCGGCGTGCCGTGCGCGCTCTGCGTTTCGACGTAGATTGCCTCGTTGATTTTGAGCATTTATTTGCCCTCGGTGTCGTCTGTGGGTTTATCGGGCGCGGCCGGTTTGGTCGGCGTTTGCTTGGCCTTGCCGCCTTCGCGCGGCGTGAACTGCTTGGTTTGCATGGCTTTGGCTCCTTTATTAGTCGGTGCTCGGGTCGGTCAGTGAATGCCGGTAGGTCACGGCAAACGTGAATGCGGCGCGGGCGGTGATGCCCTCGCTGTCGCTGTCTTGTTCGGTGTCGCTGGTGCCCGTCCACTCGGTATCGATGACGAACGACAGGCCCAGCGTGCGGTCTGCCATGAGCGCGATATAGACCTCTTTGGCGATCTGGTTGATCGTGCTGTCGACGGTCGCGGTGGTGGCCTTGACGTGGGCGATAATGCGCACCTCGAGGCGGGCGGTGACCAGTGCCATCGGTTGCCCGTCGAGCGGGTCGACCGGGCCTTGCGCGATGGTTAGCGCGGCGGCGCGGTCGCTGCCGTATGGCCATAACTGGCCGCGTTCGACGTTGGCGCCGGTCGTAGTCAGCCCGGTGACAGCCGTGGCAACGGCGGCAATGATTTGTTCTGCGCGATGGTCGGCCATGGTCTACTCGCTGAGTACCAGGCGCGTTAGGCCTTCGCCGGGGCGTTCGATGACGCGCACGGTGTGCGTTTTCGTCGCCAGCCCGCTGATGCCGCTGGTGATCTGCACGGTATCGCCGCGCGCGACGCCGGATGCGGTCGCGTCGTCGTTGGTCATGGAAAATACCGGGCTAAAACCGGTGAATTCGAGTGATTCGGTCAGGTCCTGGTCATACAATCCGTTGTAGGTGCTGCCGCCGATGGTGACGGTATCGCCCCAGTCGGCCAGCATGTTGACCAGGTCGGCGTTGATGTCGGTGGCTAGTGTCATGGCATTGGCCCCAATAAAAAGGGCCGGCACAGTCGCGACTGGCCGGCCCGTTCTAGCGCTGGGGCGCCTCCTAGGCTACGGTGCCGATGCCGACGTTGATTTTGACCTGGATGTTGGCGCTGGTGGTTGCCCCCAGTGCCTCCATGGCGATGCAACAGCCGGATACATCGCCGGTGGCCGGTGTGGCGGCGTTGTCGTCGAATGCGCCGGCGGATGCGTCCCAAATGACGTTTTCGCCTTGCGCGATGACGGCGGCGTCGACCTTGGGCAGGTCGAACACGCCTTCGATCGCCAGTACGCCGGTTTCGCCGTTGGCGATGTCGCCGACGGCCACGCCGATGATTTTACCGACAACGACCACATCGCCCGACGAAATCGCCGAGCCGCCGTTGGTGTAGTCGATGGTCTTGCCATCTTGGATATAGTTTTGCATGTCTGTTTCCTCGTATTGAAAAAATCGCCGCCGAGATTGTCGGCGGCGTTAAGGGTTGGTTTACGCGCCTGCGTTTTTGGACAGGGTGCGGAAATCGAGCGGCGAAACACCGGCGTCCATGCGCACCTTGAACTCGGTGCCATCGACGGACCACCCGGCTTGCTGCTCGAGCACCGGCGCCTCGTTGCCGTCGAGGTAGGCGACCTCGACCGTGTCGTGCATGCCGGGGTTGGCCGCGCCGTACCAGACCGACGCGCTGGACGCATCCAGGCGGGCATCGCTGATGACCTCGAACGTGCCGCGCACGGTGTTCGGTGTGGTGTTGTTCTTGGTCGACGCGCCGACCTCGAATTCACTGTCGCGCACGACCTTGGCCGTGCCCTCGAGCGCTACCGGCACGATCAGGTTGGCCAGGCGAATGTTGAGCGCGCTGGCATTGCTGCCGCCGTCGGTCTGCTTGGCCATCGCCGCTCGCATGGCGTCGACACTGGTGGTGCTGATGGCGGCGCCGGTCGGCAGGTTGCTGTGGCTGGCGTGAAACAGCGCGACCGAGTCGGACATGGTCGGGTTGCTGGTCAGCACGGCATACACCAGGTCGCCGACGGTGCGGATCGCGGCGCGGCCCATCTTCATCGGGATGCGCGTGAAGGCGTCGAGGTCGTCGTTGATGATGGTCTGACGGGTCAGGCTGAACAGCTTGCCGTAGGTGGCCAACTGGATGGTCTCGCCACGGTCGCCGACGGTGGCGTAGGTGTACTCGGCACCGTCACGCACCTGGGCCAGCGACGGGAAGGCGTTGAGGTCGACGCGCTTGGCCTGCTTGAAGTCAGGCAGCGTGCCTTTGTTGGTCCACAGCTGGAACGTCTCTTCGGCCTCTTCCCAACCTTTGAGCATCGACTTATTGGCCAGGTTGACCAGCACGTTGGTGAAATCACTGGTGCTGTGCGTGAACGCGGCGGCGACCAGACCCATTTTGTCGAGGTGCTCGGTGCGCACGCCGGCGACGACCAGTGAACGGCGGGCCATTTCGATCAGCGAGTAACCGCGCATCTCGTTGGCGCCATCGTCACGCGCCTGACCGGCACGGGCGGCCAGCGCGGCTTGTGCGCCCTTGGCGAATTTCTCGCGCTCGGTCTCGCCGGTTTCGATGCGCACGGCCTGGCCGGCCAGCGGCTCGGCGCCTTTGCCCAGGTGGTCGAGCAGTTTGGCCTGCGCGTCGGATACGCTGACGCTGTCGTCACTGATGCAGTCGATCAGCAACGCATTGACGCCTTCGCGGTTGGTGTGCAGCGAGAACGCGGCTTTGATGTCCTGCTTGCGTTGGGTTTCTGCGGCCTGGATCTCGGCGCGGGTATCGGCCTTGACCTTATCCACGTCGATCGGATCGACGCTGGCCGCCTCGGGTGCTTGCTTTGTCATAACAGTCTCCTGTTTCGGGTTGATGTTGGCGGCGGCCATCGCCGCCGGTTTAACGGATTCAGCCGGCACATAACTGACCGGCTGAGTTTTACCCGGCCCGGCATCGGGTCGGTTAAATCGTGACTGGTCGAAGCCGGCAGCAGCCGGCATCGCCTCGTCGATAATGGTGTCAATGTAGCCAAACGCTTGCGCCTCGGCGGCGGTGTACCAGTGATCATCGCCATCGGTGAGCAGCGCCATGATGGTGTCGTGATCCTGCCCCGTTTTGCGCGCGTAGCTGCTCGACATGGCCTTGGCGTAGGTGTCGAGCGTGTCGGCGTATTCGCGCAGGGCCTTGGCGTTGCCAGTGGCGCCGCCCCAGGGCGCGTGCACCATGAACAGTGCGTTTTCGGCCATCTCGACGGTATCGCCGGCCATGGCGATCAGCGATGCGATGGATACCGCGACGCCGTCGATGCGCACGTTGATAGCAGCGCGGTGACTGCGCAGGCTGTTGAATATGGCCAGGCCGTCGGCGACCGAACCGCCGTAGCTGTTGATGCGCACGTTGATGGTGTCGACGTCGAGCGCCTGCAGTTGCTCGGCGGTGGCCTTGGCGGTGACGCTCTCGCCCCACCAACTCTCGCCAATGTCGCCATACACCAGCAGTTCGGCCTCGCTGGCGCCGGCGGCGGCTTTGATCTCGTAGTTTTTGGTCATGTTGTCCTCGCTTAGGTGTAGAAATTTGGCGTGCGGTTCTTGGTCGCGTATTGCTGCGTCGGGTAGTGCCAGTCGACCGTCAGGCCAAATACAGGATCTGTATTTTCGGTGCCGCCATTCGTTACACGTTTGATGTGGCAAAGTATCAGTGTGTCGGGCAGTGGCGTGGCGACGCCGGTCGCGTCTTCCGTCACCATGTGCGTCAGGCTCGTACCGGTCGCGGCGGTCGGGCCGAACGTAATCAGTGTTTCCGCTGGAAATGCACCGGCGCTGTGACCATTGGCCATCGTGTAGCGCAGTTCCCATTTGACTGTATTGGTGCTTGTGCCGACGGTCGTCCAATGAATATGCGGATACATGATCGCGCCCTGCTTCATGTCGTGATCGACGTGAAATGTAATCCATGCCTCGTTACCGACGGCAAACTGATAGCCCCGAATATTGCCGGTGATGACGTTGTACGACGGATCGCTGACGCCGGCCAGTTTGGCCGATGACAGGTGCGCGATCATGTCGCGCCAGCCGCCAAACAGGTCATCGACCTGTATTTTTTTGCACGATGTCTCGCCGGATTTTTGGATGATCAATTCATCAGTTGAATCGATGTAATCGGCCTGGGCCTGCGCCAGTCCGTTGATATCGGAATCTGCCATGTTTTTAACTCGAGTGTGTTTTTTGGCGGCCGGTTATTCGACCGATAGCAATTTGGGTATCGCGCGCGGACTGCTCCAAACGTCATCGGCCAGACCTGTGACGGTGGTGTTGATGCTGTCGATGGTGTCGAGCGCTGCCGCCCGTGGCGCGGTGTAACCCTGCGATGTCATGCCTGCCTGCACCTGTGCGGCTACGTCTGCGATATCACCAGTGATGACGTTGCTGCCAGACAGTGTGATGGTTTGGACAAACACCTGATTTTTCCAGTTCACGTCCACGCCACCGCCGCCAGTCGTTGCACCGTCGTTTTTAACCGGGTATGCCCCGTCATCACGGTAGATTCGAGCGGTATCTGTTTGGCGCAGGTTGGTCGTGGTCAGGTTGTCGAATTTGAGATCGAGGACTGACGCCTGGATTTCGTAGTTACCAATATCTTTTGCTTCCACACCACCCCAAAACTGATCAATGCCGTCAGTCAGCGTCAGTGTGTAGCAGAAAAACGCATAGGCTTCCGCTGCGGTGAAATTTTGCGCGACGATCAAATCCACCTCGGCATCGACATAGTCTGGCGCGAATTTGCTGGTGACTGTGGCACCTGACCCGTCGGTAGCGTTCGACGCATAAACTGGGTCGGTCTCGATGAACAACGATGCATCGACGCTGAACCCGGTCGAGGACGCGGTGACAATCGTCTGGAAATATTTGAATGACGTTGGCCCATTAACTTCGGCGAATCGAATACGCACACTGTCACCTGCGGTGATCGTCGGTGCGCCGACAATCAGATCATCGCCTGCCGCGTTGATGTTGAGGTTATCGCCAGCGGCATTGATATCCAATCGCCCTTGCGTGTCGCCATTGAGATACGGCTCTTGATAGTTTGCGGTTGACGGTTGACCGCTGTAAAAAATCTGCCCGGTCGTGATGTTCTTGATCTGCAACCGGCGCGTTCCATCCGTCGGCATGTTGGTCACGATAGCGTTGGCAAACGTGGCTGGCGTGTAATGCGTCCCGTCATCTGCCTGCGCTCTCACCATGTCCGGATGATCTGCTCCACCACGCTCCATATAGAAACCCACGAGCGTAGGTGTTGCGCCCTCTTTATACCCCCGCGCAGTCTCCACGCCTCCAGTTGCATAGATAACCATGTCGGGCATCTCAGCCCAGCGCAGTCCGGTGCCACCTGGAATCAACCCGTTGGGGTCAGTTGCGCCCATGTAGTTGATCCAGTCGGCAATATTTGTGCCGGAGTTGTTGCCGGTGTCTGTCCACTTGTAGCTGATGGTTTTACCGCCAACCGTAAACGGCCCGTAGGTCAGGGTCATCGTTAACGACAGGTCGATAGGCGTACCGCTATAGCTGTGTGCCTCGGGATTAAGGCCGATCGTGTACAGATCAGCTTTAAGCGATGCTCCGCCGTTACCTGCAACCACATCATTCCGCGCCTGTCTGTAGCCGACTCGCAGTGCTTTGATCAGCAGATAGCTGTTGTTGTTGGTCTCCGGGTTATTGTCAGGCGGAACGGTCGTATCTGAATAAAACTGTAATGTCTCATCGAATTTACCGCCAGTTAGCGCGCCGATGGTGAAATCACCGGAATTGGTCTGGCGATAGATAACCGATGCGCCGGTAATATCCTGCACGGACTGTATCGCGTACCACTTTTCAACCGGGTTAATTGCATCCGCAGCGTCATAACGTTCCATTCCGGCCCCTTTCCAGGTTTCCATGCTGGTGATGGTTGCACCGTCGATCAGGTCGATCCTTTTCCCGCCGGGCTTAGCTTCCAGCAATAGCGGCGTATTGTAATAGCTGCTATTTAGGCGGATGGCATCGGCCATCGAGCTTCGCACGTCGAATGCGCTTTGATCGGCCAGTATTGCAAAAGCCTTGGTGGTGCGGTCATAGGTGTAATGTGTGGCAATTGTCAGGCTGTGGCTGGCGTTATATGCCTCGTCAAAATCCATCGGCACGGTCAACGTGCTGTTCGATGGCGTGACGTCCTGCAAATTAACCGGCACATAAC
>Ga0196901_1000871_pt1 | contig 15465 bp, 19 predicted proteins | sample CB_VirMetaG_FD_169099 | JGI IMG/M metagenome (GOLD analysis project Ga0196901, IMG submission 169099) | Freshwater to marine saline gradient viral communities from Chesapeake Bay - CB_1504_1 Viral MetaG (v3) (version 3) | ecosystem: Environmental > Aquatic > Marine > Coastal | place: USA... | reverse complement strand
CGTCGCCGTTGCATCCACGCGATTCTTGCCGGCCCACAGCAACCGCCCTTCCGCGAGCGTCACGCCCTGGGGCCATTCGCCCGGACCCCAGGTGCCCATCTGCCAATAGGCGGTGTTCACCCCAGGGACCGGGATCGCTCGCCGTACAGAAGCCGCTGCGCTCGTGGGGCTCGTCACACTCGTGATCTGCACGACCCCATAGCACGACGCAGACGTTGTTGTAAGGGTGATACTGTGTATGCCGCCACCTACCGCATCAACCTGCGCAAAGTAGATGTAGGCTTCTCCGTCGCGAGAGTCCGTAACAGTCTCCGCGATACTGGTCGCAGACGTGCTGGGGCTCGTGTACGTTTTAACCAACTCCGAACTCACGGCAATACCCGCATCAGCGACCGAATACCGATACAACCCTATGCTCACCGCGGCGGCTGGATCACCTTGAAAGGTGACCAGGATATCACGCTCAGACCCGTACCCCTGCACGTACAAGTTGCCCGAGGTTTGCCCTAAAGTTGTCGCAGTGAGAGACACGGTTTGTGTGGGGAAAGTCAGTTTAAGGAGGCGGCCAACGTGCTCATCCGCGTCGAACAAATCCGACGTGGCGGTGAGCGTAGCGGAGTTATATCTAGCACTGGCTTGAATCCCGGTCGTTTGCGCGTAACCTGGTTTAAAAGGCCCGTCGAGTGCAAAGTACTCTTCTCGGGTGATCGTGCCATTGCCGATGCGGCGCACCACATGGGGGCGAGAGTCTGGACCGACAGCAACATAGGCCGTGTCCGCCGAGATAGCATCGGACGCTCTGTACTGTAGTTCCGAACCCGAAAGACCGCCGGGGTGCAGCGCCCGGAGCGGGTCCGCGCTGCTTATCGCTGTAATCTCGCCCAGATAGGCACCTGGATGCCCGTCCCCCCAGGCGGCACCTGTCGCGGTGACACTGAACGTGATCGAGTTCGTCAAAGGTGTCACGGCCAGGTAAGATCGCCCCGGAAACAGCACGCTATCAATCAGGTTGTCAGCGCCGTAACCCGTACCGTCACCGACCTGCACATGGAGGGGCGCCTCGTGAACCGTCACGACGTAGTAGTAAGACTGCCCGGCAGTGCAGGACACCGTCTGATAGACAGCCCCGGACCCGGTCAGGTAAGCGGAACCGGAATAGTTACTTGAAGCTGTCACGGCAGCACCGGACGTGCCCCACGAGGCCAAACCCCCAACGGTGAAACTGTTGTTCAACAACTCGGGACCCGTGTGGGTTGCCTGGAAAGGAACACCATCCTTGATTACCCGCGGTCCGTCCGCCATATGCTCAAGCAGCACTGAGTCCCCGACCTTGCGGGACATTGGTCTCAACGCGCGAGAATTGACTAAAATCCCTGGGGATTGGCAATCCACCACATACTCAAACCCTGGCCGAAACTGCATAGGCCCGAGCCGCATCGGCAGGAAGTTCTCCATCAACTCGCAGGAGTTGTTGACCGGAGTGACATCGTCCCGTGCTAGCGCAAGCGGGCTGACCTCGCCCTGGTTGAACTTGTTGATGACGCCATCGGTCACGGGCGGCCCCTGTACCCGCCGCGGTACCGCGAGGTCACCCAGTCGCCTTGCTGGATCACCTGGGGCGGTGACTGCACCGCGTCGTTGCCCATGCCGGCGTCCTTACGCTGGAAGTAGACGTTGCGCGCATGCTCGATCAGCGCGGGGTTGATCAACGGTGCCGCGTTGTACGCCACCTTGGCGGCGACCAGTCGGGCAAAGTAGGTGGGCCAGGCCGCAACCTCACTCACCCAGTCGCTACTGATGTAGCGCAGGTAAACGGTGTCATAGCCGCAGTAGAAGTAGTCGCCCTCGTCGACATAGTCCTTGATGCCGTGTCGCATCATCTCGTCCGAGAACAGGCCCGAGATGCGCAACAAGTCCGCCGGCTTCTGCAGGGCGTAGTCCCAACCCCAGGGCGGGGTGACCGACAGGTCGTAGTCGATCTGCACCGAGGTCACGCCGAACTTCCACTCGGTGTCCTCCAGTACATCCTCGATTGCGCCCGCCTCAAGCGCGGTGTCGAGCCGCACCCGGTTGATGTGGTCGGCGTTGCCGGCGGGCAACTTGTCCTGTCCCAGGATAAGCAGGGCGTCGTTGTAGATCGCACGTAGCGCATTGGACAACGCACTGCCTGGCGACGATGGCCTGCTCCCTGGATCGCGCGCGCTCTCCGCACTGGCGAGCGCTTCAACCGCTTCGGAGAACGCGGTGTTCAGCGTCTCATAGCGATGGGGGTCAAAGCGGTAGCAGACCTCACGGGCGAGGTAATACGACACCACGCGGGCGAAAGCCTCGGTGAAGTTAGCCTCGGTGGTGTTGGTCCAGACGTAGCGCAGATAAACGGTGCCGGTGTCCTGTAGTAGCACCGAGCCGTCCTGCACGTAGCGGGTCACCGGCTGGTCGAGATCCGCGTCGGCATACAGCCCGACCATCGCCAGGAAATCCGCCGGGATCGCCGCCTGATAGGCGTAGGCTGTTGTGGATGCGGTGGAGGCAATCGATGCAGTCTTGACCGCGAATCGCGGCTTGACGAGTTCGAGGCAGACGTTAACCGCCCCGGCGTCGTAGAGTGCGTCCAGGGCGTAGCGAGAGTCCCGATCATCGGTAATGGTGTCGAGGGCTGCCTCGCCCACCTTGAGCAGGGCATCGTTGTAGATGCCGAGTTTGGTAACCGCCACGGGCGCCTCCTACATCGAGGCCGCGTTTTAAGCGGCCAGTGCTTTCAAATGGTTGTCCAGTGCGGTGCGGGCATCGCGGGGTGATGCAAAACGTCTCTGAAACACGTCATCCCCGGTGCGGGTGTCGCGCACCCAGTAGCCGGTAGCGCCGCCGTTCACGATCTTGTAGTCCTCGCCCACCTCGGCATCAGGCAGTTCGCCCAACGCGGTGAAGTTGAGCACACGCGCACGGACATCGTTGCCCACCACCAGGGTGACGAACACGTCAGCCACGTACGTGGAGTCGTCCGCCAGGCATCGGATCTGGTCGCCAGCCTGCAGATTGCGGGCAATGTGCGTCCAGAATGCCGGTTCTTCCAGGTCCGCCTTCTTCGCGCCTGCCGGCGTCTGCACGGCCAGGGCTCGGTAGGTGTGGACCGCGAGTTGCGGCAATGCTTTGACTTGATATTTAGTCTTGGTTGTCATACTGGTTACCTATGCAAAAAGGCCCCGATAGCTAGTCAGGGCAAAAAGCTCCGGCCCCTTTCGAGGCCGGAGTACCAGTGTTACCCGGTTAGTCGGTGTCAGTCGCGGTGATCGCGGTGCCATCGGTCAGGTCAGCTGCGCCACCGGCGGTGACGGAGTTAACCATGTAGATGTGCCCCACGGTGCCGCCGGTCTGATCCGTCTGGAACACCAGATCACCGATCGCCATGCCCAGGGCATCAGCGTTGGTGATGTACCCGGCGGCGCGGACCAAGGTGGCCGCGTCGGTCGAGTTGTAGTGCCAGATAGTCGGAGCGGAACCAACACCTGAAACCATTACACGAGGCGGGTTAGTGGTTGCGTATGCCATGAGTCAGTCCTCCTTACGCTGCCAGGCTGACGTCGGTGTCGTCATGGGTGATCGGCTGAATACCGCTGTTTTGCAGTACTGCCGTGCCCATGAAGATCGACGTGCGAGCCCAGGATTTGTCGTTCTTCTCGTCGTAGCCGATAGCCACGTCGAGACCCGCGGTGTTGCACGCGTGACCGATCGCCTGCTTGCTGAACATGAAGCAATCAGCAGTCGAAGTACCGACACCCGGCAACGCAGAGTCCACGATCCAGTTCACGCCCAGCCAGTTGAAAGCGCGAGACTTTGACACGTTTTCAAAAGGCTTCAGGTTGATGTAGTCCATCGAAGTGAACTGCGGAACCTGCATCAGGTTGGCGTGGAACGCGGGGGTGATGAGACAGAACGGCTCCTCTTCCAGCGCGTTGTTCTCAGCCAATACGGTCTTGGCCTCGAGCACTTTCGCCAGGAAAGCAGGGGCGCCGGTTTGAGTCATTACCACTGCCGGCAAGGTTCCAGTGGCCAGGGCCGTGTGGATGTCCTCGTCGATCTTGCGGTTCAGCACGGCAGACGATGACATCTGCATCATCTCGCGGTACTTCTCGCCACCTTGGGAGGTGTAGATGTTGAAGCGCGTGCGCTCTGGTACATCATGCCACTCTTGCAGCGTGACGGTCGGCTGGTTGAAATATTCAGGGCGAGTCGGAATGTCGCCATTCAGACCACGGGTTACTGCAGTTGCACCGTTAGAGCCCGCTACAAGGAAAGTGGCGATGTTGCCTTTCACGTCAATCTCGGTGGTGACCGTGTGACGTGCCAGCGACTGCCGCTTCTCGAACATAGCGATGGCTTCTTTCCGGTACATCGTTTGTTGGGCATGTTCAGCCATAACAATGTCTCCTAAAAAGAGTTGTCGTTGAAAAAAGTGTCACTGTCGTTTCGAGAAGCCGGTGATCGGGTCAAGCGGGAAACCGTGGTGTTCGGGGCCGCATCGCCAACTGCCGGGGTCTAATCCAACTGTAGAGCCTGATTGTAATAGGGGTCAATGTGGGACCTCCACCCTTGTCAAGGGCTTTGGCACAAAAAAAAAGCCCCGCACGAGGCGGGGCAATACCACTCAAAGGAGGGGTGGAGGGTAGCCGTTCAGCTATTGAGCCTGTTCTGCGCGTCAACCAGTTCCATGTAGCGCTTCTGCGCGGCCGTGTCCTTGTACCACTCGGGCGTGCCCATGCGGGATTCGAGCTGCGCGATCTCCTGCTGGATCGTCTTGCTCGGGTTCGCGTCGCCCGGCACCACGGTCGCGGTCGGGTCCGCCTGCCGGAAAGTCTCGGCCAGGAACGTCATGACCTCGGGTGAGTTGAGCAGGCCGCGGCCATCGCCCAGGCGCGCCTGCTTGAACTGATCGCGCACTGACTCGGGCAGGAGGTTGAGCTTGGCATCGATCAGGTTGACGTTGGTCTGGTAGTCGGCGCCCCAGGTCTCCTTGAGCATCTGCATGCCCATCTGCTGGTCCACCCCATCCTGCGCCTGCTGCTTCTCGATGATCTGCCTCTCGACAGCCTTGTAGGCATTGACGATGCCGGACATCTGGTCGTTGTTGATGTTGAGACCGGCAGCGGCGTCGTAGACACCGGCGAAGATCTCCTGCTGGTCTGGGTCAAGCTCGACGCCTTGCTCCAGTTTCAGCTCATAGCCCTTGCCGTCCTGGGGCACGCCGTTCGCCTGTCGCCACTCGGCCAGTTGCTCGTCGGTCGGGTTGTCAGGCAGGCCACTGGATAGCTCGCCGGAGCGGATCTTGTCCTGCATTTGCTTGTAGTTCTTGGCAAAGGCGCCGAAGTCCGTCACGCGCTCCAGGACATTGCCGAAGGCTTTCGCCTCGTCGCCCTCGAGCCCGGCGTGGGCTACCAGGTCGGTGCGCCAACTGTCTGGCACCGAGCCGAAATAGTTGGTGGCTTCTGGAGTAGGCGCGGCGTCAGGCGCCGCTGCCGCATCCGGGGTGGGCGCTGTGCCCTCTGCGGGCGGGGTTGCTTCTTCGCTCATGTCACTGGTCCTCACGAGGTAACTCCTCAACCGGTATGTTGAGGATTCTAGCTAGTTGCTGACCGACGTATGCTCGCCCGGCCAAAAAAGATGTCGAGTCCGGTTGACCTTGTACCCAGGTTTGCCGGTAGGCTCTCGACAGTTTGTGGATGATGACACTGAGCGCGAGCCGCTGCTCGTGCCCCTCGGCATCACCCCGGTTCAACGCCTTCAACGCGCGCATCTCTTGCTCGTCGATTGGATCGAGTTGATCAGGCTGCATTCTGCTCCGCTGCCATCTGCTGCTGCATCATCATGGCCTCGGCCTGTCGGGTCTGGACGACCTCCTCGACACTCCGCAACCATTTCTCAGGTGCGCCGATGCCCTGGATCGCATCGCGCAGGGCTTCGTCGAAATTGAAGTTGTGCTCGACCCCGGGCTTGATCTGCGCTGCCTCGGCCAGCATCTGGCTGACCTGGTTGAAGCGGGTCATCTTCTCGCGCTCGGCGTCTTGCGACAGCGGTGACTCGAATTTGAACAGGACGTCCTGCCCACGCAGCGACTCTGGCACATCTTGCGGCGAGCCCAGCATACCCATGCTGAAGGCCAGGTCGAACGCCATTTCGCAAAGCTGACCGTTATACTCCTCCTCCATGGGAGCGAACAGCGGCAGGTTCTCGCGCCGGTATTGCTTCATGCGCTCCTGGACCTCGTACGCCGTCATGTCCCGATTGACCTCGGGCAGGCTGATCTTGTTGATGTAGAAAGCGCTCGACAGCACCTCCAGGATGCCGTCGCGCAGCTCCAGGCCAATCGGGAACCCGCCCCGGTCCTGCTTCAAGGTGCGCAAGGCCTCGCCCATCTTCTCGTCGTACTCGCTATCGACCCAGGTGATCCCGTTGGGTCCGAGGTCGATATTGCTCTTGACCGCCTTAGCCGTGCCGATCAGCGGCGGTCGGGCATAGCGCTCTCCAGCCTCCATCAAGGTATGGGTCATTGCCTGCAGCATACGGGCGTCCGGCAGTCCGGCCACGGTTGCCGGCGAGTAGGCGTAGGCCGACCCTGCGATGGTCTGGAAACGGGGCACAGCGAACAGCTTGCGGTCCAGGAAGACCTTCTCGATCTCGTGATTGTTAGACGGGTCGATGAACATCGCGACGTATTTGCGCGGGGTATCCTCGCCGTATTGCTCAGCCGGCATGAACACGCGATACACCTCGTGCTCAGCCATCTGGTTCTTGGGCAAGTGGATCTCCTTCGTGACGTTCGGATGCAGCTTCGACTCACCAAAGAACTGGATCAGTTGGCGCCGGGTGGGCTTCCACTTGATCGCAACGCCGCACACCTTGCCGTTCTCGTCCTCCCACCAGGCGCAGTCGCGCAGGTGCCAGGACCGGAACAGTAGGCCGTTGTATTGCCGGTTCTGCTCGACGCTGATGACCGCCTGGCCAAAGGTGGCAAAGTCGTGGTCGCCCTCCTTGGTGGCCCGGACGAAGTTGGCGTCACGGTCGTACATAACCCGGCGCAGTCGCTTACTGGCCCAGTCGAGCCACATTTGGCCTGAGTGGTCGACCTCGTTGTTGGTCGCGATCTTGAACCAGTCACCGTCGCGCAGCATGGCGCTGAACGAGTTGGCCAGGTCGCGGCGCACGAGGACCGGGTAGGACGATAGCAGGGAGTCGGACAACTCTGACCCGATATTACGGGTGGCCGTGAAGTCAGCACGCTCGGGGTAGAAGTTGTCGGCCAGGGTTTGCCACAGAGACCTGACTGGCGCCTGGTAGCTGAACTGCTGATTGACGAACGCAATCAGGTCTTCGGTGGTCATCTTCATGGCTGCGGCCCCTTACCCGAGTGTGCTCTTCGAGTCGAGGATAGTGGACAGGCGACCACGGCGCTGAGCACGGCGCAGCGAGGATCGCGAGTTCTCAAACTCCTGTTTCTTCGCGGCCATCTCCTCCTTGGCCTTCTGCGAGTTGAGATCGTCCTGCTCTTTCTTGAGCTTCGCGGCCTCGGCCTTGTCTTCTTTACGCGCCTTGCGGGCGTCGTAAGCGGACTTTCCGCTCACCGCTGCTGCTGTCCACATGGCTGCTTGCATACCCATTCAGATCACCTTTTCCCAGTTTTCTTCAGTTAAACTAAAACCCAGTCTCGACAATAGGGGCCGGAATGGGTGCGCGGTCTTCATGTGTACCACAACAACGTCCGCCCCGCCACGTTTGAGATCGCGAATCGCCTCAACGAAAAGCTTGTAGCCAGTTCGCCCACCCCTGTGCGCCGGGTCCAAATACAGGATGTCGTTGTGCGCGTACACCGTCTGGCGATAGTGGATGTGCGGCATCACGACGCTGATGAAGTAGCCGATCAACTCTGCCCCCATTCGGGCCGTGAAGATACGCAGCATGCCTGCGTCCTCGATCTGCCGATACCTGTCGTAGTCCGGGTCGAGGACCAGGAGTTCGGGGTGCGAACAAATCTCACGGTAATGGGCCTTCAGCAGCGGCTTGATGTCCTCGATGCACTGCTCGAAGGTCTCGGCCTGGTAAGTGATCATAGTCGTCTATCCCGGCCGACCACTTGCGGCAGGCTATCGTGAGTTGGTGCCGCATACCGCGACGCAGCCCGCGACGGCGCCAGGACCCGCACGTTCTGCTCCTCGATGCGATCCGCCATCGGAAATCGCGCCTTCATCTCAGGGTCGAGGATGCGTGCCTTGGTGTCGAACATGTCGTCGTGCGTGGGCACCGGGAACTCCTGGTACTCGTCGCGTATGAAGGTCTCGATCAGGTCCACGTTCTCCCCGGTGTGATCCGTGCGGCGCAGGGCGTACGGCATCCACCATCGGCCTTGCTCGAAATAGGGGATCAAGCGGCGGATGCGATCGTTCTTCGACATGGTGCCGCCCAGCGGTGTGATCACGAACCGATAGTTCTCGCGCTCCATGCGGTCCTCCAGGTAGCTGATATCCGAGTCCTTGCCGTACTTCTCATAGCCAGTCGCGATCGGTTGCCACTGTCGATGCAAACGGAACACAGCGTCGCCGCGCTCGGTGAGACTGAGCTTGTCGCGTAAAAGATCCAGAGTGTAGTAATTCCCATCCTCACCCAGGCCAACAACCTCGATCGCGGTGTAGTCACTCCGTTTCTTTTTCTCGTTCGCCGGATCAACCAGCATGTACACGTTCATGCCCGCAGGGTTGATCTCCCGGTAGTGTCGCAGCCATTCCATGCGGAACCCTTGCGACTTGTCCGCCTTTGGCCGCTGCAGCATCTGGCACGCGAACACGTACGGGCCTTGCTTGAGTCGCCGCTCGCGCAGCCACTCCTCGCTCTTCAGCACCGGGTCGCCATCCTCCTCGCCGTTGTGCGTTGCCGGGAACAGGCGCACCTCGGCCGCCTTGCGGTCGATAATCGTGCGGTAGGTGTCGTTGAAGTGATAACGGGTGCCGACAATCCGCGACACGCCGCCCTCCTCACCCAGGTTAGTTGACAACTCCCAGGCCTCTGTGGTTTTAGCGATCATCTCCGGCGAGCGCACCGAGTCGATCGTGACCACGTCATCGTACAGCAGGAGTCCGTAGTGCTTGGAGGTGGGCTGGCCGTCAACCAACCCCCAGGCCTCGACCGTCGACTCTTTCGGGTTGGACTTGCGCTTGACGATCAGGCCATCGTCCTCAGACCACTTGGGTGAGTCGCGGTGCGGGTGCTCGTACAGGATGTCATCGAAGGCCCATTTGAGGATCGTGTTGGTCTCAAACTCGCGCTTGATCTGGCGCAAAAAGCCTTTCGCGATGGGGCGGTTGAAGGAGAATATTCCGACCGTGATTTCTCGACTGGTTAATGGGTCAGTGCCGTGCGAGCGCAGGATATCCTGGATGGTCTTGGCAAACGTGATGATCGTTGACTTGTAGTGCTCACGCGCCCACAGATCGAGCATGCCGTTGGGCCGCGCCTGCACATCCCGGCACCGGGCCAAGATCCACTCGTCCTCGGCGTCCAAACGTCCGAGGGTGTACCACAGCAGGAAGTACAGGTCAGTGCGGCTTAGATGCCGAATGACTTGCTTCTTCTCCTCGTCGGAAGATGTCTGCAATCCGGCTATCAGCGTCCTGTAGTCCCTGGTGCTTGTGAGTGTGGTCATGCTTCGCGTCAACCTTGATCTCTTTCGGAATGATGCCGGCGATCACCTTGAGGTACTGCACCGGCTCGGTCTCGCGCGCGACCTGGATCGCCGCCTCGCCATGTGCCTCGAAGTCTTTCGCCAGGGCGGTGATGAAATCGTGCCCTAGCTTGTTACGAGACCCTTTCGGGCGTCCGGCTGGATTGCCGCTCTGCCCCTTTTTGAAAGCATGCGCAGGAGCCTTTCGTTTTGTTTTCGGCCCTGTTGAAGCAGAAACCGCAGCAGCTGTAGTCTTCGCCGTAGCCATCACACCACCTCGAGTCTCGGACGGCACAACCACTGCTGCACCAGGTCGCCAGGGCCACAAACACCGTCGCCAAACAACGGGCCCGACTCCCGCGCCTGGCGCGCCCTCTCGCGCAACTGCATCGCGTGCCACTCCCGAAAATGCTCAGGGCAACAGGTCACCCGCTTGGCCTGTTTGTCCGACCGCTCAGGGGTGCCATCAGGCATCACCCGGAACGGAATCCGCTTCCCGCAACCCGGCAACGCGCAGAACCGTTGCTCGTATTTTCGCCGGTATGATTTTCCGAAAAGGGTCACAGTCACGTTCATGGGTGCAGTTTATGCCAAAGAATGGGGCCGGTGTCAACGGGCGGGGCGTGCCGCCCAACCGTCCGCGGTTCGCCGGTACGCAGTATCAATCCCATCCGCACCCGCCCACGTCTGGATCACCTCCACGGTCGGCATGACTCGCTCAGCAAATTCGATCGCGCCCTCCATGTCCGTGCAGTGGCCATCTCCCAGGTGCAGATCGACCCGGTTTTCCACAAAATCAAATTCAGCCCGTCGCAGTTCGCACATCACAACCGGACGCCAGTCAGTAACACCATCGCAGGTTTTCGGTTTTCTCATCTCATCAGTCTCCAAAAAAAATTATTCCAGGAGTGTGGCGCGCATCGATGCGCCCACCCCAGGAAGGGGCACGTGCCTACTGCAAAGTGCCCCCCGTAGGGGGGTAGGCAGAATAGGCACTTTTTTTCCTTTAATATCAACAACTTAGCAAAGTGCCTATTTTACCCGAGTAGGCACTTTTGTAAGTCATTGATTTCCTTAATAAAAAGTGCCTATATAGGCACATAATAGGCAGAATAGGCACTTTAATTATCCACAGGCTGACCGTCTGTCAGGTGTAAAATCATGGGGCTATTATCCGCCGCACCGGTCTCCCTCCACAGGTAAACTCTGGCCCCGTTCTCCGCGCGCACTGGAACGGCATTTGCTCGACCATCGGGCACTGCGCTAGCGACCCGACGCCGGTATGCATCCCGTGAACGCAGACGCCAAACCGGCTGCAAGTTGTCCGCCACGTGCGACAGCCGCATCGCTGCTGAGGCCCCGATCGCGTGCACGATGTCCAGGCGGTATTGTTGGTTAATCTCGTCCTGCGCGGCATCGTTCGCTGCATCCTGCTCCGCGATCACCGGCTCCAGATCGAATGGCTCGTGGACGCCCACCTCATCCCCATTAGGCAACGCCACGCTGACCAATCGATACCACCTGGCATTGGCATCGGCCGTCTGGTAGTTCCCTTTGGCCGTGTCGAGCCGGACCAGGTGGCGGCCGATGGTGTCCCAATCCAGGCCCAGGTTAGCCGCACTCTCCCGGCTCATCCGGGCCAGGGTGGCCGACACCCTCCCCGCGTCCTTTATCGAGCTCGCCCCGCGGCCGGCCTCGGCGTCCCCGGCGTGGGCCTCCGAGTTGCCGCCAACCTTCCGGGTGTGGTGGATCAGTTCGATCGCGCACCGACCGTCAAACGCAATGCGCTTGAATACCCCTAGGACTGCGTTCATCTCCACGTTGTCGTTCTCGTTCAGCCGATGGACAGACACAAACGGGTCAAAGACGGCGTAATCGATCGACTTGGCGATGATGAACTCGCGCACTTTCCTGCCGGCCTCAGTCATGGCGATCACGCCATCTGCGTTCTCCGCGGCGATGATGATCCCATCCAGGTAGCCGGACACTACGAACACGCGCCTGCAGACCTCGGCCCAGTCGACCCGGTAGTGCAGGCAGATGCCGTACAGACGGCGGTAAAGCTCGTCGCGGTCGTCCTCGTTGTTGATGATCAACACGTTCCGTGGCGTGGATTTGATCCCCTCACCTGTCAGGTCTCGGCCTACGGCAAGGGACACCGCGGTGACCAGCGTGAACATCGACTTGGACACGCCGCCTGGGGCATTGGTCAGGGTGATGAACTTGCGCAGGATGCGGCGGGGTACGATCCAGTCCCTTCGCTCGAGTTCCATCGGTTGGAAGTTTGGATCGAGCTCGTACTCGGCCAAGGTGCGCGTGGCGATCTGCTGCTGCGCCTCGATCGCCCTGGCCCGTTTCGCCCGCTCGTGCATCGTCGCCCAGGTGACCGGGTTGCGATCCCCGCGCAGGCTGAACGAGTCCCAGCGCGCCTTGACGTCATCGATACCTTGATAGGTGTTGCCGCGGCTCGACCACTCGTCACCCAGTACCAGGCCCTCGTGGCTGCCCTGGTACTGGTGGTGCAACGCCGCGAGCACCTCGACCCAGGTCTGCCGGTCGCAAGAGGGGTCGAGGACATCGAGATCCGCTTTGACCTGCGCGTCGGTGAAATTGCACGGGGTGTTGGCCTTCACGATGGCCTCGAAAGGGTCCAGAGCGGTCGAGCCGTTGCGCTTCGCTTCCGACTTGAGCGACCAGCCCGCGTCCGTGGCGACCTGGTCGAACAACGCGAACACCTCGTCGAGCAGTGCGTTGTTGACTTCAGGCAACTCGCTGGACGGTACGTCCCATGCAGGCGCCGAGACGTATGCGTAATCGGTGCCGGTGTCCGGGTGCCGACCATAAGCCACCCACTGCTGCCCGTCGCCCAGGAACTCCAGTTTGTGTTCAACACCCTGGGGGTCCACATACACAGCGACGCGCTTGCGCAGGTGGTGTGTGTTGCGACAGGCGAACAGGTGCTTGGGTTTCTGGCCGAAACGGCAGACGCTGAACTCTGGAAAGCGCGCGGTGAAGTGGTTGTAAAACTGCTCTGCTACCTTTTTATCGTAGATGTCCACATCGACACCACCGATGGTGCCACCGAGTGACCCCCATCCGGTGAACGCGGTGCCCGAGGCGTAGCGCTCGACGTCCTCCGCGGTCATCCTCAACTGTCGCCAGTTGTCGATGCCCATCGGGTATTTGTAGCCGTCGCGGATCGGCACTATCCGATATCCCTGCTCGATCAAGCGCCGGCCGACCTCTGCGTAACTCATAGCGTCTCCCATATGATAACCACCCCGGTGATGATGTTAATTGCGACGAGCCACGCGACGAGGAGCCAGGCGACGGATGCCCGGTCCCGCGCCGCGTGATCCGACACGTTGAGATGCCACTGGGCCTCGCGGATAGCGACGTTGGCAACAGCCGCCGCGTTGATCGCGAGCCAGATGACGAGGTCTGGCATGGTCATGGGCGAGCCTCCCCGAACACGTCCGGCCTGAGTTCGTAGCGGGTGACCCGCCCCTCGGTGGCCTGCTCGATGGGGATCGCCCAGCGCTTCGGTAGACCCCTGTTTTTCCAGTGTGTGATTTGCATGGGATGCACGGACAGCAAACGCGCCAGTGCCGCTTGTGAGCCAGCGATACCTATGGCCCTCTCGATGGGTTTTGTGTTCATGGCGGCGATTATAAACAGCAATGTTTATTTCTGACAAACATAAATGTTTGCATGGACGGTTAAACAATAGTGTTTATACTGAGGGTATGACCTACGCCAACCGACAGTTGACCAGTGCGTTGCGGTTCCGCGAGGCCCTGGACGCCTGGGTAGCCGCTGAGCCGCACCGCTCATACGCCGCCATCGCCAGGGCGTCGGGGCTCGCCCACGCGCAGAACGTGAATCACTGGAAGACTCGCGGCGTGCCGGGCAAATACGTCGAGCGCGTGGCTGAGATCCTGGGCGTCAATGACCTGTGGCTGATGGGACTCGATGATGACAGGCAGTGCGCGGCGCCCGTGCATGCGTGGGAAACACCGGACGAGCTCAGCGAGGACGAGTACGCCCTGGTGCGATACCTGGACGCCGAGGCCAGCGCGGGTAACGGTTCAATCCTGTACGAGGAGCCGGCGACGAGGACACCGCAGTCGTTCAAGCTGGGCTGGATTCGAGCGAACGGCTGGCGGCCTGATCAACTGTACTGCCTGGACGTCCGCGGTGATAGCATGTCGCCCACACTCGCAGACGGCCACACCGTGTTGGTCAACCGGGCGGACACCCGCGTCCAGGATGGCAGGGTGTATCTCGTGCGCACTGAGAGTGCGCTATCTGTTAAACGACTGTTTAACCGGGTGGATGGGGGGCTGACGTTGCACCCCGACAACCCGGCGTACCGGGACGTCGAGGTGCCCGCCGCAGACATGCAGCACGTCACTGTGCTGGGCCGCGTGGTCTGGCACGCCGGGGTTATCTAGTTTGCCAGGCGGCGATGACGCGCTCCAGGCGTTTTACCACGGCTGCCCGGATCGCGTTGTCAAATTGCTCAGGGTCATTTTTCGCACGGTCGTGTAGTGTGCGCTCAGGGATGCCCGAGAGCGCGACCAACTCGGCCAGGCTTTTCAGCCCGGCCGCTTTGCATTTTTCACTCGGCTTCATGCGTCTTGACAATCCATTGCGTCGAATGTGTCGCGAACAGCGAGATACAATTCGATATCGTCATTCTCGTCTGTTTCGCCTTCGCGAATTGCATCATCAATCCTCAGCGCCAATTCGGCGTCAACTGATTTGGTGCTCAACTGCAAATCATATTCACCTTCTTCCCCTGTGCCGGGGTGAATATTGTTCCACTCGACAGTTACACTCACACCATCAATGTTATATTCAACGTCAACCTGGTTATCACTTTTGCGGGTTGCTTTGATCAGTTTAATTTCCATTTTCTTCACCTTTCTGGTTTCTGACTCGGCACCGCGCCTCGTCCATGTGTTAAATATAGACCCGCGACCGCAGTTTCTCAACTGAATTTCTGCGGTATCCGCTGTTTTCCGACGAACGGCATGTTTTCACCCTGGATAAAGGTTCCACAACATACCGCTTATCCGACAAACAAACTTATTTGTTAATCCGGCAAACTTTCCTGTTGACGTCTAAACAATTCTGTTTATACTTTCAATCACCCCCTCGCTGCAACGAGGGCTAAACGAGAAACGAGAGAATAGGAGATAGCCATGACACACAATCCCCCAACCACTGACCTGACCGCTGCCCGCCATGCGTACCTGGCAGACGAGCTCGGTCGCATCGCCGCTCGCATCAAGGAGATGACCGAGCAGAAGAAACTGCTTGAGTCCGAACTCAAGGCCGACCACGTTGACGTGGTCGAGGGCAACCTCTTCCGCGTCAGCATCAGCTACGACGTCCAGACCACTCGCGTTGACTGGAAAGCTGTCAGCGCGAAGCTCAAGCCCTCGCGTCAACTGGTCACCGCCCACACCACCGTGGGGTTGTCGGACCGAGTCAACGTCCGCGCTCGCAGCGCTGCTGCTCGTAAGGAGGTGTGAGATGGGCATCAAAGGCTACAAGCAGCAGATCATCGATGCGCTCGACGAGATCACTGAGCAGGACCTGGAGCGCATGATCGTCAACGCTTTCGAGGCTGCCGAACGCGGCAGCCCCTACGCCTCTGGCGCGAACGATGTCATGGGCGTGCTCCTCGGCGCATACGACGCCGAAGACACCGCGCACTCACTGGAGTACGTCAACGAGCGTTCGCCCCTGCA
>Ga0196901_1000867_pt1 | contig 15502 bp, 18 predicted proteins | sample CB_VirMetaG_FD_169099 | JGI IMG/M metagenome (GOLD analysis project Ga0196901, IMG submission 169099) | Freshwater to marine saline gradient viral communities from Chesapeake Bay - CB_1504_1 Viral MetaG (v3) (version 3) | ecosystem: Environmental > Aquatic > Marine > Coastal | place: USA... | reverse complement strand
GTCCAGAGGCACCCAAACAAAGTGTGTAAGGGAAATGCGGAACGTGGACACGGGAACCGGTCTACAGAACCAAACACCCCGTCCGAGAATGTTTGACCCTGTAGGCCCCTCCCCGTGGGAGGAACCCACAGATTACACCTCCCTCCGCACCTTGCGGTGACGAGTCGAAGCCAACGCCACGACAATACCTGCCGCTACCAGCACGAACCCGAGACCCGCCAACCCCAGACCGCTACCGGTGTCGGCGAGCTCGAGGTGTGGAGGCGAGAACGGTGGCTGTGTGGTCGTGGTGCAGGGTGCGGGGTCGGACCCGTTGTACAGCCAGCCCGGTCCGTCGCATCCGACAGGCCCCGACGGTGCGGTTGTTGTCGCCGCTGGGACGCTGGTCGTGGTGGTGGTGCTGGTTGTCGCCGCCGTCGTTGCCGTAGGGGGCTCTGTCGTCGACGTAGACGGCTCGATCGTGACGGGTGGCGTGTCCGGTGTGCAAACACGCCAGAACGCCGGAGGCGGGCTCTCAGGCTCCTCTCCGACGATGTACACGCGTTCACCGACACGCACCCACACCACTTCGCCCGGTTGAACCACCGACGGTGGTTCCGGTAACCGGTTCTGTGTCATCTCGAACCCTTCAGGACACGTCATCTCGTGCACCTCTCTCCCATTTGATGTCGTCAGTGTGGAACGGGGACACAGGTCGGCCGGCGTCGTCGAAACACGACTCGTGGTAGTGGTCGACACGCACCCACCGGCCCCGCTCATAGATGTTGCAGATCACCTGTTTCGTGTGCGCGGGTTCACCGCGTCGCACTCTGGCCTCCAACGTGCGGGGAGCCTCGAACTTGATGAAGTCTCCGCAGTGGACACAGGTCGGCCAGTCCATGTTGGGTGCGCCTTTGATCAGACGCAGCACCGCCCGTGTGCCGGGTTTCATGGTTCTGCGTCCACGAACGCGCGGCGTGACCGGTCGATCATGCCGGGTCGGGACTCGTGGGCTTGCCGGATGAGGTCGACGAACAGGTCGAACTCCATGACGACCATCGCTCCGCGTACCCCAACCATGCGCCGTTTCACGACGACGGCACCCCAGCGGGTCGCTGAGCGTGCCATCGCGTGTTTCAGTTGGTCGATCCACAGGCCGAACTTGTATTCCTTGTGGTTCTTGCATTCGATGGTGAATCCGGGGATGCCGCCGATGTCGCCGATGTCTCGTTTCTCGCCTGGTGAGGCGAGGCGTGACGCTGCCCGGAACCCGTTGGCTTGGAAGGCTTTGGTGACTTCGTTTTCCCAGGCGTTCCCTTTTCGGCGGGCTGCCTTCCCCATCGCAACTCTGTCACTCATCGGCTTATCCTCCGTGCCTTGGCTTCGCGCGCCTTCGTCACCATGACCTCACCTCACCTCGGCCAGTGATCCCGACTTCGAGTGCTTCGTCAGTGCGAGAGAGGAAGGGCCTCTCATCGTCACTCACAGACGCCGACGCCCCATACACCGGGTGCGGGCCATCCTCCCCATACTCCAACCGGGCATCCCCCACCTCAACAGCCTTCAACGCATCCAACAACTGCGAAATCTCCGACCCACGCTGCGGACCCGACAACTCGTCAATCGACCCCACCCGCCGGCCAACAACCGCCGCCATAAACGCATGACGATCCTCGCTCGTGTCCAACCCGATCGTCTTCGACACCGCGTGCGCCATCTTCTTCTGCGCATCCGACGGGCCGTCACCCTTCACCGGAGGTGGCGTCTCCCGGTTGTTGCGGGCACGAACCTGGTCCCGCCCTGGCCGCGGGCTCCGCTCCCCACGAGGCGGAGCGTCTTGCCCCATGAACGGGGCTTGCAAATCGGGGTCAGGGTCACCAGTCGGCACACAGAACGACTGAAAGATCGCCTGCTTCATTGCCTGTGACATTGCCTGCCCCGACGACTTGTCCTGCGAATCCGCTGCCTCACCCACCACCACACACGACATCGACGAACCGTCAGACGCCGTGAACGTGTACTCCACGGTGAGGAAACACCAGTTCACCGGGCTTCCCTTCGATGACTGACGCACCTCGGTTCGCACATCCACTACCCGTGGCAGCATCGACACGCCGTGCTTGGTGAGCACCGGTTGGAGTTTGATCAACGCGGTGTCGATGCCCCGGTATTGGTAGCCCTGGAAGTCGTTGCGGTCGGTTTTGCCGATGAACCCCAGGTCAGCGGCGATCTGCGGCATCAACTCTGCGATCTGCGTCACCGGACCCTCCCAGCGATCTCGACCGCAGTCTCCACCTCAATCTCGACATTGCCTTGAGGCAATACCCGACACACATCCGCATGCGAACAATACGCACACCCCCAATAGCGGGTCGTTGACGAATCCTCAATGAACAGACCGTTCGGGTCATACACCCCGCTCCCCGGCGACCACTTCGGGACCAGCCGCTCAGGCAACACACCCGCCCCGTCCACAAGGTCGAGCACGGCGACATGTCGGGCGATCTCCGTCTCAGCGACCGGCGTGTACTCGTCGCGGGTCATCGACCACTCCGACACAAACCGCTCCCGTTCCGTCAACCCCATACGTTCGGCACGCATCACCGACACCGCCTCCATCGACAGCAACGGCCACACCACCTCATCCGCATCCAACGCATACGCGTTCACCGCGCCCTGCGTCACCGCCGACTGCCGAGGACCCTCCCCCGCCTTGATCTTGTCACCCTTGTTCGGCAGGCCCGAAGCGATACGCCACGCAGCGCCACCCATGTTCTTCAACTCGAGCACCACCTTGTGCCCGTCGGGGGCGACCCCGTAGCCGTCAGCCGAACCGGACAGGTCCGCCTCGGGGATGATGGACGACTTCTCCATCTCCCACTTCCAATCCGGGTACCGCCACTCGAGAGCTGTCTGCCACTGGTCGTGGACCCCGGTCCCAATGTTCGCGACGTGGCGGCCGGCGAGGTCGATCGGGTTCGTCGGGGCGATCCCCGCAGCGGTGAGACCGAGCTGCATAGCGCAGCCACCCGTCGATGAGTAGCGGAGCCGTGTCCCGTGAGCCGTCGGCTTCCCGACATCGGTGGCAGCCATCCACTCCGATAGCACCGCACCGTAGATGGGGGGCGTGTTCTTCATCGCTTCACCCGTGTCTCAACGTCGTCACGGACGGCTTCCATGATCTCCTCGAGGTCGACGGACAGCAGCCCGCACAGGCGCAGCGCCGTCTCCATCGACGGTTCCCCCAGGCCCCGCTCGTACCGTTCGATCGTGGAACACGCCACGTCAGTTTTGCGGGCGAGCTCCATCTGTGAGAGCCCCATTCTGATGCGAGAGTTTCGCAGCAGGGTGGGGAGCCGCTTGAGTTTGCGGACCGGGGGGCGTTGCCTCGCTCCGGCGTTGAAGTGCGTCATTGCCTCTGCCTCCTAGTGGTTGCACTAGGGGCACCGTACCCACAACGGGTTGCGGTGTCAAGGTCAGAGGATTTTCGCAGTCAAGATCAGTGTCCCACCGAACGTGCCGCTGTTCTCGCGGTTCAACCCGACCCACCTGTGTCCCGTCACCAGTGCCCGCACCGACGTCGACTGGCCTTCTTGCAGGTCGACGACTGTGCCTTCCAACGCCACCAACGCATCCCGTTCCGCTCGAGGGTCCCGTTTGTGTTCGACGTTGCGGAGGTCTGTGACTGTGTCGCCAAGCAGGATCGGGATTGTCACCTCACGTTGAGGGGCGGTCAGCGGGTAAGCGCGAGCCGTTGCCCGACGAAACTCCGACGTCGCAGCAGTCAACGTGAACTTCACATCCACCAGAGCGCTCGTCACCTCATCGCCATCCGTGTACGCCGTGTACGAATCCACGTCAGCCGGCAGCGAGTACGACGCAGACACCGAATCGGCGTCCATCGCCACCTCTTGCAGCAACTTGTCGTCACCGATCCCCCACGACACCCACCCCGTCGACAGCCACCCGTCAGTCTCGAAGTTCGTTCCCGCCAGGTTCGTAGTCCGTGTCCGATAGATGTTGTTAGACCCACAGAAATACCGGTAGGACTCCTCGCTGACCGACCCGTCATACCCCGCCGCCACAGCAAAGCAGCGCATATCGGATATCCCGTCCCCACTACCGTCATACGCGTCGGTAATCGCCCATGCAGGCACCAACCCGTCCGCGATCTGTGTGAAATCCAGCTTCGCCAGCCGTATCGGTCGAGATCCAGCAGTCCCACGGTTATCCCCGGCGGCCGAGTCAATCGCCACATATGCGTAGTTCCCGTCGAACGACACTTCACCGAACGGTTTGAACTCGTCAAGCAACGCACCGATGGTCAGAGCTCCATTCGTCCCCTGCGTACACACTCGGACCCCGTACCTGCCGTACTGTTCCTCGGCCACCACCAGGATGAAGCCAAGGTACTCGTAGATGAAGTTGTGGCCCTCTGAAATGGGGAGTGTCGCACGGACCCCTTCGTAGGTGAGCACCCCAGCATTGTCAACCGAGATGTAATGGATCTGGTTCACTCCGTCCAGGTAGTAAAACCCGCCGTCCGCTTTGCAGATGTGGCGTCCGAACCTGCCGTAGCTCGCGTTGAACTCGGCTTGGGTTTCTTGATGTACCACCGTGGACGCAGTGAACGCGGCTGTTGTCGGGTCCCCCGACAACTCGAACACCCCGTAGGTAGTGCCAGTGTTGTCAAACATGTGGCACAGGAACGTGCCATGCGCGTACACCAGGGAGTTGTAGAACGCATCGGCCGCGGCCACCTCGCGGCCCGTTGCCGACGCAAGCGACAACGGGATGTAGTAAATGTCGCTGCCCTCGGAGGCCAGCAGGTACTCGTTCTTAGGTGCAATCAACGTTTTCAGTGCAACGCCACCGCCAGTCGACACGCTGGTAATCGTCGGGGACGTCGACGTGGCGTTCTCTATCTTCCACACCTTGTCGGTCCAACCGTCGGTCATGTATACGTCGTCGTCGATCGCCAGCATCTTCTGCTGCCCGACCGACAACGTGATCGTGCCAGCCCCCACCTTCTCCGTTTTCGCTGTCGGTTTGATAACGGCGTCGTCGTCGAACACCTCAACATGCCACGAATCACGGAACCGCTGGTTATCGGAATTGTCCGCATCCCGAAACGTCTGACCCGCACCCCGCTTGAACGACGTAAACGACCGCAGAAACCCACGCTCAGGATTCAACGTCGTCTCATCCGACGTCGACCCAGTCGCCACATTCCTCAACGTCGGAATCGAACGATCCTCATACACCTGAGCGCCATCATCAAGCGCATACTCCGTGCCGTTGATCGCCAACGGCCACACATGCGGCACCAAACTAGAGGTCGGCATGAATCACCCCCAACGGCGGGAACTTCGCCTGCAACCTCGCCGCCTCACGCCCACACCGCCGATCGTAATGCCGACGCAACACCTCCGCCGCCGACGACAACGACCCAGGCGGCACCTCCCCCCCACGCCTCGACGACGACAACCCAGTCGCCGCATTCCGGTTCGCTTCCTCCCCCTCCAACAGCAACGCCGCAGCACCCAACGCCGCCACATCGTGATACTCGGCATCCAAACCGTCCGTCGCCGGAGACGCAGTCAACGCACCAACCGCCGGCAGCGACCTGCCGACGATCGCATACAACTCCACCCCCGTCGCATAAATCTTCTCGAACTGCACGGCGATCCCCGACGACGCAATCCCAGACGCCAAGTTGTAGAACGCCTGCCACCGCGGTGAAATCATCGGCTTCGTGGACTCCGACGAGTTCCGGCCCTGCACCGCCCACACCCGCTCAGCGTTCGCCGTCGTCACCTCAAACAGCGTCTTAGCGCCGTTCGGCGTGAACGTCTCCGTGTACATCAGATGCAAACCACGAGCCGTCATATCCACCATCGTCGCGTTCAACGCATCAATGATCTCAAGGATCGTCACCGACGAATCCGAAATCACCATGTCCCCCGACGTATGCGCCGCAGCCGTCGACCCAGCCCACCCCCTGATACAAGACGACAACGTCACCGTCGACACCGACCCCACCCGCACCAGCTCCGACCCAATCTCAATCACCGACCCGGCACCAATACCCGTATCCCCCGCATCCACCGCCAACGTCAACGACGTCGTCGACGCATCCGGACTCGCGGCGAGCTCATTCACCGCAGTCGGCAACAAGCCACGGATACGGCCCCTCGTCTGCTCGATCAGATCAGCCCACGTCGCAGCCATCAGACAGCTTCCCCTACATAGTCGACCAGGGTGTCCGCTCTGGCCTCACGAACAGCCTGCCCACGCAACGACACCGGCTGATGCCCGTCACGCTTCGCCCGCTGATACGCGTCACGGTCCCTCACCAAACGCTTCTCCGCATAGTTATCGAACCACACCTTCCCGCCGCCCCGCTGCGAAGGAGTCGCCGACGGCTGCACCCGAGGCACACCAATCACACGCCCACACCCACCACCACACTCACACACCACCACAGGGTCCTCACTGAACCCGTGCGACACCTCACACACCGTCCCGCATTCATCGCAGCGGTAATCGTACTTAGGCATACCCACAGACTACGCCGAACACCCACCCCACACGAGGTGAGGTGGGTGCCCAACACAGAACCCTCAAAAGGGATCAGGCAGCAGGAGACAGACTCGACGCAGTGTGCATCAGCACATTCGCAGCCGAACGAGCCTCACCGAACCCGCCAAGCCACTTCCAACCGATGTAGTTGAATCGGTCCAGCTTGTCCAGGCTGCCATTCTTGATGACGATGGACGGCATCGGCGAGTTCCCGTCACGAATGGAATGCACCATCGCAAGAGCCTCGTCACCGAGGAAGTTCGCCGTGTACACATCCGACGTACCCGAACCGGCATCGGCCTCGACCTTGACCCGGGTGTTCTCGAAGAACCGGAACCCCTCGAAGAACCCGGCCTCAGCCATGTAGATGTCCGACGGATCGGCGTACTCACGGGGGGTACGCCAAGCACCCGCGCCGGTCTCACCGGAAAGGTCGTAGTACTGGTCGGGGTGGATGATGCCGACGTAGGCACCCATGCCACGCATCTGCTTCGCGTTGCCGCTGCGAAGGTTGTTGCGGGCCTGCCGCACCTCAGCCGCAGTCAGATAGTGGGCAGCGGTACCGCCACTCAGCGCCGTTGTAGCCACATCCGCAGCGACCATCGTGTTCGACCCGGCATCGAGAGCGTTCTGACCAAGCTGATCGAGAGTCGAACCAGCGTTCCGGCCGATCCGCTCAGCGATGTCAGGGTCAACCGCCGCATAGCTAGTGCCACGCAGCTTCGCAGTCGACGACACCACATTGCCATACTCGGCGAGGGTCACCGTCACCGCAGTCACCGAAGTGGCAACAGCATCCGGGTCAGCGCCCTCAGTGAGAGCCGAAGTCGCATCCGACAGGTCAGCACCGAAGTTGATCGCCACAGACGAACCCGGCGCAGTCTGCTGCGTCGGACGAACGTTCGCGAACTGCACATAGATCAGCTCAGCGCGAAGGGGAAGCCGGGTGAGCGCGTCGTAGGCAGCCTGAACCGTGCCGTAGCCGGTCAGGTTGCCTGACGTAGTCGTACCCGTAAATTGGTCTGCCATTACAGAATCCTCCAGTCAGGAGAGACCCCGTCGGCTGCGACCTACCTACTGGTTGACGGCAAGAAACTCAGACGGGATCGCCGCCAGAATCTCTGCCTGGGACGCTCCCTGCGTTGCGAGCTGCCGGATCTGATCGGCCTGCGACGGCTGAGAACCACCCGCCTGTCCAGATCCAGCCATTGCGTTGAGACCCGCTGCAAGTTCGCTCAGGTTCGCTTCCATCCCCGCCGTTTCGGGGGAGGGTTGCGTCGCCTGTGTCTCTTGCTCCGGCTGCGCCTGTTGAGGGGTGACACCCATCCGTGACAGAAATTCCGTGACCCCTTCCGCCGTTGCGGGCCCGTCATACTTCTCAAGCATGAACGCGTGCGCCGGGTTCGAGGGGTCAGCCCCAGCCTGTACCGCCGCAAGGCGAACCACTTGGGACTTGAGATCCTTGTTCTCGCCTGCGAGGGAGTCGAGCCGCTGTCTGAGACCGTGGGTCTCGGGCTCACCCTGTCCGTCACCAGCATTGTCGCTGCTGTTGGGGTCGAGATTGTCACTCATAACTCGGTTGTCCTCCCCGTAGACGCCGCATCTGTACCGGGGGGCAGGCACAGATGGCTCGTTCCCACACAGTGTGACGAAACACGCGCGTTATGTCAAGCCGTTCCGATGCCGGCGAACCCTTCACGGTCCGTAGCAAACGACCCAGCCGACGACTCCCCAATCGCACGCCTCACCCCGATACGCCGCTCCAAACTCTGACGCTGCGTCGGATCGTCACCGAACACCGCCTCAAGCTGCGCTTCACGCGACATCGGCCCACCTTCAATCGCAGCGTTCACCACCGGTTCCAGGCGACGCAACGACTGGAACCCGGACAACGCCTCCTCGGCGTCCACGCCGAGTGTGGACAGTCTGGTTGCCTCACTGGTGCTGATCGCACCGAACCCGGTTGTGCGGGCAGCGGCACCGATCTCTGCGGTCGTCACAGCCTGCTCGATGATCGGAAGTGCCCGGTCGGGGTCAAGGAAGAACGCCGCCAACTGTCCGTCAGTGAGGTTGTTCTGTCGCTGGAACTCGTCGCGTACGGCTGGGTCGGTGGCCTGCAACCTCGCGAACCCTGACACCACCCTGGTTTGGAGTTCTGCAACAGACACATCGTTCACAAGGTCACGCACAGCGTCATCCGGCTGGTCGTAGAACCCGGACGGTAGCCCGTAGGCGCGCAACAGAGACGACCGCTGCCGTTCATACTCCAGCACGTAGTCCGCAGAAATCGGGGGTAGCCCCCGTTGTTCCCGCTCGAAGATCGCCCGGAACCGTTGCCGATACGCTGGCTGGTCACGCATCTCCAAACGCACCTGGTCGCCGGATGCTCCCGATGTCAGCTTGTTCATCGCCCACGGGACGAGGTCGGCGAGCCCGTACTGGGTGAGCAGGTTGCGTATGACGGTGCGTGCGTCGTCAGCCATCCGACTGCCCTTCATAACTCGGACGGGGACCGCCCCCCATCGCAGTGCCGATTACGAACCGCAGCACCGGGTTCGCAGCCACCCACGGCTGCTGCTGCAACCAGTCAAAGAGGCCGTAGAACACGGACATCACGACCGGCCACAGCATCGCCTCAACGTTGTCCGACGTGATCTCCCAGCCAGCAACCCCGATGAGCCACTGCACGGGACCCCACGCGAGAACAGTCGCGGTGACAGACTGGATTGCTGTGCGGAACAGGCCTCGGAACTGGTTCATGATGTCTCCGTGATGGGGGTTACCTGGTCGATTGGGCCACGCCAATGCCGGTGATGACCATTGATGTCCGTGATACGAACCTTGGCTCGTGTGGCCGACTCGTTCACCCAGACTAGTTCCCCGGTCGCGTAGCCAACGACCCGCACCAGGCGTCTGCGCCGGGCGTCCTGCAACGTCACCCGGCCAGTTCGCGTTTCCATGTCATCCCCTTGTCAATGCACTTCAAGATGTCGAACCCCCCACGGATGGTTGGCGTCCAGCACGAACGTCAACAACCCAGGGGGACAGTTCGCACCGGTCCGGTTCCGAAACCAGCGCGACCCCTCATCGTTCTCCAACGACGGACACAGGATCAAGGTGCGGGTACCTGAGCGTTGCACCCGGAAATGATGCCAATGCCCCACAAGCATCACATCCACCCCGGCGAGCTCAGAGTCCCCGTCGTTCACAAGATGGTCGGCCCACCACTTCGTCGCCTTCCGCAGCGGGTCGCCGCCACCGGAGAACTGGTGGCCGTGAGCCAACCCGACCGTCCGCTCCAACGGCAACACCACCGTCAGCTCCTCACCGCGGGGCATCCACCACTCCACATGCCGGAACGGTTCCGGGTTCAACTCGAGGATCGAGCGGCGCACCATGTCCGGTATCGCCGTATCGAAGTTGTCGGACGGAGACGTGGCGATACCGCCACCCTTCCTGGAACGCACCTCACCGTGGTTACCTGGCACCGCGGCGACATGCACCGTTCCCCATTCGGGGGCCAACGCTTTCACGGTCTGCCAGATGCATTCATGCACAACCTTGATCTGGTCGGTGAGATGCAAATCCAGCTCGAACAGTTGCGAATCATGCGTCGAACTACAACTCTCGATGAGGTCGCCCATCAACGCGATCAGCAAAGTGTCGGTGCCGTAACCGAGTTTGCGTGCCCTGACCTCGTCGTCGAGGGTGCGCTGTATCGCGTCCAACCAGCGTTGAGCAACCGCCACGGACCCCTCAGAGCCCGCCTTACCCATCTGCGGGTCCGCTACCGCCACCACACGGGTACCGCCCGTTGCGGGCCCCCTACGCTTCCTGGGGCGCATCTGGCGGACACCGTGCAGCACCTTGCCGACATCGGCACGGGTTTGGCGTTTGCGTAGACGGCCACGCCACTGCCGGAACAAGCGCACCTCGCCCTGCGCGATAACCATCGGCCACACATTCGCAACAATTGTTCCGCCCTCGATTTCCCACTGTTCGGGGTCGAGGCCCCACGCTGCGAAAATGCGGGCGATGTCGTCCTCACCGGGTCCGGCGTCAGCGGGGACACCCTCCGTCAGTGGTTCAGGTGCCGTTGTGATGTTGGCGTGATGCTCCCCCAGCTCAAGGTTCGCGGGCCACTCGTGAGGGTGTTTCCGGTGGACCTTCGGACGGTCCGCCTGCCGGAACTCCTCGAGCGGGTCAGAGTTCACGTTCGCGCCATTTCTCGACGCTTGTATGCCCTGGCGGGTCCAGAGCGGGATCGGTTTGTGCCCACTTGCGGAACACCCGTTCGATTGTGTACCCCGAGTAGTGGGTGTCGCGTAGCGCCGTCTTGGCGGCCTCGCGGCGGTCGTCGTCGAGAGCGTCGAGGAACCGGTCCACTTTCCCACCAGGTTTCGTACCGGGTCCCCGAGCGGCAGCATCGAAGTCAGACATGTCAACCATGCTGAACCCCGTGATGTTCGCTGACGTGGTCTCTGAGTTCGGCGTGGAGTTCGTGTAACCGGACCCGCACCTCGGCGTGATCCGCTTTCAACTCCGCCCGGGTCGTGTCGATCGCCGCCTTGTTGTCCTCGATCGCCTTCTTGTTCTCAGCGATCCCCGACGGCAAATGGACCGTGACGGCGTCATGGATGCGGGTCAGCGTCGCGGCTAACCGCCCGAACATTTTCAGGACTGCGACGACGGCTAGAAGCGCTGTGCAAGCGCCGCCTGCGATCAGCAGAACGTTCATGCGGTGTACCCACTTGTCATGTTGGTGCGTCCTCCAGGTTCCCCCCCGGTGAATGCAACGCCACCCACTGTAGCCGCTGCGCGCCAACGGTGCGAAACGTTACGGGGCGTACCCGTAGGCGTACCCCCGGTCGGTGATCACCGTGTAACCACGCCCGTCGGCTTCGATGCGTGCAGGGGCACCCAACACGTCGTAGGTGATCGGCCGCAGCTCATGGTTCGGCCCCCCGTAGTACGGGGCGTCGATCGCGTACACGTCACCGTTATCGGCCAGCACCCAAACCCCGCCCCCGGGGGCGCGGCACCACGAAATCACGTCCCGCAGTTCGATCGGCGGGTCAAACTCGGGGGTGACTCTGCCGTGGGGGCCGTCCGGGATTGTCACCGTCAACGCCGCGATGTCGCCGTCCGTCAACTGAGCGGCAGCCAACCGGGTCTGTTCGATGTGGAGATGATCTCGGTGAGGGGAAACACCCGTGTAGGCACGCCACCCCCGGGACTGTGTCCACGATTGCCGGTTCCAGATCAGGTACTGCACCCCAAGCCGCGACGCGTTATCAGTCACCCACTCGGCGACCATGTCCCCGATCGCTTCCCCGTCAGCGTCCAACCCGACACCGATATCGACAGCGCGGCCCTCCGCGTGAATCGACCACGACGTAGACGACCCCCGGATCATGCGCGGGTTGTAAATCCCCAACGATCGGGTCCCCGACCACTTCGACGTGATGTATGTGGTGAGAGCGATCGTGCCTGGCTGAGCGCCACCAGACGGGCCCTCGGCGCGCTGATACGTCAGGTCGTATGTCATGTGTTTCCCCCCGTGTGGTTCATGGGCGTACCCCGAGAGTTGTCAGCATCACGCCACCTCACTTGTCGCCAAACTGCCCGAATCGGTAACAGTCACCTTCCACCGGGTCCCATTCGGGGAACACAACGTCACCGGCTGCCCATCCCCCACCACCTCGACGCCGTCCGCATCGGACACCGTCATCATCGGCAATCCGGTCCCCTTGTTCACGACCACCACCCTCTGCGAAGGGTCGAACGACGGGGCAGCCACCTCCAAATCGTTGCCGGCAGTACCCGCCAGAACCGGTTTCACCGCCCCACCCGAGTCCTTCACCCCCAACCCGGATTGAGACGACAGGTAAGCGCCGTCCAGCCGCATATGTGGCACCGTTCCGAACACAGCGAGCCCGTCACCCGACCCAACAGCCGAACCGTCCAACCCGGGTGACGGGGCAACAACCACGACGTTCGATACCCCGGAGTTCACTCGATAGTTCTGCGCGCAGTTCTCGGCGCGAGGCATCACGAACACGTTGCCGCCAACATCTACCGCTGCGATATCCCACCCAATGTTGTAGTCCTCCACGGCGAACCCAAGAAACAGGTTGGTATCTCCCCGATGCACCTGAACACCGGTCGCCCCGGCAGTGCCTCGCAGTGTCGCAGACCCGTAGCAGTACCCTCCGACCACGGTCGTGTGGTTGCACTGCCGGGCAGTGTCAGCGGTCAACCGCAGACCGTTCCCGTTACGGCCAAGGTGCAACACCTCGAGATGGTTTGAAGCGGCGAACGTGCCGGACCCGTCGAGGGTTACCCCCCACTCGTCGAAATCAAGAACCTCGACATGACTGATGGTGCAGTTGCGGGGAGCGTCGAACACAATGCCGTTGTTGGCGTAACCAATGTTGGCAAGTGTGAACCGTGACAGCAGCACCTTGGATGCTTCCGGTGGGCACGTAATTGCTGTGCCGACTCCGACGTCGGCAAGGATGCGGGTTCGCCCCTCACCGGAGCCGATCAGCGCACAGTTCGTTGGGACAGTGAGGGTTGATGTGATCCGGTAGTTCTTAGGGCCAAGTTCGACGGTGGACGACATCGACGACACGGCCGCGGCGCTGAGAGCTGCGCTGATCGCGGCCGTGTCATCGTTGATCCCGTCGCCTACTGCCCCATAGTTTTCGGGGACGATGCTTGTCACGAGGCTGCCAGTTCGTTGCACATCGCCAACGCTTCGTCGTCCGTGACCCGCTTGGACAGGACTGCCGCAGACTTCCACACCATCGTGGATGGGGAGTTGCCGTCGGGGCGAGAGCCGATCCGTAGCACCGTGCCTGTGGATGCATCCCCGAGTGTCGTGGTTGCGTCCGTCTCAACAGATGCCCCGTCTACGTACGCTTCGGTGTTAGCGCTATCGAACGCCGCAACGACCGTGAAGTCTGTGTCATAGGTGATGTTGTCGGCGTTGTCGCCAACGGTGGCGATGTTTGTCCCGTCGTCTGCTCTGCCGGCAACCCGCTCGTTCGACGCCGAACGCTGTATGCACCACCCGTCGTCGCTGGTGTTCTGCTTGGACATGAACCGCTCGTCTGCGGCGCCTCCGGTAGCGAACTGGAGCCGCATCGCAGCGCTGATCTCACCACCGGACCCGAGTTCGAGCGCAGCGTCGTGTGGTATCACAATCCACTGTGTGCCCGTGAACGTTGCTTGGGTGCACGCCGAGTTCAGAACAGGGTCGTTGGCGTCCTCGGCGGAATCCGTGTACGTGACCGTCCACGTCTCCCCCGACTTCTGACCGCCGGTAACCGTGTTGTCGATCCGCCACTGGTGACGGTTGATCTGGTCGGCGTCGAAATGGGAATAGTCGTACATGCTCGACGTGGACGCCCCCAGACCGGCCTCGAACACGTCACCCGACCAGTTCTCTGTGCCGCCGAGTACCGATCCCACCGTGATCTGCGACCCGCTGTTGAACATCGTCAGCACACCAACAGCGTCCGTTTCAACGGCGGACCACGACGGGGACGTACCCGATCCGCCGTCATACCAGACCAAGTCTCCCTCGGAATGGTCGTAGAACACGCCCAGCCAGCCCACAGAACTCGATGAGTACCACGTAGGCACAGCCGTCAGCGTTGACAAAGACGAGTCAGCAGTGCCGTCCGTCGAGATGACGAATTGGGAGGTGCCGAAACTGTCACGGAACCACCACGAGCGTTCAGTCGCTACGCCGTACTGCGCTAGCAGAATCCGGTTGGCGTCACGTGCACTACTCATCCGCGCCCACGCGAAGAAATCACCGCCGCTCAGGTTGGGCGTCTGGTTGCTTTTCAGGTAGTTGAGGCTGGTGCCCTTGAACCGTGCCCGTTTCCCGTTGCCGTCCCCGTCGTCAATCACGCTAAGCGGAGAACCCGCACGGGCAACCGTCCACGTGTTGCCCTGGGCGTCCGTAGCAGTGGCGCCGTGACCCCGGTTGCCGGGGATAAACAGGGCCGGCAAGAACTCGGCTACGTCGCTGGAATCCACCTCGATACGTGCAGAGTAACAACGCCCCGCAGGCTTATCGGCAGTACCAGCATTGCGTCCCGCAATCGAAACAGGTTCCGTCCCGGCAAACGGGACCGTTGTGATCGTCTCCGTCTCCCCGAACGTCCACGTCGTGCCGTCAGTCGAATAGTAGAAATCTACGTCGGTGCCGACAGTCCACACCGCACGAATCCCGCCGTAGCTGCCGTTCACAAACCCGCAGGTACCCTCAGCGGTAATCGTCGTAGTCACTGTTGTCACAGCAGTGCCGTCCGCTGACGCAGCGAGCTTCAACTGTCCGCTGCCACTCAGCATGAGCGACCAAGAACGCTGGTTACCTGTAGTGGTGTACTTCGAGAGCAGCCGCTGATCAGCCCCGTTCGACCAATCGTTCAGCGCTCCCGTCCACTCGAGAACAACAACCTCGCCAGACGTGAAATCCTGTGCTGCGTCGTCCGCCCACGAAACATCGTGCCCGGACACGCCCGGCTGGTAAACATACGCCCCGTTCTCGTCTCGGCCGAACACCAGCGGATGAGACGACCCCGGCAGGCCACCCATCACAGACGACAACGCCAAATTCGGGAACCAATGCTGCTCCGGGTCATACGCCCGCGCCTCCAGCATCAACTCCACATCATCATGAAACTGCAACCCAGACGGCTGCAACCCCAACACCGACTCCACCCGACGCAGACCCACACCCGACAGCGACGCCGCCTCGTTCAAACACCACAAACCCTCATGCTGCCCCGACCCGATATCCGCCCCACGCATCCGTGCGTACTCACACGCCGCAGAGTTGAAACCAAGCCAATCACCCTGATCAGGTCTGCCAAGCGCCCGGTTCAACCGGCCGACAAGTTCACCGGACGTAGTCATAGCCACC
>Ga0196901_1000863_pt1 | contig 15558 bp, 10 predicted proteins | sample CB_VirMetaG_FD_169099 | JGI IMG/M metagenome (GOLD analysis project Ga0196901, IMG submission 169099) | Freshwater to marine saline gradient viral communities from Chesapeake Bay - CB_1504_1 Viral MetaG (v3) (version 3) | ecosystem: Environmental > Aquatic > Marine > Coastal | place: USA... | reverse complement strand
GGTTGATAAAATGACTGGAGCGTTAGTTCAAGAATTAATGAATGCTGCTACAAGTTTTCATAGATTACATTTAAGAGTTACAGGTGAAGGTTCATACGCGCGTCACATTGCTCTTAATGAAATATATGATGCTTTACCTGATTTAGCAGATACAATTGCTGAAGGATATCAAGGAGCATGTGAAGTTATATTACCATATACAACACAAGCACCAATTGATTTACCAGATGTAGAATCAGCTATTGAATACATGCGTGAAATTAAATCAAAAGTTGAAGCATTGCAAACTGTAATGCCTCATAGTGAAATAGTTAATGAGCTTGATAATACAAAACTTGTTATTGATAGTGCAAAATATAAATTAATTTTCTTAGCATAGTATTTTATTAAAAATATTTTGTATATTATATATGTGCATGAAGCACAAAAATTTTATTTGTTAAACTTAAATTAAAAAAAAAATGGCTTATTTTAATCATGCTTTTTATAAAAGCTTTTTAGCAACAGACGCTTCTGCTGCTGACGGAACTAAAACAAGTGCTTTGACTGCGGGTCAATTAGCATTAGTTGATGGTAAAGATTGGACTGCTCACGTAACTGGCGCATTCCCTGTACCTGGTATGGCATACCTTGTTCAAGGTTCATTGCATACAAATGACACTATTGGTGGAAACAAAAACCATGGTGGCTATGCAGAATCTGTAAAATCTAAAGGAATCAACCCTAAATACTTAACAAGAGTATGGGAATCTAGTTGTGTATCTGCTACTGCAGCTACTGCTTCTATTGAAGTTGGTCCTAAATGTGCTCCTTGTGGTACTTCTCTTTTGATGAGAGTAGACGTTAAAGGTGCTCCTGCATTACGTTTCTTAAATCACAATGCTTATGCAATTGGTGATTCAGCTAACATCTGCTGTGTTGATGGTCAAGAATTTTTGGATCCTGCATTAGTTGTAGCTGAAGCAGCTAAAATGATTTTAGCTGATCCTATTGTTGCTCCTTTTATTGCTGAAGCTGTTGGTGGTGGTGTATCTGTTACTACTAGTGCTTCTGGTTCTGCTGTAACAACTGTTTACACAATTGAAGAAGTTCTTGATGGAACTTATACTCCTTCTACTGATCCAGTTGCTGATGTTGTTTCTGCTAAAGTAACTTTTATTGGTGCTTATGTTGATACTAAATTTGGAGATTGTTCTTTTGATACACGTGATTACTACGGTAAAGAGCCTGTACAATTGATTGCATCAGTAATGGATGAAACTGGAAACCCATGTAATGACTGTGGTTTATCTACTTCTACTCCTGGTACAATGCAACAAACTTCTGGTGAAACTGTACTTAGACAATTATTGTTAAGTGGAGCTTACGGACAAGATCCATATCACCAAGGAAATGTTGATGCAGTACGTATGCGTCAAATTGAAGGTTCTGATTTAGTTATTGCTGCAGTAGATCGTTCAGCTTTATACAAAACTTACTACGTACAACATAGTGTTCCAAGATTAAACAATGCAACTAGCGTGTTTGATAATGATCAATATGTTTATGAAATCTTTGTAAAATGTAGTGATACTACTACACAAGGTGAAGTTGAAACATTGTTAGCTAAATTGGTTGCAGCAGCTAATGCTTCTGGAAATCCAATTGCTATAGAAAGTATTGACCAATAATCTTAGTGAAATTCTAAATATTAAAGGTGAGGGAGTAATCTCTCACCTTTTTTGTTTTAATATTATTAGTTTTTTTGTATATTATATATATGAAGTAATGTAAATATTCATAATTAAACTGAAATGGCAAATAAACACATATTAAGTCTTGAGGTTCCAACAGTTGCAAACTGTGAAATTCTCAGCGTAAAAGACACAAGTCAATATGCATCTAACCTTGATGTAGATTGTGGAGAATTACTTATTACTTCTCCAGGATATAGTACACCTGTATTAATTAAATTAAATCCAAATTTTAATCTCAATCTAAATGGTTGTTTATTAGGTACACAAACTCAAAATTGTGGCACTATGAGAACCGCTTTAGCTGATGGTGTTTACATTATTAAATACAGTGTGGCTCCAACCGGTAAAGTTTATGTTGAGTATAATCATCTTAGAATAACAAATCTTTTAAAATTATACTATGAAACTTTATGTCATATAGATGTAGAAGCTTGTGAACCACATAGTGAAAGAAAAGATTTAATTGATGAAATGAAATATATTAGAACTGTTATAGATGCAGCTGTTGCAAAAGTAGAATATTGTAATAGCCCTGGTGAAGGAATGGATCTATATAATTATGCTAAAAAAAGATTGCAAAAAATATCTTGCAAAACTATAGGATGTTAAACAATTAAAAACCAATATATTATGAATTGTAAACAATGTAACAAAGGCTTCACTTGCGGCTGTCAAAAAACAAAAGCTTCTGATGGATCAACAGTCCATAAAACATGTCTTAAAGAATATGAGGCAAAAGTTGTAATTAAAACAAAATAAGAAATGAATACCATTACACGTAAAACTATAGAAACTGAAACAACCTTTGCCAAATCTGTTTATAAAAATTTTATGGCAATGCGTTTTGGTATGGAACCATGTTGTATTCTAGACATGGAATCAGCTACAATAAAAAAAGAATTGTGTGATTGGGATGCCATGAACTCAAAGCTTGTAACTATATCTGATGTTTATTCATCTACATTAGATATCCAAGTTTGCCAAACTTCTACTGATACAGGAATTATTTCTTGGACATCAGCAGATATACAAGCATTAATAGATAGAATTGAAATTCTTGAAGTTGTTGCGGCAATAGATGAAAAAGATTTAAATTATGTTCATACTCAATCAGAATCAGATCCACTTGCTGTTTGGACAATAGCGCATAACCTTGATAAAAATCCTTCTGTTAGAATAGAAGATCTTATGGGTAATGATATTATAGCTCAAATAGATTATGTTGATACTAACACATTGACAATAATTTTTGCTATACCAGTTGCTGGTACAGCTTACTTGAATTAACAAATTTTATAAATAAACAATTATGGCACTTAAGTATTTGTCTCATATTGAGACGTTAAACATTGACATGCAGCAGAATGTATTATCTAATGTGGTAATACATCCTTTAACAACTGCAACTAGACCAGCTACACCAATAGTAGGTCAAACAATTTATAATGGAACATTAAAAGCCCTTGAGGTTTGGGATGGTTCAGCATGGGTATCAGCATCTGGTGATATTACATCCATAACCGCGGGCACCGGTTTAAGTGGTGGAGGCTCTGTTGGAGCTGTTACTGTAAGTATAGATTATATAGGAACGGGTAATATTATCCTTGCGGCTGGAGCAATTTCTGGTACGGTTTCTACAGCTGACTTTATTCTTGTTAGTGATACTACAGTTGGAAATGCTGTAAAAGCACCAGTTAGTTCATTACCATTTACAGCTAATTTAGGTACGGTAACTAGTGTTGCTGCTACAGGTGCTGGTGGTATTGTTGTAGCAGGATCTCCTATTACTACATCTGGAACTTTAGCTCTTTCATTATCTGCTGTACCTAACGCATCTCTTGCAAATTCTACTATTACCATAAACGGTACTGCCGTTGCTCTTGGTGGAAGTATTAACGTTGGAGACATTACAGGTGTAACTGCTGGAGTTGGTTTATCAGGTGGAGGTGCTACAGGTGCCGTAACTCTTGATCTTGACTTCTCAGAGTTAACTGACATGACTGCTGATATTACAGGAGCTACTGAATTCATTTTGCAAAATGGTACAACTGAAAGTAGAAAAGCAGCTTCTGAAATTAAATTAAGTGCTTTTAACAATGATCAAAACTGGAGTTCAACAGTAGGTACAGTAACTTCTATATCTGTTGCTGGTAATGATGGTATATCTGTTTCAGGTTCACCAATTACAACTTCAGGTATAATTACACTTGGTATAACAAACGGCTCTATTGCTAACGCAAAACTTGCTAATAGTACAATTACTATTGGTACTACAGTTATTGCATTAGGGGCTGCTTCAACGTCTTTATCTGGACTTACAAGTTTAGATTTTGCAGCAGGTGCTAGAACTATTGGTGCATCCATTGGAGCAAATGCTTTAACACTTGGTGGTGCTACTTCAACTGTGGTTATTCCTGGTAACTTAACCGTTTCTGGTACAACAACTACAGTTAATACAGAAACTATTTTATTAGCTGATAATATTATCACATTAAATAGTAATGCTACAGGTGCTGCTACTGAAAACGCTGGTTTTGAAATTGAGCGTGGTACAGATCTTAATGTATCATTATTATGGGATGAAGCTGCTAATAGATGGACCGTAGGAACAGAAAGTTTTGTTGCCGGCACATTTATTGGTGCTTTAAATGGTAATGCTGCCACCGTTACTAATGGTGTTTATACAACAGGTTCATACTCTGATCCATCTTGGATTACAGCATTAAACTGGAGTAAGATTACAAATAAACCTGATCCTGTAGTTACTGTAACGTTAACAGGTGATGTAACGGGTTCTGGTAATACAACGCTTACTGATTTAGCTAGTGGTACAATTTCATTTGCTACTACTATTGCAGCTAACTCTGTAGCTCTTGGAACAGATACAACAGGTAATTATGTTGCCACAGTTGCTGGTTCTAATGGTATTAGCGTTACTGGTTCAGGTTCTGAAAACGCTGCTGTAACTGTAACTGGAATTAATGCTAGTACTACAGCTGTAGGGGTTGTTGAATTAGCTACCAATGCTGAAGCAATTACAGGTACAGATGCTACACGTGCTGTTACACCTCAAGGTGCTGCTTCTTTAGTTAATGATAGAATTATTGCTGAAAGATTTTATATTGCAATAGGTGATGGTTCTTCAACAAGCATTCCTGTAGTTCATAATTTAAATTCTGATTATGTTATAGTTCAATGTTTTGAAGCAGGATCCGGTCAATTGGTAATGGTAGATATAAGAAAAATGGATCCTAACAGTATGCAATTTGATTTTGCAAATCCGCCAGCACCAGGTGATATTTTAGTATCAATGATTAGAGTAAGATAAAACAAATTTGTAAGTTTGTAATAAAAAAAATACAAAATGAGTATTAAATCATTATCACCCATAACTATTGGAAATTATACACTTCCACATGCAGATGGGGCGGCAGGTCAAGTTTTAGTAACAAATGGTAGTGGTGTTGTAACTTTTGCAACACCAGCTGCTTCTACTAACAATTATTTAACGGGTTTATCTTTTAACACAACAAATGGTGTGTTAACTGCTACTGTTAGTGGTGGATCAAATGTTACTGTTGACCTTGATAATAGATATGCTTTAACAAGTCACACTCATGCGTATGATAATTATCAATCCTGGAACCTTAAAACAAATGGGGTTCAAAGGACTACCGTACAGTCTGGGGGAACATTAGATCTTGTTACAGGATCTAATGTAGCCCTCAGCTACGGAGCTGGAGGAGTTGTAACAATCTCTTCCACAGATACAAATACAACTTATACAGCAGGTTCAGGACTATCCTTAACAGGTACAGTATTTGCTAATACTGCACCAAACATTGTACAAACAACAGTTAGCGGGAACGCAGGCTCAGCTACTGTTTTGCAAACAGCTAGGACAATAAATGGAGTTTCATTTAACGGCTCTGCAAATATAACAGTTGCAGATAGTACAAAACTTCCTCTAACAGGAGGTACGTTAACAGGTGCTTTAGTAGTGCCTTATTTAAACATAGCAGAACCTGTTGAAAATTTCAATCCATTCGGTCAATTTAAAATGCAAGATGGGATACTGTCAAACGCATTGGTTGGAAGATGGGATAGATTTGATGTAACTATAGACGGCACGCTAGAACCTGGAGCATCTATAAAGTTATCAAACCAAAACTTTGAAGAGTATAACCAAAACCGTCTTTTTGGAACTGATGCAGGTGAGACTAAAGTCTTTAATATAAACGTACAGAGGTTAGCTACCGGTAATGTTGATAGTAACGGAATAACCTATTCTGCCGGCTACTTTGATCTCTGTTTCTACTCATCACCATTCCCGGCTTCCTGGAGTGCGAGAGTTAAAAACAGAGATGGTAACTGGACAACTGTAACCTCCTTTACTAAAATTGGCTATGCTAAACTGAGAGGTGTAATACCCATAAGTACCTATTTAACAGACATTGAGTTTACTTTAACTGCAAGGACCTCAGCACCCTATGTTACAGGTAATATAACTTATGGTCTAGCAGAATTTGAGCTATTCCTTGGCAGAATGGCAGCATCTCAAGGAGGTAATATTTCATCTCTCGGTGGATATTTAGGCGGAACAATAACAACCAGCAGCGGTATCACCTCCACCAACTGGAACACAGCATACAGTTGGGGAAACCATGCAAGTGCCGGCTATACAAGTAATACAGGAACAGTTACTGGCGTAACTGGAACTGCTCCCATTGTTAGTAGTGGAGGAACTGCACCAGCAATTTCTATTAGTGCAGCAACTACGGGTGCAGCAGGTAGCATGAGTGCTGCTGATAAACTTAAGTTAGATGGTATTGCAGTAGGTGCTCAATCTGGAACTGTTACATCAGTATCTGCAACTGCTGGCACAGGTATTTCTGTAACAGGTAGTCCTATAACTACTAGTGGTACATTAACTATTACCAATACTGCACCCAACGTAACAACAAATCTTTCAACTACTACTAGTGCAACTACACTTACTGTAGTTAGTTCTGATGGTACAAACGCAGTATTACCAGCGGCAACTACAACTGTAGCTGGTGTATTAACTGGTGCTAATAAACTTAAACTAGACGGTATAGCTGCGGGTGCTAATGCTTATGTACTACCAGCTGCAACTACAACTGCTCTTGGAGGAATTGAATTAGAAGATGCAACTGTACAAACTGTTGCCGCTAATGCTGTAAGTGCTACGGCTAGTAGAACTTACGGGTTGCAGGTTAACTCTGCTGGTCAGGGAGTTATTAATGTCCCATGGACGGATAATAATACTGTATATACTCACCCTGCTTACACTGCAAGAAGTATAGATACTTCTGGAGCACAAGTTATTGATATATTTACATCAGATGCTATAGGTAGTGTAACAAACATTACTACTAGAACATTAACATTAGCTGATTTAGGTTATACAGGAGCTACGAATGCTAATTATTATACTTTACCTTTTGTTGATAATTCAACAAACTGGAACACCGCATATGGGTGGGGTAATCATTCATTAGCTGGTTACACAAGTAATACAGGAACTGTTACATCAATTGCAACTAACTCTGGATTAACCGGAGGAACAATAACTACATCAGGCACTATTGGAATTGCAAGTAATGGAGTAACAGCAACTCATCTTAACGTAACAGGTAACGGAACTACAGCTCAATATCTTAGAAGTGACGGGGATGGATCATTTACATGGGCAACCCCTACAGATACTAATACAACTTATACGGCCGGAGCAGGTTTAACTTTAACTGGTACCGTATTTAGCTTAACAGATGGATCTTCTGTTACATCATTAACGGCTTTAACAGGAGCAACCGTAGTATCTGATATTGATGTAGATACATATGGTAGAGTTACTCTATTAGCTACTAGAACATTAACTTTAGCTAATCTTGGTTACACTGGAGCAACCAATGCCAACTATATTACAAATAACAACCAACTTACAAATGGAGCTGGTTATACTACATACACATCTAATCAGGCAACTAATACAACATCAGCTGTTACATTTACTACTGTAAATACAGGACAAGGAGCTAATGAGTTGTATGCAATGAATCAACCTGTACGTACATCAGATGAAGTTACTTTTGATAAAGTTAATATAAAACGCGGTGTTATAGCAAATGAAGAAAATGTAAGCGTAACAGTAGGTGGTAATCATAATTTTATATCAGGAGTACCTCTTAATTATTCAGCAGCATTTTTTGATTTTGTAATTCAAAGGGGTCTTGATTTAAGAGCCGGTACGGTAATGGCTTGTCATGATGGTTCACATGTAGAATACACAGAAACATCTACAGCAGATTTAGGATATACTGGTGATGTAGTATTATTTGTAGCAATAGATAATAATAAATTAACTTTGTTTGCAGATGTTGCATCAGACATATGGGAAATAAAAGTTTTAGTAAGAGCTATATAATATGGGATTTCATAGAGGACCAAAAATAGTAACAGATGGTTTAGTTTTGTATTTAGATGCAGCTAATACCAAATCATACCCAGGATCAGGAACAACTTGGAATGATTTAAGTGGGTTTAACAACCATGGAGACATGATTGGGTTTACAGGACCCGGTAATGGAACCACATCAGGATTTGATCCCTCAACTAAACTTATGATGTTTGATCGTCATAGTGGAGGTGCGGATAGTAATATAAATAACAGGGTAGTGGTACGTAACTCAGATTCCTTAGATGGTGTGTTATGCCAAAACGGAATGACAATTGATTTTTGGGTGAGGGAAACCTCTTATGTCTGTACCGCAATGACCAAGTGGAACGCATCATGGGAAATTTACTACTGTTCAGGATTAGTGTTTAGAATCCAAGGTAGTGGAGGTACTGACAGATCGGTGGGGATATCATCTTCTGCCGGAACGTGGAGAAACCTTGTAGCCGTACATAATGGAACAACCGCACAAATGTATGTAAACGGGGTACTTACAATGAATATTGACACACCTGTTACAGGACAAAACACAACTAGTAACATCTCAATAGGTGCTTATGAAAATGGGACCTATGCAACCAACGGGACTATTCCGATCTACAAACTTTACAATAGACCGTTATTGGCACAAGAAGTACTACAAAACTATAACGCAACTAAATCAAGATTTAACTTATAAAATATAAAAAATGTTTAGTAATAGAAGATATTTAATTATACCGGTTGATATTTTAGATACAGTTAATTTTAATCAAGTGCATGAAACATCAATGGAAACGGTTAGAAAATCAATTGATGGTACAAAAACTTTTGTAAAGTATGATGTACACATAATAGAAGAAGATTATACCAGTACAAATATAAATCCAGAAACAGGTGAAGAGTTTACAACTACAACTAAAGCTGGGATTTATGGTAGACCTTCTATTTATTCAGAAAGTTATAATGAATTAACACATAGTGAAATTTTAGAATTATTAGCAACAGAAGAATGGAGTGAAATAATTCAAAATATATAATAACATGGCTGCAATAGGAGGACCAAACTTAGTAAAAAATGGATTAATATTTGGTATAGATACCGGATACGGAATTGCTGATAATAGTACGGCTACAAAATTTTATCCTGGTGGGCAAACTGTTAATTATACTACAGATACACCATCTCAAGGAGGTTGGTCAGGAACCTATAACGTACTTAATTCCTCTAGAAAGTCCTTTAGGTTTAATATAAGTAATTTTGCAGCAAACCCTGGTGCTGGGTGGAGATCATTTACTTGGGATTTACGTGCGTACACAGGACAATCTGTTACAATATCAGCTACAGTAGAAGTACCAGATGCAAGCCCAGGAACCTTTGCTTGGATAATGATGGGTCAGACTAATACTCATACAAGCAACAGTTCAGGTGCAGGAATGTATTTAGGATATTCTACTTCAAGTGAAAAAGTCCAAAAAACAACATCAACAAAAGAACGAATTACTTGGAGCGGGATATTAGGTAATTCCGGTACAGCAAGCCAACCATCAGGGCATGTAGGATTTACAGTGTGGTACAATAATGGTACACCAGGAACTAATTCATATGTAGAAGTATCAGAGATTCAAATAGAACTAAACTCCTATGAAACACCCTTTGTTAACGGTACTCGTTCCTCAACCCAATCACTCATAGACCTAACCAGAACATCAACTATAGATGTATCTAATGTATCATTTGATTCAACAGGACAACCTGTATTTGATGGTACGGATGATTATATAGATTTTGCTGCAGGTACTATGCCTAATTTTGGCACAAATGATTTTGCACTTGAGGTTATGTTTAAAATGTTAAACTCTACCGGGTATAGTCACTTCTATCAAGTAGGTGGACAGTACCACTTTGGATTAAAGATGTATAATAATGAACAAAGGATTTATGTCTATAGAAACTCTTCTTTAAGCACATATAATGATATTCCCGCTAATGCAAACTTTAGTGAGTATAATCATTTAATATGCCAGAGAAAAGGAGATAATATTGAAATGTACCTAAACGGGGAATACAAAGGAGCCAAATCAGGTTGGGGAGCTATAACCATAGATGCAGTAACAAACGCTGCAAGAATTGGAAACTATGGAAGTGAGTATTCAAGAGGAGAACAACCTATTACTAAAATATACAATAGAGCACTAACAGCTCAAGAAGTAGAACAAAATTATAACGCATACAAAAATAGATTTAATTTATAATGTATACAGGACCTAACATAATAACGGACGGATTAGTACTTGCACTTGATGCAGCTAATGTAAAATCATTTCCGGGAGAACCTACAACCAACTTACTTTACAACAACGGTATTGTTGATTGGTCAATAGTAAATCTTACAGTAAATGTTTCTAGAACTACAATTACTGAAAATTCTAAATACAGAATAACGTCAACCAGTTATATTAATGCATATACTTTTGGTGCATTTAGAATGTACGTGCCCCTTGCAAGCCTTATAAATGGACTAACCTACACAATGTCCTTTAAATGGAAATTTATATCTGGATCTCCTGGTTTTAGTATGACTGATTGGAACGATACTAGTTTATTTAATGTTATAAATACAAGTTATGCTGATTATAATTATGCTTCTGCAACTGGGGTAAGATCCGTATATGATACTACTTATAGATTTATGGATTTTTCAATTCCAGCAAATACGGTAATAGAGATATGGGATGTTCAATTAGAACAAAAACTTTATGCAACAGCATTTGTAAATGGTACAAGAGGTACAACAGTTGCAACAGGTGGCGGATGGGCTGATAAAAGCGGAAACAATAACCATGGAGCATTAGTAAACGGACCAATATACAATTCTAATGATGGTGGTAGTGTTGTTTTTGATGGAATAGATGATTATGTATCACAGACCTATAATATGGCTTCCTTATCTGAATTTTCAATAGATTTTTGGGCAAAAACCTACAATACCGGAAGTAGTGGAGCTAATAATAATGCTGGTCTAGCAGGGCCTAATGTTGGGGGTACGTATATTAGAGTTGGGTTTAGTGAAATTAACCAAAGAGTAGACATTTTAATGTATGTTAACGGTAACGAAAGCAATAGTTTTTTATCTGTTTATATTCCTTATAGTGAATTTGAAAAAACTGAGTATAATCATTATACGTGTACCATTAAGGATAATGATAGTATGAATATTTATTTTAACGGGCAATTGAAAAAGACTGTAAATATAGGTTCCGTAATAACAACTGGACTAACTACGTGGTATCAAAGATTAGGCAATTATGCAAATGCTTTCAAATGGACAGGAGAAATAGCAACTAGTAGGCTTTACAGTAGAAAACTAACATCAGAAGAAATACAACAAAACTACAACGCAACAAAAAGCCGTTTTGGCTTATAAAGAAATAAATTGTATATTATATATAGGACCTGGACAAATGAAAGGTAAACAGTTATGGCAAACGAATTTAAAGTAAAGAAAGGTCTGATCATTAACGGATCAGGTGGTACAGTTTTAGATATCCAAGGGGATAATGGACAATTATTTTCAGTAACAGATTCTCTTGTAGGAGAATTATTTTCAGTTACTGATATTTCAGGTATACCCATTATATCAGTAGATTCTAATGATACGGTTACCATGGGTCAATTTGGCTCAAATGCTCTTGTAGTTAATGGAGATAGTGTTGCAATTGGAACTAATGATCCGGCAGGTTATAAACTTAATGTAGCAGGTAACGTAAATATTACAGGAACAATTGCTATAGCTGGTGGTAGTTCAGCAAACTGGAATACAGCCTATAATTGGGGAAACCATGCATCAGCGGGTTATGCAACTCAAACATATGTAAACACAGCCGTTTCAAATTTAGTAGCATCTGCTCCAGGAACTTTAGATACTTTAAATGAATTAGCTGCAGCATTAGGAGATGATCCAAATTTTGCAACAACAATTACTACATCTATAGGAACTAAACTTGCTAAAGCAAGTAATCTTTCTGATTTAGCAAATACATCTACAGCAAGAAATAATTTAGGATTAGGTACTTTAGCTACATTGTCTACAGTTAATGCAGCTACTATTACAGACAATTCTGTAGGTGCTGCTGAACTTAATATTACGGGTAATGGTACAACATCACAATACTTAAGATCTGATGGTGACGGCACGTTTAGCTGGGTAACGCCACCGGACACTAATACAACCTACTCAGTAGGAAATGGTGGTTTAACAGAAATTAATTTTACTTCTGCATTAAACACCAAGCTATCTGGAATAGCAACAGGAGCAAATAACTACGTACTCCCTTTTACTAATAACTCAGGTAATTGGAATACTGCATACGGTTGGGGAGATCATGCAAGTGCTGGTTACATATCATCCTTTACTGAAACAAATACTTTCTTAGGTGATGGTGGAACGGCTTCTACTCATCCCGGCACAGGAAGGGTAATCTTTACAGGACAAGTAAGTTCTGGACCAGAAGTCTTAGGGTTACCAACTGTTGATAATTCTAATGCATATTTAAACATCAACAGACATTCCGGTGAGTATAATAGTCAGTTAGCGTTTAGTTCTAACGGAAATATGTATTATAGAAGCTTCAGTGCAACCGCTATAAACAGTACACAGACTTGGAGACAGGTTTGGGATTCAGGTAACTTAACGAATAACTCAGGTAATTGGAACACAGCATACAGCTGGGGAAACCACGCTTCTGCAGGATACCTAACATCTTATACAGATACCAATACTACATATACCGCTGGTGGTGGATTGACTTTATCCGGTACTGTATTTTCTCATACAGATACATCATCCCAAGCTTCAGTTAATAACTCAGGTAGAACGTATATTCAAGATATTACTCTAGATACCTATGGTCATATTACGGGTATTACATCTGCAACAGAAACTGTAGTAAATACAGATACTAACACTACTTATTCAGCAGGAAGTGGATTATCCCTTAGTGGAACTACATTTTCAAACGCAGCACCCGACCAAACTGTAAGTTTAACAGGCGCTGGGGCTACTACAATTAGTGGAACATATCCAAACTTCACCATAACATCAACTGATACCAATACTGATACAAACACTGTAACTTCAATAAGACGTGATAATACAGGAACTTATAGAACTGGGAATGTTAACTTAGTTGGTGGTTCAAATGTAACAATTACAGAAACATCAGCCGGTGTATTTAGTTTTGCATCAACTGATACAAATACAAACACAACATACTCAGCAGGAACGGGACTTACTTTAACAGGTACTACATTTAGTTTAACAACTCCAATCACCAACAACAATCAGTTGACCAATGGTGCTGGTTATGTAACTGGATCTGGATCTGTTAATTATGCAACATCTGCTGGTTCAGCATCTACAGTAACTATTAATTATAATAACAATACTAACTCAACATATCAAATGTTATGGGGTTCTGGTAATTCAGTTTATGGTACTTCACAAGTATATGTAAATCCATCTACTAATTGGGTATATGCTTCATCTTTTAATGCAATTGATTGGTTTAGAAGTAGTGGAAATACAGGTTGGTATAATGAAACTTATGCTGGTGGTATTTACATGACAGATACAAATTGGGTTAGAACTTATAATAATAAAGGTTTATATTCATCTTCTGAAGTAAAAGCTCCCGTTATTAGATCAGAAGGTGATGTATATACAGATGCAAATTTTGGTCGTGGTTTAGTGGGTCTTTATTCCGCAACAAGATACCAAGGGGTATTTGCAATGGGTGATTCCTATAAACTATCGGCAGATGGTACAACAACAGGTTCATTATACGGTATTGCATGGACACATACAAATGTAGGTGGACAATCTAAATCAGGACTCGGTCATCAGATGTTGATAATGGAAAATGGTACCACCACAACCGCAATTGGTAAAGGTATTTGGACTAATGGTACAATTACAACAACTTCACATGGTACATCAGCAAATTGGAAAGCGGCTTATGACTGGGGTAATCACGCTTCAGCTGGATACTTAACATCATACACAGACACTAATACTACATATTCAGCAGGAACAGGGTTAACATTAAGTGGTACAACTTTTAGTGTTACTGCTGGTACATATGCTGCGGCTTCTCATACACATACGTTTGCGTCATTAACATCTAAACCTACAACAATTTCTGGTTATGGAATTACAGATGCAATTACTACAGCTAATATAGGATCTCAATCCGTATCTTATGCAACAACAGCGGGTTCTGCAGATAAAATAGATGGTCAATCTTTTAGAAATACAACGTCTAATGCGCCTGTTAATGCAGACACTTTAGAGAGTAATGGTATTACATACTACACATCTGGTGTAGATAACTTTAGTGGTAATGCTGCTGATGGTGCTTTATATTCTCAAGCTTACAGTTCTACTTGGCAGCATCAAATTGCGGGTGACTTTAGAAGTGGAAGAATTGCAGTAAGAGGTAAAAATAGTGGTACTTGGCAAGCTTGGAAAACAATTATAGATTCAGAAACTATTGGATCTCAATCTGTAAATTATGCTACTACAGCAGGTTCTGCTCCAGCTAATGGAGGTAATGCAAATACGGTTGCATCACTTACTCCACATGCTAATAGAAATAATGAAGTAAACAAACTTGTAAGAACCGATGGTAGTGGCTATATACAAGCAGGATGGATTAATACTACTTCAGGTGCTACTACATCTGCACTTACAAGAATTTATGCATCTAATGATGATTACTTGCGTTATGTAACTCCAACTGAATTCCGTAGACAAATTACAGATGGTGTTTATCAACCAGTTGGTAGTTATGCATCAAGTAGTCATACGCATACTTTTGCTTCTATTACATCAAAGCCAACTACAATTAGTGGATATGGTATTACGGATTCAATTACAACCGGAAACATTGGAAGTCAATCTGTAAGTTACGCAACAACGGCTGGTACAGCTAATGGTGTTGCGTGGACTAATGTATCAGGCAAACCTACAACAGTGAGTTCATTTACAAATGATTCAGGATATTTAACATCAGGAAATGATAGAAATTATATAACCGATAGTAGAGGCGCTGTTAGACCACCATCTTATTATGATGATAGATACGCTCAATGGGATTTCCAAAATACTTCTGATACAGGAGCAGGTGGTGATGGTTGGCATGGTATTTTAACAGTAGCAAAATGGTCCGTATATGATCCCAGTCATAGACAAGAACAATTAATATTTACGGGTGATAGTTTAAAAAGAAGAACCGCTAGAGATGAGTCTACTTGGGATCCAGTTAAAACTATATATGATAGTGGTAATTTATCATTAGCTACAT
>Ga0196901_1000861_pt1 | contig 15583 bp, 16 predicted proteins | sample CB_VirMetaG_FD_169099 | JGI IMG/M metagenome (GOLD analysis project Ga0196901, IMG submission 169099) | Freshwater to marine saline gradient viral communities from Chesapeake Bay - CB_1504_1 Viral MetaG (v3) (version 3) | ecosystem: Environmental > Aquatic > Marine > Coastal | place: USA... | reverse complement strand
TTTGATGACTTTGTTGAATCAAGCGTATCATTAAAGTTCAATCCTACCACTACATACAACGCAGCCACCGGAGCAGCTACAGTTACATATTCAACTAATGAGACTGTAAAAGCTTATCTATCAGTTTACAAAAGACAAGCGACCGGACTAGAAATCAAAGCCGGTGAACTTAGATTATTACTCGACACAGTCAGCGAAGTACCGCCGAACAGCGAGATAACGCTAGGCTCTAAAGTGTATCGAGTTTTAGAGGTGCAGCCTATACCGAAAACCAATCAAATAATGACAGAGTGCAGGGTGGAGGCGGTCAACAATGCTTAGCATGGATCTTGCCCGACTACAAAGCACGCTTAATGATTATGTCGAAAAGACTAACGCAGCACCTAGCAAAGCTGCAAAATCTATAATGCTTACAATCAACAGAGAAACGATTTTACAAACTCCGGTTGATACAGGGCGTTTAGTTGGTGGGTGGATGATTAGCACAGGAACACCGAGCAGCAAAACACCGCCAGAGAGAAAGACAAAAGCCGACGAAACAGCAGCCAAATCAAGCAAAATCCAAGACAATACAAGCAGGATCGAGGCTTTTAAGTCTGGAGTGCTTTGGCTTACCAATGATGTCAGATACGCAAAGATTGTAGAATTCGGAGCAGGACGTAGAGTTGGTAAATTCATGTTGTCAAAAGCGGTACAGATAGCAATTCAGAAAGTCCGGAATAAAATCGCATGAATTACTTAGAGATTAAAAATAATCTAGAATCCGCTTTAAGTTCTTTTTGGACAAGTACGCCCATACTGTGGGAAAACACGTTACAGAAAGAATCAGATACAAATAGCGTTTATATTGTGCCAAGTGTTCAACCTGCGGATTCAATAAAAATAGAATCGGGTGTCGGTGGACTTGTGAACACTTTTGGCTTATTTTCAATTAGAATTGTGGGCAAAGCTGATGGCACAGGGACAAGAACACTGCTACAATATGCTGACAATTTGAATAATCATTTTTCTAACACCTTTTTCGGAGCTACTCACACCGAAACAGGTAGAATACAAAATTTAGGAGTAACAGATAATCGGTATGAGGTTGTGGTATTGATTCCTTACAACCATCACCAGAATCCAAGGAGCTAAAAATGGCAGAATCAATTGCACGAGGATCTCAAACCGAGATCGTATACATCAAAGAAACAACCGCAGGAAGTGTACCTACTTCTGGAAGCGTTTACAAAATTAAAGCAGCGTCAGAAAGTTTTGAATCACAATTACCTACAGAATTTGACGGAGATATCGCATCTGATGGGATGAAAGCTTCGACGGTTCGACAGCTTAGAACCTTAACCGGTGGCTTTTCTTCTCAAGTAGAAAAAGGCGCATACAATGATTTTTTCTTATCTCTTTTGCGTCAGAGTGCTTTGACTACAGATACTTATTCGGTGACTGTAACAAGTACAGATAACGGCGATGGCACTTGTACAATTGCTGCCGGAAGCGGTACCCCTTTTGCGGATGTTATTGTAAACGGCCCTATTAAGGTTTCGGGTTTCAGTTCCTCAGCAATGAATGACATTTTTAGAGTCGTTGAAGTTTTAAGTTCTGGCTTGTCTGTTAAAATCGGTAAGATTTCAGACTCTCAAAGCTTCGCAGCAGAAAGCACAGTTTCCGCAACTCTTACACAAACTTACGCCAAAAACGGCGGAAGTTATCCAACAAGTTTCACCATTGAGAAGCGGATGAGCCAAGTTAATACCGAAGGGTCTTTTATTCGCTTATCAGGTGAGCAAGTGAATACAATGAGCTTAGACGTTGCACCAGGCGGAGCCCCAGGTCTTAGTTTTGAATTCTTAGGTTTGAATAACACTTTTGCAAATGATGGAGTTGTTGGGCCATATAATTGGGTAATTGACGGGGCGCAAACAGCACCAGATACGACAATAGCAATAACCGGAGGGACAACAGACCCTCAGGCCGGTGACATTATGCATATTGCAGGAGACGCAACAAATACTCGATATACAGTGAGCTCATTCGCTGCCGGTACTGTTACCGTATCCCCTACTTTGCAAGATGATATCGCAGACGCTGACAAGGTCTTTTTCTATCGCCCTGGCTCTGATGCCGGATCTGGGCAAAAGATGGAGAACAATCTTGGATACATGACACTAGACGGAGATCAACACTGCATCACCGCAGGGAATTTATCTTTGACTAGTAACCTATCACCTACAAATTGTGTAGGCGACGACGAAGCCACAAACCTTGTGGAAGGTTCAAGAGACGTAACAGGAACGATTACCCCTTATTTCTGTAAAACTATTCAGCCAATATTGACAAGCATTCGGAACGGTTCAACTTTCCCTATTGTCTTTTTTATGGCTGATGTTTCGGGTAATGTAATTGCTGTGCACGTTCCTCAAGCAAAAGCGGATCAAGAACTTGTGAAGCGAGCTGATGACGGGGCACTGTTGCAAAACATTCCTTTCAAGTCAGAGAAAAACACAGCACTGGGGACAAACTGCATAATACACGTACTTAACGCATAACAATAAACTAACAACTAGCTAGCCGGATTCTGGAGCAGTACGTGTCTCCGCTCTTGATGAAAGCTAGCTTTTTCAATGGAGACACACATGGAATTTTCAGAGCACATTGCAAAACTTAAAAAATTTACTTTCGAAGACTTCACCGAGCAAAAAACTAAGGCATGGATAGAGTTGAGAAATCCCGACACAAGCCCAGAATTTATAGATGCAAGAGTTGAGATTATCAAAAGCGAAAAAGACCAACAGCAGAAGACAAACGATATTTTAGAAGCAGTATCAAAGCATCTTGTTTGTAACTGGGAAGGCTTGAAATACAAAGGTAAGAAAATACCTTTCAGCCAGAAAAACGCTAGCGAATTTATGAAAAATAGCATTTTTCACGCTTTTGTATTCTCTCGTCTTTTCGATCAAAGCTTTTGGAAAGAATCATGCGAGCTTGATTTTGAAGCAATCGAAAAAAAGTAACGGCGTTTTGCACAGTTCAATTCGGCGTTGCAGGACGCTACAGAGAACTAAAAGAAGCCGAAAAATATAACAAAGTGCTAGGAAAACCTAGACCGAAAGAGTTAGACGAGTTAGAAGAAGCCGAAGGCAATTTATGCTTTTGGTCTAACAAGTTTCTAGACCTTTGGCACTTGTGCCAGAGTTGGGACGGTGCAGGTAAGATAAGGCTAGAAACTGTCAAAACTTGTTGTGAAGATGTTAAAATATTGTATAGAACGGAGACACGCCGGATAATTCTATCAATCGAAAATCTGTACAGGAATTTCGATAGGGGTTAAAGCATGGCAGATATCGAAGTTTTTGGAATAGGATTAGATACAAGTAGCGCAGTACGTAACGCCAAAAACTTAGAAAAGGCATTACTAGACGTTTCTAAAAGCTCCGGCAAAGTAACCAAATCCGGTGAGAGCATGGCCGGTGCTATGCTCAAGTCTCAAATAGCTTTTGCAGCACTTTCCAAAGCTGCCAACTTTTTAACCGACCAGTTAAAACAATCTGTTACAGTCGGCGCAAGCTTTGAACAACAGATGGCCAAGGTTGGCGCAGTCTCTAAAGCTACAGCAGAACAGCAAAAAGCCTTAAGTGCAGCAGCTAAGGAGATGGGCAGAACTACCCAATTTAGCGCAACCGAGGCAGCATCCGCACTTGAAGCAATGAGCCGAGCCGGTTTTAAGGCTCAGCAAAGCATCGCAGCACTGCCGAAAGTTTTACAGCTTTCAGCAGCTTCCGGCGTTTCATTAGGGGAGTCTGCGGATATCGTGACTAATGTCATGAGTTCAATGGGAAAACAAGTATCAGAGCTTAGCCATGTCAATAACGTTTTAGTCGAGACTTTTACAAGCAGCAACACCACATTAGAAAGCTTGGCGAGTTCGATAAGTTATGCCGGAGGTATTGCAGCAACTACCGGAGTTAGTTTTGAGCAGCTTAACGGATTTCTAGGGATATTCGGAAATGCCGGAGTATCTGGCACTCGAGCCGGTACAGCACTGCGTCAAGCGATGGCAACACTTATTGACCCGACAAAAAAAGCAGCGGATACGCTTAGATCTTTGAATGTAGAAGTAGGCCAAAATCTGGTTGAAACTCTCAGAGATCTCGAGCGAGCAGGTGCAAGCAGCAAGGATATGATAGCTATCTTTGGCACTGAAGCCGGAGGCGCATTATTGACCTTACAGCAAAGCGGAGGAATCGCAGCAGTTGAGGAAATGGCGCACCAACTTAAAAACGTGGGTGACGTTGCCGACGAGATAGCCAAAAAGCAAATGGACACGCTGCAAGGCTCATTCACAAAGTTAAGCTCTGCGGTTGAAGGTATTCGAATTAGTATTTTCGAAGATTTAATTAGAGACGATCTAAAAATATTCATCGACGGCTTGACCGAGAGCATTCAGAACAATGAGCAGAGCTTTAGAGCAGTTGTAGAAGTCGGCAAGATAATAGTCGAGCAGTTTACAAATATCGTTGGTAAAACTTCCGATGCTTCCGGAAAAGTTGAAGATTTAACCGGCAAAACTACCGGATTAACAGAAGCTTTCTCATTTGCCGGTAAAGTTATGCTCACTCTCGGCGAGGGTTTTAACTTCATCATAGACACAATAGGCACAGCTACGAGAGTCTATGCAGGTTTTATAACGACATGGGCTGAAGGCTTCGGAGATGCTTCAAGTATATTAGTCACTTTTGGTCAATTGTTGAAAGCAGGACTAACAGGTAATTTAACAGAAGCGGAGTCATTCGCTACTGCTTTGCGTGGAGGAATCGAGGACGCAACCGATAGCGCAAAAAACAGTCTTAGAACTTTAGGCGAAGATATCAGCGGTTTTGCAGACAGGACAACAGCAGCAATAAAACGACTCGACAAGGGTTATTTGGATCTAGATAAAGCAGCAAGACTCCAGAAAAAAACAACAGAAGAACAAACTAAAGCAATAGATCACAACAGAGATGTTGTAGACGATCAAACCAAAGCAGTAGGCGACCAAACCAAGAAAACGAAAGATCTAACAGATAAAACGAAAGATCTAAACACAGAGAACGACAAAGCAACCGAAGCAATAAAGAAAGTTACACAAGCGCAAAAGCAACAGGAAATTGCAACAGGCCGAACAACTCAAGCAATAGAAAGACAAGCAAAAACACAAATAGAAGCAATACAAGCACAAGCGCAAGCAGCAGAAGTAGTAGAAAGAGCAAGCCGATTTCCTGCCGGTTCAAGCTTCGGGAGCGACTGGTCAGATTATGTTAAGTCACAAGGCTTTTCAATTGTCACGCAAGCAGCAAGACCAAGAGCCACACAGCCAACACAAACAATGAGCTTCGGCGGTTTTGGTGGAGGTGTACAGCAGACAACTCAATCTAGTTCAAACTTGAGCAACCTGTTAACACGTTACGAGCGACTTTCCGAGCAGATCACTGATTTTATAACTAAAGATGTTTCACTTGATATCAAGCTTGCAGACGCTCAACAAGAGTTACGCAATCTATCGGTAGAGCTTGCAAGCCTAAACGAGGGGCAGCTTGAGGAGCGCATCAAGTTATCAGAGCAGTATTTCGCACAGGTGCAAGCGGTTGACAGACTTCAGACACAGATAGCAGCACAGCAGCAATCGGCATTGAACCAACAGCAAAGCAGCGCAGAAGGAATCGGTGGAATATTAGATTCTGTTCTAGCTGATTTGAACGATTTAACAGTTGGGGATATCAGCGGAGCTATACCAGTTGAAAAGTTTGATTTACTGAAAAAGCAGTTTGAAGCAACTAGTGCAGCGATTGACAAAATAGATTTCTCAGAGATCACAAAAGCAGATCAAGAACTCATTGCACAATTCAGTAATGTTAGTAAGACATTCTTAGAGCAAGCCAAAACAGTTTTCGGCAATGATGCAAATTATGAGTCAATGCAAAACGATGTCAAAAAAGAATTTGATGACCTTGCAGCTAATTTAGTAACTGCAATGGCAGCAGCAGACCCAACAACTTTTGAAGACAACTTAAACAAGTTGAAAACAAGCTTTGCATTTCTGGATGAAGCCACAAAGAATTTAACAACGAGCAGCGAAGGAGCTAAGGATTCAATTTCTGGCGATGGAAACCTTAACAGTTCACTAGCAGGACTCAAGACAAAAAGCGACAGTGCAACAAGTGCGCTTTCAGGCGATGGAAAGCTCAACAGCTCAATAGATGGACTAGGAACAGCAAGCACAACAACAAAAACAAAAACCGGAACCTTTGCGGAAACTCTCGCAAGTTTAGAAACTCAGCTAGACGAAAACTCTACAGCTACAAAAGAAACTAAGAAAGAGACGACAGATTTATCCAATACGCTTGTATCGACAACGAATCCAATATCCGTAGCAAATACCAACTTACAAGCAATCGCAAGTAATACAGAGCAAATTTTCGGTAAAATACTAGCAGATTCTAACGCATTAAAAGTGGCGTTAAATCAGGAAAAAGACGAATACACACAAAAGAAGTTAGAACTTGAACAAATAGAAACATTTGGTCAATACGTAGAAACAAATGGAAAACTTCAAGGGCTTACTCAAGCCGGTGGAATACTGCAATCTATTGTTGCCGGAGATGGTGACATAAAAATAGCAGCAGGAGGGCAAGAGGCGTATATAAAAAGGGCAGCCGGAACAGTACAAAGTTTTTATAATTCTTTTGGTGCGCTCGTTGGAACAATAACAAAAAATGAGTTCGGCGAAGAGATATCTAATACTTTAGGCTCTAATATTTACGACAGCAGGAGAACGACAGAAACGACCAGATACATATATGATTATTTTGCCGGTGGTAAAACTCAGCAACTAGGTATCACATCTAGACCATTCGCACAGGGAGCCTGGAACATTAACGGAACCGTTCAGCCTGCAATGCTTCACAGGGGCGAGATGGTAATAAGACAAGATGACGCACCGGCGGTACGTAGTTACTTAAGCAGCACAGGAGCAAGTAGCAAATACGGCGCACCTATGTCCGAGGCTCCGAGCTACGACACAGCCCGAACAATCGAGCTATTATCTCTAATACTTGAGCAGTTAAGAGACCAAAGAGATCCAACGGTCTACCTAAATGCTAGAAAAGTCAGCGAAGAATTGCAGAGATACAGAGGCTTAAGCGCATGATACATTTAGAATGCAAACAAGACTTTTATACTAGCTCCACAGTTAGCTTTTCCGGCAATTCAATTGCAACAAGTGCAAATGATTTTTCCGGCTTCAATGTCGGCGACAAGATCATAATTAAGGGCAGCCTAAACGCAGCTAATGACGTGCAGCGTAAGATTGTAACCGTTTCATCATCTGCTTTAGTGGTAGACGGCGCAGCACTTACAACGCAATCAGCAGGACTTGAAATAACTATTCAAAAGATCGAATTCTTCTCTGATCCAGACGGTTATTATCAAGACCAGAGAGGAACCACACAGTACTTTTTTTGCGGAATTATAAACTTCGGTGAGGTGAGTTATACAGAGGATAGCGGATTTGTGAAGCTGAACGATGGAACAGTAACGTTAAAGCGAAAAGGCTTACTAGGCGAAGACGGCCAGACTATTTTCGACTTGTCCGATAAAACAAAACTATTTGAATTCTACGTTAAATTCGACAGCTTTGTTTTGTTTGATAATGTCAAGGGAATCATCCGAGATCTTGACGAGCTTTCGATAGTTTTTCAACTCAAGTCAGATATCTATGATTCTGATTGGCTTGATCCGGCGCAGGATATCAATAACCCGAGTTCTTTTACTCAAGGGCGAGTACTGCCAAAGGTTATAGGTACATTAAATAATTTTAGCCCCCTATTGCAAGACGACAATAATTTAGAATATTACACAGGAGGCACAACTTTAACGGCAGTTTATGAGGGTGCACAATATAGAGCTTTTGAAAATGTCACGACTAGTTACACCTATCCGCAGGACATAAATTACGGCGATTATCATTACACAAGAACAAACAACGCCGGAACAGCGACAATGAGCCCAACAGGAGCGAATACAAATAATACAGATTGGTCACACCACGGAGCAGCAGATCCGGCATACGACGACTTCGAGTCAACTGCTTTTAATTTCACTTTGCAAGGACTAGCACCAGTTAATGAGATTTCGATAGACATTCAAGGCGAATACAACACGCTAGAGACTTTAGCCGAAACCCTTTCGGGGCTTGTTCAAGTCAGAGATCAAAAGCTTATCAACAATACGATAAGCTTCACAGCATCAACAAAGCGTATAAGCTCCACAAGTCCGATATTTCTAGGTTTTACAGGAGCTGATACCGATATCACAGGTCAAAGAATAGAGATATCTGGAAGTACGTCGAATAACGGTTATTATAGAATCAGCTCAGTCGATGCGTCTGGATATTATGTTGTCGTGACCGGTACGCTTGTAGATGAGTCAGCAGGAAACACCGTAACGCTTCAAGGCTACTATGGATTCAGTAAAGAGCACTCAAGCGCAACCGCAGCGATTAATTATGGTTTTGTAACTCAGCAAAAAATACTCGATGTTTTGAAGGGAATTTGTGCATATCACGAGCACATATTTATATTTGATCGAGCAGCTAAATTAATGTATTTGATCGACAAAGAGCAATATTCAAGTAGTAAATCGCTCGATCAGTATTCAATCAATCGTGATGAGGGCGTAAGCTATCTTACAAAAGATGTTTTATTTTCTTTTGCTAGTAACTGGATCCAGAGAATAGCAATTGCAAGCCCTCAAAGCGTTTTGAATCTAGAGACAAAAACGGAAGTTACAACCGGTATCGACGTGGGCACAACTGAAACAGTACAGGCATTTGATTTGAATGCAAGTGCTATAACAACAGCACTGACAAAAAAGAAGGATCTTTTTTTAGACTGGGACAGAATTCAGATTGTTTACACAATTGACGGCGAAGGAATAGACAGTTCGATATTTCCAGGCCAACGGGTGCAATTTACTGATTGGATTAGCGGAGATCTACACATCCAAGAAATAGCTTGGGACTTTTCAAGCGGTCAAACAACCATTCGAGGAATAGCGCAGAACATAACTTTTGGAGATTAGAAAATGCAGATAGTTAAAACAAATAATTTAGTTTCTGTTGTTGCGATGAGCAATGAAGACCCAGTTTACCCAAAAGAAAACGCAATAAATAAACAGCCGATGCAAATCGCAAAAAGCAGCTCAACGAGTTCTGACATATTAATATCTTGCGGTTCGATTGATACTGTTTCATTTTTCAATGTTTCCGCAGAACAAGGAATATTACAAATCGTCGATCATAACTCCACAGTGCCAGTAGAATCAGGCACAACGATAAGCGCAACAAATCCGAGCACTTTCTCGGCTTCGGGTAGCGTAGACCTTTCAGTCTTCTCAAACGGCGACACAATAGCGGTGTATGGATTCCAAAATTCAGCGAATAACGGACTTTTTACAGTTTCCGGTACTCCTACCGCCACAAGTCTAACAATCGCCGAAACTAGTTTAGTTACAGAATCGGCAGGTGAAGCGGTGAAGATTGTACGCTTTAACACTAGTGATTGTGTTGTGAATCAAACTATCAGTTTTTCGTTTTGTAAGACTTACACCGATTACTTCACTGGTCAATCTATATTAATCGACAAGTATTATTTGCAGCTCACTGACATTTTGACAGATGCAACCATGCGAGTACAAATCACAAAGAGCACAGGCAATCCGAGCATAGGCCTTGTGTTTGCCGGAATCGGGCGCAGTTTTGGCGTTGCTCAGTATGGCACAAGTAAAAATATAGAAGATAATTCGATATACCGTAAAAGCTCTAACGGTTCGCTTAATCAAGTAATTAGACCTGTAAATTTTAACGCTACTGCAAGTGTTTCATGCTCTCGACAAGAAGCAATCGGTTTAGAAAACTTATGGAAATACAACAATTCAGACTACAAAGTATTTGTGTTAAAGCCAAGCAATACAGATGGTTTTATTTCACAACTATTACTTTATGGTAAAATTGAACGCAAGCCAGCGGTGACTTGGAATCGTCCAGACCGCTTCGGTTATTCGCTCAATATTTCGAGCATTGGAGGATATCAATCGTGACAGTCCCAACTATTAGCAATTTACCAACCGTACCGGCGACTTCAGACCCGAATTTTGAAACCGAAGCACCGGCACTTTTTAATCACATAAAAAACACTTTTGTGTCGGAAATGAATTCTGCTATCAGCTTTATTAATTCGTCTACTTTCGACGCAACTGTTGAATTCAAAAATGCAAATTTCACAGCAGCTCGAAACTTTTTATATATGATCGACACGTCAAGCGCAGCTGTATCAGTCACTCTACCGCTCAATCCATCCACAGGCGATCAACTGCTATTGATGGATCAAAAGCGCAGCTTTGGAACTAACAACCTAACGATCGGTAGGAACAGCCAGAACATAAACGGCGCAGCTTCTGACGTTGTTAGCAAAAGCACCGGCGCATTGATTCGCTGTATCTTTCAAAGCACTTACGGTTGGACGGTAGACTTATACGAAGGTCAATGGGAGAGCGGAACAACTGCCGGTGATTTGGTTTACAACGGTGGTAATGTAGGGATAGGGACGAGTGCGCCGGATGCGAAATTAAATATATTCGACGCTAATCCAGTTATTCAGCAAACTTACAGAACAGCAAGAACCGATGCAAACGAATACATCGCCGGAGGTTTAGAATCTTATTTTGTTACGAGAGATGGGAACACAAATTTAGGTGCTTATATTTACGTCAAAGACGTAAATACTAATTCAAGCTTTCCAACAACTATTCGAGGCGGTGAGATATCTATAGGTACAGTCAACGGAAGCTCCGGCAGTTTTTCAGATGCTGTAGAAAGGTTAAGAATAGACGCAGACGGCAAAGTCGGCATCGGAGAGACTGACCCCGATGCGCCTTTGCACGTTGATTCAAGCACAGGCAATCTGGTAGCAAAATTTAGCAGCAGCGACGAAGATGCATATATTTCTTTTGAGGATGACGGCACAACTACACCGCCCCTTGTAGGTGCAAATGACAATGATTTAGTTCTTTGGACAAATAATCAAAAAAGGGTAACAATCAACTCCTCCGGAGCTGTTCTAATTGGAAATTCTTCTAGTATCAGTTCTAGTAATTTATTAGAGGTGAAAGGTTCTCAGTATAACTATTTAACGAATCAAGGAATAAGTATATCACCTGCTGATGGAAACTCATCTCAACAAATATATACGAACTATTCATCTGGAGGTTCGGAACAATCTTTAGCATTAGGGACTTTTTCAAATAGAAGTAACCAACTTTTCTTGAGAACTAACGGAAATGTCGGCATCGGAACGAGTTCGCCAAATTCAATTTTAGAGATGAATTCCACATCAAACACGATTTGTACAATCAAAGCGAGTTCAAGTCATGTTTCTGCAATCGATTTCGCAGATGCAGATGCATCTCAGAGAGGATATATCAGATACAATCATTCAGATGATTCTATGCAGCTCTGGAGCGCAGGATCAAACAGATTAACGATTGACTCCTCCGGCAACGTAGGCATCGGAACGAATGCGCCTCCTACAGGATATCGTTTAGATGTTACAGGAGGACGTGCGGTAGTTCGAGGAAGTACGGAAGGTGTTTTAGTGCTTGACGATTCTGGAATTGCAGATGCTTCGAGGCCCATGCAATATATTTCCTCGGACGGAGGAACGCTTAAATTAGGTAATGCAAATAGAACTACTGCGAATGGGACGACTAATTCAGTCAATAGAATGGTTATTGATTCTGACGGCAACGTCGAAGTATCCACAGGCAACCTAGTTATAGGCACCGCAGGCAAAGGTATTGATTTTGGTGTCGCTTCTGGATCTGTGACTAGTCAGCTTTTAGACGATTATGAGGAAGGGACTTGGGGTCCAGTTGTAGCTGATGCGTCGAGCGGTGGAAATACTGCGTCAGGTAGCTTTAGCGGAACTTATACCAAAGTTGGGCGAATTGTTACAGTGCATTGCTACGCATTAAATATAAACACATCTGGGATGACTTCTACAAATAGTTTAGTGATTAGAAACTTACCGTTTCAAAATGCCGGACTAATTGCAAAATATGGAGCAGTTCGGCTCGATTCGGTTACTTTTTCGGGTTATTGTGTGGCTCAAATCGGGGGCAGTGCTAGTCATGTTTCGATCATTGAAAATAAAAGCGGATTAAGTAATAGTGGTTTGACTGTTTCAGATTTGACAAGCGGAGTATCAGATATATATTTCGGCTTGACTTACGAAACTAGCTAAGGAGCAAAAATAATGGCATTAACTGAAAAACAATACATTAACAAAATCGAGTTTTTACATACTGGTGACGTGCAAGTCAGGGAATCAACAGAAGTGTACAGAGATGAGCAAATGATTGCTCAGGAATACCATAGACGTGTAGTTTCTGCTGATGAGCAACTTGACGGCCCACTAGCGGAACGCTTGGAGGGTATACAGCTTGAAGTTGTTGCCGAGCGTAACAGCTTGAGAGAAGAGAAAGCAAAGCTAGAAACACAGAAAGCAGATCTTGAAAAGCAAGTTAGCGACAAGGACGCAGAGCTTCAAGCAAAAGACGCAGAACTCCAGAAAGCACAAGAAGAGCATCAAAAAACTATAGAGAATTACGATTTACTTGTAGAAGCTAAAAAGCTAGTCGAAGATGAGCTTGCACTTGCTAAGCAAGAGTTAGAAAGTCTAAAGCCAATCGAAGATGCACAAGAAGAGGTACAAGAACAAGAGGTGCAGGCATGAAAAAGGAAATCAAAACAAAACTGAAAGAAGAAAAGCTTGACGGTAAAAAGCTTGTAACAGAGCTAGTCGTACATCTTCAAGACGGGCGAGAAGTCGGCAGAGAAAAGCGAGTATACGAAGTTGCAGAAAAGCAGCCGGAAAAAAAGCTAAGTAAATCAGCTAAAGATATCGTTCTTGGGGCTCTCCAAGGTGCGGAAAAATTGGTATAATAGTGTTATGCAAATACAGGATAGAGTTTTGATGCTAGAAAAAGACGTTAAACATCTTTCAGACGATGTCAGCGAGATGCAGCATATCGTAAAAAGTTTGGTAAAGACTCAGCACGAAATGAATGCAAGCATGCATACGATCAAGTATATCGTCGGAATCGGAATCGCTGTTACTGCTGCACTTGCTAAATTCTTCTAAGGTCATCAAGTGAAACTATTCAAAAAGCTTGCAAAAGTCGTAAGCAAGACAGCTAAGCGACTCGGTAAAGTAGCCCCTGGCTTAATCGTGGAGTCTTTGAATCTCGGCAGCGGTGGAACTCTCGGACTTATTGCTTCAGCTCTGGATCTAGGCGGAGTAAAAGACGTTGAAACAATTTCCAAGCACATCTTAGATAATCCAGAAACTAGCCTTGATGCGCTAATCGAGCTAGAGAGATCTAAACGTGCAGAGCTTCAAGCAATTATTGAAGATCGAAAAAGCGCAAGAGAATTAGCAACCCATTACGCCAGTTCGCACGACTGGACACTTCGCCATTTTCTCCCCTTTTTAAGTTCTTTTATTCTTTTACTTTTAGCTTGGATGTTTTACGAGATCAAGCAACCAGTACCGAACGGATTCCAAAGATCCGAAGCGGTTTTGATGCTGATAGGCGCAACTATTCAGGCAGTCAGCCAGATGATATCTTTTTGGTTTGGTCAAGCCGACACAGACAGAAGGCATCGACAGGAGCGTGAAAAAAATGTATAAGGAAATTCAAGAACAGACGCAGCAGAAAACACAGGAAATACTCAATGCAACAACACAAAAAGAAGCGCAAACATATTTGGAAAAGTTTTTACAAAGCAATGAACAAGCGATATGGGGTGGCCTTGTCGCTGTTTGTGTGGTCGTCTTTGCCTCGTTGAAGAAGATCTTAAACGCTTGGACTGATAAAAAAGTCGAAGAGATCAAAGAGGGTGAAGAATGAGAGCCGACAAAGGAGCCACAGCAAGCTTTTTAAAAGCTGTAGCGCATTTAATGATCTACATAGAAACAGACAGCCCACAGTTTAGAAAATGTCTAAGGGTTATCGTTGCACAATGGGCACTTGAGAGCAATTTCGGGAATTCTGTACTGGCCAAGGACTTCCGCAACTTCTCAGGCTTGAAATTCAGAAAAGCAGTAGCTCATGTATGCGACAGAAAAGCGGATTATACAGACTGGGAAAAAGAGAGTGACGCTTATCTATGGCCAGAGTCAGAGCAAAACTTTGTCGAGGTGTATTTTGAATTTATCGCTCGAAGAGTTTATCAAGGTTTTGAAAAGAAATTACCAAGCCCCACAAAGTTTATTAAACATATTGCTGACTGCGGTTTTTGCGGTGCAATCTCTGGAGTGAGTAAAAAAGATTATTCAGATCCAGAAGAGTATAAAAAAGCAGTGCATGACGAATATTTTCACAGAGTGACAGATCTAGCACTTTCTGACAAGCTGAATAACGTTATTGTTCTGGCTAGTGAGCTTATCCTTCCCTAATTTCTTTGATACTGTAAACCCATTCGGGCAAATACATTTAATTCTTGTTCTTGCACAAGTGCTGCAATTTTGATACTTCATTACTTCAATTCGTGTTAAAATTTATACATGCCAAAGAACAATATTTCTCAAAAATTTTGTGGTCTAGAGGTTTGAGAAATAAAGAAAACCGGCGAGTTCTAGAATGGTTCTAGTTTTCGTCGGTTTTTTCATTGTTCCAGATATTCCACAATTTCAATTGCTTTTCCGGATCTTCGTGCATACTGTTTTCAAGTCTTTCAATTCTTGCTTGTAGCTTTGCCATTTTTTTATCAAATTCTTCAGACCATTTCTTAAATTCTTCGCTCATCTCATCCTCCATCTACCGACTTCGTATATTGTCATTCTGTACGCTGCCGAACTACATTTTTTATTGCAGTATTTTTTTCTCTCCCATTTCCAAGTGCTTTCTCTTTTGCGCTCGAAAGTTTCACCGCAGTAAGGACATGTTTTATGCATCGCCCATTCCATCAATTCCGCAACTAGTTAAAGCAATAGCAAGCGCACTGTACGCATGATTTGCAAATCCATACAACGGCCCCTGGTTCTTTTTTGTGCCCTTGACGCATGGCTCCCCTTTCCCATTGCGGCCACTAGCAGGAAACAAGTCACGCACCGCTTGATTGACGTTTGTGTCTTTTGCTCTTGCGCTAAAGCACAGATTTAGCTTTACATCTTGTCGGCTTATCATTTCGTATTCGCAGCCTTTATCAATTATCATCTGCTGCAACTGGCCGATAAAAAAGCACGTTCTAAAAGTCGTTTTTCCTACTGCCATTCCGTATGAAACTATCGTTTCGATTGCAAACTTTCCATCGTATGATTTGACTTTGCTTTTTAACTCTTGGTTATCCGGTTCTCCGAACTCCACAACCTTAAAAGCTTGCGGATCGAAAATACAGTAGCCGGATTTCTCCGGCCCTGGATCTATTGCGAAAATCATTCTTCAAAGTCCTCAGCGTTATAAATTTTGTGATGTATCTTGTGGCATCTAGTGC
>Ga0196901_1000860_pt1 | contig 15604 bp, 19 predicted proteins | sample CB_VirMetaG_FD_169099 | JGI IMG/M metagenome (GOLD analysis project Ga0196901, IMG submission 169099) | Freshwater to marine saline gradient viral communities from Chesapeake Bay - CB_1504_1 Viral MetaG (v3) (version 3) | ecosystem: Environmental > Aquatic > Marine > Coastal | place: USA... | reverse complement strand
CCTTCCCCGAATTTGAGGAGTTCTACTCTAAACGTTTCCGTTTAGGCACTCGTTTAGCTTCAAGGCAGCTGCTCTACCGAATGAGCTAAGAGGGCATTTATAGTGCGTATTAACTACGCACTTTATTTACGAATTTATTTAGCAATACCTAAATAATTCATAACATTTTCTGGCCATTATGAACGCTCCATACCTGCTGCTTCTGCAACAATAGCAGCTACTTCATCAAGTGATGAACACATTACCTTGGCAGTTTTCCAATCGTCGTTGTCATCACGACCGCTAACTTCTACCATGTATCCGTTATCGTAAAAATATACGTTAAGTGAATCATCTGCTTTTGCAAGTTTATCTGCTAGTTTCATTATACTCTCCTATGAGTTGTTGTTAAAAATCTCGCTCCGACCAGGGTAAGTTTAGTGTCATTCCAAGACATATAATTTGGTACCAGCACCCGGAGTCGAACCGGGACGCCTGTTAGGGCGAGGGATTTTAAGTCCCTTATGTCTACCAATTCCATCATGCTGGCAAGTGTTCCTTACTTTTCAGTAACGCCCACTGGTGCATTAGATACAGCCGGTGCTTCTACTGCAACCGGAGTCTCTGCTACAGGTGCTTCTTTAGTTACACCCATATAAACACCTACTACAACTACTACCGCTGCAACAATACCAATTACTACTTTCAACATTTTAAATTACCTCTTGCGTTAAAGTATGTGCATATTATACACAATTTTTAGGCTGTGTCAACCTGTTTTATAGATATTCTGACTCATAATCAGCAAAAATTCTTCCTGTAACAGCAATGCGAACCTGTCCTGGCTGCACTCCTTCAACAGAATGATATGTATCTGATTTAAAAATATGCCAACGGAAAGGTTCAATTTGATATTCTGCTAACATAGATTCTTGATCATTGGTCCAAAATCTAGTCCACACATCGTCGCCGCCGGTATTAATAACATAATTAAATTTTGTAGTAGTACCTCGATCGAGATGTTTTGGCATATCGGCACTCATTAATTGGAATGCCCAATACATATCCGACGAAATATATCGTTGACACCACGCATTAATTTCTCGATTGTACTCATCCGACCACCGATACCAGGGCATATTTCCTTTGATATCCTTTTTGCGCCACTGACTGTCGTCTTTTGGAAGATGATCAATAAGTTCAGTTGGAATTGGCGGTAAATTAATATATTGAATAAATCTTAAGTTTGACATTTAAAAAGTTCTCCGCTTTACTAGTCGTTGTTCTGTAATTGAATCTGGAATTGTTTGATTGAATATATCAACATTCGTTAGTTCTTTTACCTGATATAAACCATTAACATATATACCCCATGATCTACTATCAATGGATTTTTCGTGTGCTACTACTTTTTGTGTTTGCAATGCGTTTATATTATTTTCATGCCATGATTTCATACGTCCACCTTGAGCATGCGCATTATTAATACAAGTTCTTCCAATGCCTATATTATAGCTGATATATTCTGATTCTGGAGCTTTATTGCTTTGTACTAAGTGTATATAATCCTGATTGTTAATAAAGTTTATATTCTGCTCAAACCAGTTAATAGCCATATGCAATTGTTTAACATGTAATTCCGGAAGTGTTTTACTATAATAAAAATCTTCTATTGGCGATAAACTATTGTCGATCGTGTTGCTATCAACAAAAAATGTATACCAGTCGTTATCTTTAAGCAACAGTTTAGGTTTATCTTTACCCTCAATGAGTCCAACAGATGTTTTGTGCTGATCTGCGGATTTAAGATACGAATCGCTGTATTTAAAAATACTGCCTCTATCCATCCAACGAGTATATCTCATATTAATATGAGTGTTGTATATCCATTGATCTTGATGCTCGGCAAAGAATTTATCACCAAAGTTATATTCTACTGGCAATATAGTAAGTCGAATATCAGGGAAGAAATTCTTCTTAATACTTTTTGCATACTCGATAGCAGTTGGAATTTCCGGATCTGTTAAAAATTTTCTATCAAAGATAATAATTTCATCTAGGCGAATATTGTGTTTAACAAACGTATCTAGTATTGTGGTACTATCCCACCCACCACTAAAGAATAATTGTAACCATCCGTATTTCTCTCTGAGTTCTAGACAACGATATTTTAGTAGGTTGTCCCACGATTCAGTTGGTTCTACAGTAAAGTCAACATGATCCCATATTTCTGGTTGCCAGAAGTAATTTAATTTAGATATATCATTTTTAGCTGCAATTAATGCTTCTACTTTACTAAAGTATCGTTTATTGTTGACTTCGTACCACCCTTTAATCATTAATAATATCCTTTTAGTTCTGGTACCAGATTATATAATTTTGTCTCTCGTATACTATCGTATGCTGTAATTATATGTTTGCATTGCTCCCATTTCAAATTATTGCCGACAATATTCAATCTAGCAACTAAAGCATCGATGCAATTTTGTAAATAGGTATTTTTGTTGTTTAATTTAAAATTTTTTATCTTTTTAATTAATTGTAACTTTAATTCACTGGGAATATGTTCAACTGCAAGTTCATTGGGGTAATGCAAAGTTTCTAGACTAGATTCTGCATTAAATGTAGTCATCCAGTTAATTAAATCGTGAACATTAAAACAATTTAAACTATACACAACCGAATGCAATATTACCTTGGGAAAAATGTCAATGGATGTTTTTACAAGTTTTTCCTTTTTGTTCCAATTTGTTGGCCATCGCAGATATTCATCAAGCTCTTTATACCCGTCAACACTGATTGAGAATAATACATATTTAAATTTTTCTAATGTTCTTAAAAAGTTGTCCTTAACATTAACACCATTGGTATTAATCATTATAATTATATTCTTACTGTATCCTTTATCAACACACCAATTTAAATATTCTAACAATGGTTTACTGAGGGTTGGTTCGCCACCGGTGATCGAAAGCCATTCCAGTGATGGGGTAATATTTTTTAATTGATTAACAGTATGTTGATCCAACGACGTTGTAGTATAACTACTATTTTTAATGTTAAATCTAGATTTAACATTATAGTCCCAATTAAGTTTGTCGTAATCTTTTAAAATGCTTCTACTATAATTTGGATTGCATGAAATACACCTAAGTTGGCATTGATTCCCAACGCTTAATAAAATACCTTTTGGATTTTTCTCTGCACCTATTAGGTCATGCTCGCTAATTTCAGTTTTTCCAAAATAGCGTTCATTTTTGCGCATGCGCATACTAATTTTATTAAGATTTTCTTCATTCCAACAAAGGTCACATTCTGGCAAATTAACATTATTTAAAAAACGAGAGCGAATATTGTTAATATATTCGCCGTTCCAGTGATCACTTAGTGAATGATTGCTAATAGGAATTTTTTGTGTTAATGCTTGATCCTCCTTACAACATAAACTATATTGTAATTCAGGGTTAATATAGATTTCCTGCCACGGAACTGAGCAAAGTTTTGACATATTAAAACGTAAACTTATCGCCTTTGTGCAAGCCAAGCTGTATACTTACTCGAGGTCTTATAATTTCTGATACACCGTGAATGACTTTAGCATTTAAAATAAGCCATCGTTTAGGATCAATTTTAACACTATCGAGTAATGTAAGTTTATTATGGTTTTTAATTTTTGTACCCAATGGATGTTCAAGAGGCGATCCTTCTTCTTGATAGAAACTCGTATAAACATCATTATCGTTGCCAGGGTCAAGATTATAAATTAATGTATAATCACGAGTATAATCGATATGAGGGCTATGACTAACTGGGTATTTTGCTGAATAGCTATATGCAATACCATAACTCGATGCATGATCAACAATATGTTCTTTTAACCAATTTGTAAAAGAATTGTTAAGATCATATCTAGAATATTTTACATTTTTAACTGTTGGATCACCGCGCTCTAAATCGTGAAACACAATTTGTGTTTCCTTCTCAATATCTAATGAAGGAATATTCGTTAAAAATTCTTCTGGAATCGCAGGCAAATCGTCTAGATATTTCCAAAAAATGTTATCCATTAAAGTTCTCGTTCGTAGTTTCCTGTCTCGGGATTGAATTCAATAATACCTGATGTATCTGAAGAGCCAAAATCATACTTAACTTGTTTGTTAGGAATTTCTGCAAGTACATTTTCGTCGTTATGATAAACAACAATAAATTTTCTTGGAACTAAACTTACATTCATACTGGCGTAATTTTCTCCAGTGTTTGATGTAAACGTATCGCCTTCGTTCCAATGTTCGATTAACTTTCCATTGACTTCAAAAAATTGTGCTGTGGCCCAATCATCTAAGAATACCACAGTGCGTTTTAAGTATCCTTTATAATCGTCTGTGTATTGTTCCATTTGTCCTGGGTTTTGTGTAACGTATTCGATGATCATAAATAGATCTCCTTCTTTTCTAAGAATTCAAAAAACTTTGGAGTTTGATATCCAGTTACACGCAATACCCAACGTTCATGTTGACTTGCGTTACCAAAACTATGAAAATAGCGTTCGTCAAAAATGTGTACATCGCCTGCTTTCCAATCATTCCATACAATGTCGTTAAATTGCATCCAAGCACCTGGCTTACGATCGCCAAGTTGTACCATTACACGTTGCATATTGTAATTTTTAGTATTATGATTGTTTCCTGTGCGTCTAGGATCATACATATCATACCCTGGATGCTGGTCAGCGTGAATCATTGTGCATGTACCGGGTACATATTTTAGGACTAGAATTTGTGGATCTTCTAGGCCCATTTCCATTGCCATTCTATAAAGGGTAGGATGTTTATCTTCGTATGCCCACCCTCGCTGATTCATAGTTGCGCCATACTTATACATTGTGTGTAGAATTCCAGATGCATATTTTTTCATAAAACTATTTGGATTTACAACATCGGGGTTGTCTTGATAGTCTTGAATATTTTTTGTATTGTGTTTTGTAGGATCAATTTTTTCCATTGGTCGCACATAATCAAACACAAAATTTTCAAGTTCAGGCAACCATTTTTCTTGACCGACAAAACGTACAGATCCAAGTGGTAAATTAACTGTGTTGTAATCTTTTGATAAATCTGGCACCATAACAGTACCGTCGGCACCTTTTTCAAGGCCAGGAATACGAACTTTGTGTTCTAAACTAAACATAATAGAATGTCCTTACTTTTTTTAAGTGTATAAACTTAGTTTACACGGATCTTGCTATTTGATCAAGCGATTTTGGCAAACGATCAAACCCAACAATAACCGTCTTTCTTGTTGAGATTAATTGATCAACGTCGTGGATGATTCGACTGTTAAATAGATACCATTTATTAGGGATGAGTCTCTGAGAATGTAACAAATTTAGGTCGCGATAATTAGTTACAGCAATCCATTGGTCTCGCCAAATTGGTTGCCCGTTTTCAACATACCATTTAGTTTGAATATTGTTGCCACCTTCTTCTACCAGATAGAATAAGCTGAATCTTCTTCGACGATCAGTATGAGCTCCTAACGTTGAATGAGTTGAACCACCGTGAATGTTTTGTACAGAAACATTCGTAAATCCGGTACTGACATTTTCTTTAACCCATTGGGTCAGCTGATCTTCAACACTCCATCTGCGAAGAGGTGCTGAATTGTATTCGTTGTCATTAACTGTTAGCGACCTGTCAGAGCCTCTGGTTAAAATTACTGCGTTTGATGTATCATATACCGAAGTCAACAACTCAGTAGGAATTTCTGGAAAATCCATTTCAATGGCGTAAAACAGATAAGGATCTTCGTCTGGGTGTCCAGGTATGTAGTCTACTTCTTCAGAAGTCTTATATTTTAAGAATTCAGCAGTTGTAGAATCTAGAATATCCATTATACAGTAATTTGACTTTTAATTACTTCAGGCAAGTCTTTACCTAAACTTATCTGTACACTTATACGCGGAGTTTCGATGCCATGAATGTCGTGTAATATTGATTCGTTAACAATATACCAGTTACCAAGCTCAAACTTTTGTGAATCGATTAAGTCAAGTTCTGCATAATCAGTTGGAACAGTTCTACATAGACCATACACTTTAGGCTCCCCGTGTTTTTGATAAAAACGTGTTTGTACGTTTTCGCCGCCTTTATCTAATAGATACATTAAGATATATGCTCGTGTTAATCCAACATGAGGCCCTAGCGTTTTAGAAGAGTCGCTAACTGTAGTCACGCCAACTGAACATGCGATATATTCGTTAATAATGTTATTACCAATCCATTCTTTAGATTCGCCAGTTAACGGATAACGAGGTAAATGTAGTGACTTTACTTTCCCGTCGGGTGTAGATAATTCACGATCCATGTATTCATTGTGAATTTTTTCTTCAACATCTGCCGGCATATCTTCAATATATGTCAGGGTTGTTGGCACAGGAGTACCTTCACAACAAGGGTTGTATAAATCGTTGCGTGTTCCAACTGCTTCTGCTAAGATTTGATTAGTAATTTTTTCCGGCAGAGTCGGAAAGTTTAATCGTACTGCGGTAAAATCCATTATTAATGGTTCCTTATGTCATTGATATTTAATTTAATTTGATTTTCATCAGAAATTTCTGATACATTAAATTTTGGAATATAAGAAATGTTTTCAACCTTTAACATTTGATTATAAAGATCATCAAAGTCCTCGGTATCAAAAGTAAACTCAAATTTTGACTTGTAAAAATAATTAGAATTGCACGATGCTATATCGTCATAATTGTATGTTATTAAAGAGTGATTACATTTACTAGGTTCAAACATTAATGTTTTGGCTCCAATCCAATCCATTAACGCATTAAAGTGAGGGTCATTATCACAATCTGCTAGTTCAACAAATATCTTTCTGAAAAAATCAGATACTTCGTCGTAGTTAGCATGGAATCTGTATACAGGTAATTGTTTTGGTGTGCAGAAATTTTTATCACGATTGTCTTTTAATTGAAAGAATTTATCATCACCTACAAACCATCGTTCGACATATTCTAGGTCCTTTCTAATAGATTCAGGTAAACGGTGTTTGTTAATAGGATTAAAATACTCAGCGTATTTTTTAACGAACTCTAAATTATCAATACCGTAGTAATTTTTTAAATAATTCAGCGGGGTTCTAGACCATCCTAAGAACCCGTGAACATGACACATCATTGAAATCATGTAATGCGCATGCATTAAATCGCTAACGCTTAATGTTTCTGTTTCTATTAGGTAATCTAATTTAGTTTCTTCTTTTTCGACATCTCTTTCGATTAATGCAGTCTGCATTCCAGCCATGGTTCTGATGTATACTTTATTTTTTCTATAATAAATTTTATTGTCCGGTGATGTTAATCGAGTGTTTGGAAAAATCGCATAGTGCCCTGGTAAATGATGGCTCAGTAATTCATGCACTAATAGGTCTGCTAAGGTTCCTGTTAAACTCTCAAAACTTTGTCCTGGCATACCAAGAATTATATCAACTTCGTTTGTTTTGTGTTTTTGATTTTGGGTGAATATCTTGAATTGTTCAATTTTTTGAAATTCTTTTGAAGGTGGCCGCCCGTTTAACCGTAATACATCTTCATTAGTATCTTGTAAAGCAATGTACGCAAAATCAGAGTAATCCATAATGCCATGTTTAAACATCTTGTCAAGAAGATAGAACGTAGTTTCAACATTATTTTTTGCCATAGTAGGCCTGTCAAATTTAAGATATCCGTTGACATTCTTTTCGATTGCATAGTCAATTACTTTTTCGTAATCTTTTGTGATTCCAAAGTTGGTATCAATAAATTCATATAAGATATTTTTATAAGTTACAAGTAAGTCAATTTCTTCGTACATATAGTCCAATGGACGTGTAGACATTTTAGTCCATAACGAAGTGCCTTGTTCGCAAAATGAACACGAATATGGACAACCTTGCATTACTGCTGTTAGGAAAATTATTCGATCATATTCTTTTGTATATCTATCTAAAAGTTCCTTAACTTCATCTTTAAAATTCCCAACAAAGTTTAAAATAAATGGTTCTTGGCTCCTAGGCATTGGTTCAGTTTTAATTACTGTGTTATTCTTAAAATACGCAATTCCCAGAACGTCATTAATACTTGTATTATTAAACTTACAATCTAATATTTGCCTAAAAGATTCAACTCCGGGCCCTAGGATGATTGCATCAATAAAATTATTTTCTGTAAAAAATTCAGGAGTTGCGTCAGCACTTGGACCAGCAGCAATTATCATTGTATTTGGAAAACGTTCTTTTATCCATCTAGCGTTTGATAAAAGACGATCGATATTCCACATGTACAAACTTATACCTACAATATCTGGAGGATTTTCTAAGAGTTGCTGTTGTATATCTTCTCTTTCGATGATGGTTTGATCGTCGTCGTAAAAATTCCAGGTAGTATCTTTAAAGTTATCTGGCGACCGTTGGAAATAATAATCTTTAAGCCAGAAATAAATCATTGGAAAGCGTCGCTGTTGTACTAGCTTTCCTTGTGACACATAGGAATAATGCGAATATAAATGATTAATGAATATATTCATAATGTTTGTACGAATTATTTATTCTGGTGCCCCCACCTGGACTCGAACCAGGAATATAGGTTTAGAAGACCTAGGTTATATCCCTTTAACTATGGGGACAAAAATGGAGGAGGGTGTGGGATTCGAACCCACAACGGTTTTCAAGACCGACCGAATAAGCCACTCTCGCAACCCTCCGTATAAATCTGGAGCGGGATAAGGGAATCGAACCCTCGTCATGAGCTTGGAAGGCTCAGGTAATACCATTATACGAATCCCGCATATTAAAACTGGTGGAGATGGACGGAGTCGAACCGACGACCTATTGCGTGCAAGGCAATCGCTCTCCCAACTGAGCTACACCCCCAAAATTTGGCGGAGAGCGAGGGATTCGAACCCCCGGAGGGTTTAACCCCTCGTCGGTTTTCAAGACCGATGCATTCAGCCAGACTCTGCCAGCTCTCCATAACTTGGCTCCCGAGGTAAGATTCGAACTTACGACCAAAGGATTAACAGTCCTCTGCGCTACCGCTGCGCCACTCGGGAATTTTAATAAGCACACTAGGCAAGGTCCTCCTATTCTGTATTCTAGATACAATCCATCGTCTTTGAAGAACGACTGTCCTTAGGGACTAATGTGCTTATTAAAATGGCCCGCCCTATCTCCACGCTTAAAGGAACGAAGAGATTTGAATTCGTTCTATGCCGACGGGCAACATAGATATAGACTGAGAACTAGTAAAGTCTGTACGCTCAGTCTGCGTAGCAGTCAGTAAAATTTGGTCGGTGATGAGAGATTCGAACTCCCGACCCCCTGGTCCCAAACCAGGTGCACTACCAGACTGTGCTAATCACCGACTTACAAACACCTGGCGGAGAGGGAGGGATTTGAACCCTCGATACGGTTACCCGTATGACGCCTTAGCAGGGCGTTGGTTTAAGCCACTCACCCACCTCTCCTAAATTTGGATCTCGGACGTGGATTCGAACCACGATAAACAGGATCAAAACCTGTTGTCCTACCATTAGACGATCCGAGAATTAATTTAACTGTGTATTTAACTTCTCACATTATATACTCAAAGTTTGCTGTAGTCAAGCATACTTTGGCTTTACTAGTTTAATATTTTTTGGAAGTTGATCAAAACTGACTTGTACTGTAAATCTTCCTTGCGCTATGTTTTCGACACTATGTATTACTCCGGCATTTAGTAAAACCCAGGTGCGTGGTGGTATGCGTACTCTCTCAATTTCTTCAAGCATTGAGTAATCGGATATTGTATGTCCGAGCCCGTAAAAAATTGGACTATCTTTCATCTTGTAAAATACAGTATCTTGGTCGCTATTACCTTGCTTAACAACATTTATTAATGTGTAACTTCTGGTCAAATCTGTGTGCGGCCCTTGGCTGCTTCGCCCTGGTAAATTAAAACAAAATCTAATATCCTTTACTGATTGACTGATATTATTTTTAGCCCAGGAAACATGAGCGTCATCTAACATTTTTGTAAACAAATACGTAGTTTTTGCTGTTGATCCGTTGCTGTATGTTAATTGTTGTCGCGAAGTATCATTCTGAAATGGCAACGTTGGCATACGCCACCCGTTTTCTGTAGTTACTCGACGCAACTCCTCCTCATTAAGAGTTAACCATTGTTTAACGTCCGGAATAGAAAACCAATCTGGAAGGTCTGGAGCATCAATGTATGAATATAATAAATCTTTAGGCATCTGCTAATTTATAAAAATTTGTCCAGGTTCCGATAAATTTTTGTTTATTTTTTTCAACATATCTATCGCCAAGCATGTTAAATGCTCGACTGAGACCAGATCTCCAGTTCTGATGATAGTCAGTATCAGATAAACTTTTATATAGCCATTCAGATCTCCATTCGGGTGCTTTTAAATGAAGACTTTTTGAATTAACATTGTCCAGCGCCAGACCCGACCCAGAACTAACAAACCCTTTACCGATGGTATACGTTTCTGTTTCGTTCCAGGTGTTTGGATAGATAATAGTATTAGCTCTACTATTAAATCTAGGATCGAGATTGTGAGGAGACAAAAGTTTTTTAGTTTTGTTAGTACCAAAATTCTCTAGATACCAATTTAATATCATATGTGATTGCTTGATCATAAGTTCAGGAACTACAACATTAGCATGAAATAACTCGCAAATAGGACCATTGTAGTTCTTGTCAAAAAATTGGGGAAATATGCCAGTACCAATGCCGCCCATGTCACACATTGCATAATAAAATGCTCCGTTTTCGTACAATACACGCGGCTTATCGTGTCCTAGAATAACCGCAACTGATTTTCCTTTATCTATTAATTCTCGGTGTTCAGGACGTTCGTATACTGTTGGAAATCTAACAGCTTGACTTGCTGAAAAAAGCGGATCTGAATACCAGATCCAATCATCATTTTCTAATAGATATATGCCATCTAGCAAATTTAAGTGCGATACCTTGACCCCGGCACGAGAACACCATTTTAACATATCTGTGGCTGCAAAGGTAATTTCTAAATTATCTAAAGTATAATATTTGTCAATGCTTTGGTTCCAGATTCCATATGTAGCAACTTCGTCTATATGAATGTTGTTTTTTAAAAACGTTTTAAGAATTGTGCTCGAATCTGACCCACCGCTGTACATAACTACAATATAATCATAACGGTCTCGTAATGCTTGCGCACGTTCTCGATAATAGTAATCGATATCGTGCTCTGGTTCTTTAGTCCAGTCTTGCATAGATAATATTTCATCATTGAAGTGAAATTTTACCCAAGTATCGGCATGTTGGGCAGCGATCGATGCTTCAAGTTTTGTTCTGTATATTTGCCCATTTACTGTCCAAAAAGGAAGAACGTTGTGTTCTGGTCTCCATGGTCCTGGATTGAATGCCAGCTCTGGATACAACCAGCGCCGCGTTTGATTATTGACGCCGGTTGTATCCATTATTGAACCTCTTTGATAATCGCTGTTTGTTCAGTAAAGAACGCAGCCGGATCATCGATGTTGGCTTTTACGCCCGGATCGCTGGTACGAGTATTCCAAGCATTTCCAACTTTAAGTTTCTTAGCGATTTCGCGAAGTTTTGTAACTTTTGTGGTATCAGGAGTTACCAGCATTTGGCTATGATAAATTAAAGAATTTTTAACTTCGGGAGCAAATTCTTTTAATGTTATTGTGTTATTAACATTAGTATCACCGGTATTAAAAATACAGGTCAAACGATCAGTATGCTTTACAGCGGTTGATGTATCTAACAAGTAATAATCAGATTCGTTAGTATAACTTGCTGCTAGTACATCGCTTGCGCGGCCAACGGTAATAACTTTAGCATTTGACAGCCCCATATCCTTATTCCAAGAGTTAGCAAACAACATCCAATTGTATACGGTTGCTACAGTTTTCTCGGCGTTGCTGCGATAATGATCAGCGCCTAATTCACTGCGGCTAGTTTGGTAACACATAGAAAGTGTTTGTGCGTAAGGAATATCTACTACATTGTCGCTAGTCATGTTCCATTGACATTTACCAATGGACGCATGTGCAAGCGGGTAAATGTATAATTCGCCTTCGCCCTTTTCAAAAATCTGCTGAGCACTCTTACAGTTACCAAGGTACTCTACCTTGGCATTTAGAGACTTATCAGCTGAAGCAGCTAGCGTTTCTGCTAGTTGTCCACTCAACCCGCCGGGTTTAAATGGAACACGTAACTCCACAGCGTCATCTGCTGTAAAATAATCAACCCAACCCGCAGAAGCAGGAAAACTTGTAAACATAAATGCAGTAAACGCTACAACTGACGTTGATAACAACGATTTTAAGACTTTAGTCATTTTTTTCTCCTTATGAAATTTTCTGAATATAAACTTCCGTTGCCATTATTAATGGTTTTGAAAGTATAAACGCAGTAATCAATGGCATTAAATCATAATGTTTTACCTTCCACCCGATTAAAAATAAAATTAATCCGAGCGCAATATAATAATCCAACTGATTTATTTGTATGCCGGACATAATTACTGTCGATAGCATAATAATTATAGCAAACCAAATAACTTTTTTCGAGTGCTTTTGGATGAATCCTGCTAACATCTGACCCATTGGCCATCCAACGATTAGCCCAAATACATTTGCGAAACCAAATGCTACTATAACAAAAATAAAATTTTCTATGATCCAATACGGAGTAAATTTACTACCTGACGATACTACTATATCATAGAGTATAAGTTCACTTAATTGTATCGGAACCATAAAGTATACAAAAGGTATTAAACACGAAAGTGTAGCTGCGTTATTAGCTGTTTCAGCAGCAGCTAAACATTCAGGATTACCGTTTTTATACTTTTTATTTTGTACAAATTTTTCAGTAGCCCAAGCAAATTGGCTACTAGCAACATATGTTAGATATGGTATTAACCCAGCAAAGAATCCAACAATGCTTCCCCTTATTACAGAATAAAACGGAATGAAATTGATAATTTCTTTAATATTAAAATACTTCTTTGTTCCTATTTGTTTATTTGATTGTTCCATGCTTCCTAAACTATTAAGTAGCAACGGAATAGCATAAAAACAAACTAGAAACACAAGTATAGGTATACCGTTAGCTAACCAAGCGGTGTCAAACGTAAATCTCATATCGTCAGTGCGAGCATTATATCCAATTTGTCCTAAGAATAATCCTGCTATGTATTGTAGTAGAGTTATCCATTCGCGGTTTGGTGAACCTAAGGACATAATGAAAAATAACAGCACAAAAAATCCAATTTTGATTTCCGTATAATTTAATAAAAATACATTTTCAACGTAACCTGCTAAAATCAATGCAATAATAACGGCAATAATACTTCCTGTCAAGCTACCCCATGCACTAATAATAAGTGCTTCTGTGCCGCGTCCTTGCTGGTTAAGTGTGTATCCTTCTTTTAATGCAGGAACACTCGAAGTCTCGCCAAGAACACCTAACAGAGTAGCAGACACACTTCCCATATACTGAGATACTACCAAACATGATAGATAAAAAACTATAATGGTTAATGTATCAAACTGTACCAGGAAAAAGAACGAAGAAATTAAAATTACACTCACACTGATCCCTGGTAGGAGCCCAGTGAGTACCCCTAACAAGGAACCAATTAATGAAACTATTAATACATCGATCATTGAGTGCTGGATTCGTTTAAAGATTTTTATTTGGCTAGTGGAGAATTCCACGCACGGCTGGCGTTATGTAGTAATACTACAATAAAGACATCAATATGTCAAGCGTCAATTTGAATCCGACGTCAACTGAATGTTGGCGTTGCACATTTCTATTTAGTATCTGCGTTAATTAGGTGTAAAAAATCCGGATGTGATTTTCGATTAACAATATCGTTAAATGAAACACAAAAATTTTTTTTACATATAGTAGGTTTATCGCACAGCTTAAAATTTTCTAAGTTATGTATACTTCCAATTGGTCCGTCGTTCTGGCATAATCCTCTATAAATTTGACCATCAAAATCAACAAACATCTCGTCGATGCCTGCATAACAAACCCATCCAGTAAATATATTCTGGTTAGTCGATACCACTTCGTCGCTATTCACTTCAACATAATTTTTATGATTGTCCCAAACAGCCATATTTGTCCAGCGTGTTTTAGGCAATGTGGTTTCTAACCATTCTAACTCTTCATTGGTGTAGAATGATTCATTTTTGTATACAGTTAATAATGTTTCCTGCATTTTTTCTTTTTCTTTTTTCTTGCTTTCTGATTGAAACTCTAATGGAAATTTAGTACGTAAAACTTTTCTTTTATTATTCTTAAACTCTTCAACTGCTTCGTTTATCCAAGGTTTAATTCTGCGTATTGCAAATTTAATATTATTAGTTTCTAAAAATGGAATAATTTTGTTTTTTATAGTATCAAAATATCCTGGTTGTGCCATTAACTGTACATTAATGAATCGATGGCCGTACACTTCATTTAAATATTTAATTTTGTCGAGTATGCGATTAATTTCTTTCTCGCTTCTTTCAAAATGAAGGCTAATTGTTAAATTAGACACATATTCCATTGCTTTTTTGTATAGTGCTATATCTGCTGATCCATTTGTTGTTACTGCTAAAACATCGTGACATGTATTGCACGAACGTATAACTTTAAGTATAGATAAAATTTCCGGATGTACAAACGGTTCTCCACCGGTTATAGTTAATTTAAATTGTTTATTTTTTTGGTCTAAAAAATTATTATATTTAAAAAAGAATTGTTCTACTTGTTTAATAGAAACATGAGGGCTGATCCAATCGTGGATAGAAGGAGAACAGTATGAACAATCATAATTGCAACGTTTACCTATGTTCCAAATAAAATCAATTATAGACGGAACCAGATTTTCCGCGTGATGTTCCGAACAAAGTGACCTAATAGCAACTATATTTGACATATGCACTTATTTAAGGTTACGTGCTATGCGGTAAAATTTTATATTTATTGGTACCCCTGCCCGGATTCGAACATTTATTTTTTACCACAATACGTTTCTGTTTGTGAGTGGCAATTTGGACATAATATTCTTAAATTACTAATTCTATTATCCCTGTTGTTTCCGTTAATATGGTCTAAATGAAGCACTATTGGCTTTCCTTGCCATATTTCTGTTAACCCGCAGCAAGAACACGTATTTTTTAATATGCCTTCTTTAAGAAGACGCCTTTTTACTGTAGTAATATCTTTTGCCGGACTATTTTCAACTAAAATTTCTTCTAAACTACGCATTGGCTTGTCTTCAACACGTAATATTATTTTACCGGTTTTTATAGCATTGCCCCAAGCCCATGTTTTAATTTTATATTTCTTTTTTAACTCTTTTTTTGACAGCCCGCTATCATAGTCTAATTTAATAGTCTCCCAGTCGTATACATTATTCATACCAATACCTCCATAGTATTTAGTTAATATTGGTTTGAAATTGGTCCTCGAGCCAGGAATCGAACCTGGTCCTGGGGGTTATCTGCCCGAACGCTTATAAGGCGCCCTGCTCGACCACGAGCTGCTCGAGGGTAT
>Ga0196901_1000855_pt1 | contig 15646 bp, 8 predicted proteins | sample CB_VirMetaG_FD_169099 | JGI IMG/M metagenome (GOLD analysis project Ga0196901, IMG submission 169099) | Freshwater to marine saline gradient viral communities from Chesapeake Bay - CB_1504_1 Viral MetaG (v3) (version 3) | ecosystem: Environmental > Aquatic > Marine > Coastal | place: USA... | reverse complement strand
CCACAAAACTCGGTAAGTACCTGCAGGAATGGCAGCTCCTGAAGTTACAGTAACATCCACTGCGTTTGTAGTGAGCTCCGATGGTAAATCGTTTGCAACGTCACTTCCACAAACAGTTGTACCGATATCCATAGTCATTTGAGTAAATGATCCTCCCACACCATCCAATGGTAACCATATTGACATAAAGTATGCTGTGGAACTAATATTAATATGTGTGGTTGGTAATACGGCAATAGTTCCAAATGTGTATTGGTTTTGTGAACATCCTGAATATGTACCTGCAGTCTGTAAAATCGGTGCACTAAGTGTTACAGGAGTCACAAAATTACCAGTACCGTTGATAAAGGATGGTTGGTGTGCATAAATATTCAAATCATTACTATACCACCCTCCAGCATTATTTGGGGGGGTGAATGATCCGTAATATGCATACCACTCCTGTGCACCAGCCGGCCCTGCGTAGGTGAGAAGATCATTTAATCCATCCTGTGGTTCTGCAAATATATAAGCGTTATACGACGGTCCCGAGCCAGGTGATGTTGTAACTGTTGGTGTTGGTGTTTGTGTAGGTGTTGAAGTGTTTGTAGGAGTTTGAGTATTCGTTGGTGTTTGTGTAGGTGTTGTAGTGTTCGTTGGTGTTTGAGTGTTTGTTGGTGTTGGAGTATTAGTAGGTGTTGATGTATTTGTTGGTGTTGGGGTGTTCGTAGGTGTTTGAGTTGGAGTTGTAGATGCTGCCGCAGGTGTACCACTTTGTGTAGGTGTATTGGTTGGTGTAGCAGTAATACTCGATGTTGGTGTATTTGTTGGAGTTGTTGTATTAGTAGGAGTTGGAGTATTCGTTGCTGTTGAAGTTATTGAAGGTGTCGGAGTGTTACTTGCCGTTGGAGACTGAGTGTTGGTTGGCGTTTGAGTATTAGTAGGTGTTGGAGTATTAGTTGGTGTTTCCGTTGGAGTATTTGTTGGTGTTTGAGTATTTGTAGGTGTTGGCGTATTAGTTGGAGTCTCGGTTGGCGTATTCGTATTAGTTGGAGTATTGGTATTAGTTTGAGTTGGAGTATTTGTTGGTGTTTGAGTATTTGTAGGTGTTGGCGTATTAGTTGGAGTATTAGTTGGTGTATTTGACGGAGTCTGTGTGTTAGTTGGCGTGATTGAAGGAGTCACCGAAACTGTAGGAGTGTTCGTTGGGGTGCCTGTAGGAGACGCTCCTGGTGTAACTGTCGCACTCGGCGTAACCGTAATTGTAGGTGTTACCGATGGAGTTGCAGTTTGAGTCGGAGTAATTGTACTAGTTGCCGTTACAGTAGCCGTAGCCGTAACGGTTGGTGTAATACTTGAAGTTGGTGTTTGAGAAGGGGTATGTGTATTTGTCGGTGTTTGAGATGTTGTTGGTGTATTTGTTTGAGTTGGTGATGTTGTTGGAGTATTTGTCTGCGTGGGACTCGGAGTTACCGTAACTGTTGCCGTTGCAGTCTGAGTTGGAGTTGCAGTATTTGTAGGAGTAGTAGTATTTGTAGGTGTGGTAGTATTTGTAGGTGTGACTGTTGGAGTAACCGAAGCCGTAACCGATTGTGTTGGAGATGCTGTGTTTGTAGGAGTCACAGTGTTTGTTGCAGTAACTGTAGGAGTCACCGTATTTGTTGCAGTAACTGTGGGAGTTAATGTAGGAGTCACCGAAGGGGTAACACCAAAAGAAACCGCAGGAGTTTGTGTGGGTGTTTTGGTTGGTGAGGGTGTCAGCGGAAATACCTGACATTCTAACTGCAAATCTCTTGAAAATGCGGTGTTAAAAGTTTCATCTAAAATAAATAAAGTGTGTGTGTCCCCTGGTAATATTTCTACTCCATATCTCCATCCTCCGTTGTCACATAATTGATAGTCATAAACCGCAGTTCTATCTAGCGGATTATATACGTTACATCTTCTACAAGCCATCTCCCTTTTTGTTTTAAATATAAATACAATTAAAAAACAAAAGTGAAAGACAAAAACGTAAAAAATACTTGATTAAACTTTATATACTTTCCAAATAAAATATGAACCCTCACCTAAGATAGCCGCTGAGTTAAAACTTACACTTCCTGTTTTACTATTGTATGACAATATTTCGCCAATTATCTGATTTTCATTGTTGTAATACAATAAAATAGTTTCACCAGTGTTTAAGGATAAATTTGGCTTCATCACAAAGTTTATAACAGAATTATTTACAATTCTGATAGATGAAAATGTTTGTCCTACTAAATAAGCATCCCATAATGAACTTGCAATCAAAGAAGTTACTAATTCTATCTTCTGTAGAGTTGGGGGTGTAGTTGTAGGTGTTTCTTCAACAATTACGGTTTCTTCAACAATTACGGTTTCTTCAACAATTACGGTTTCTTCTATAACTTCTTCAGTAGGTGTTATTGGTGTTTGTTCAACCACTACATTCGGGATATTTTTATCGTCGTATAGATTAATTAAAACATTTCTATTAGCCGAGGATATATTTCCATCAACAACCTCAACAATGACAAGTTGTTCTCCTGAAATTTTCATATCAATCCATGATTGTTGTCCACAATCAAGATATCTAAAATAACTGTCAGTTTTCGAAGCGTTTAATACACTATAACGATTGCATTTCATAACCTTTTTGTTTTATAAATATCTGTTTGTTTTTTCAATACCAAAATTTATCAAACATTACCAATTGTTGGGGTCGGAGTCGGAGTTGGGACGTTAGTAGGTGTCGGTTAAGGACAAGGATTGGAATTATTACAATTTACACAATCACCTACTGAATCGAAGGTACTCTTATATATTTTATTAGCCGCACCACCATCGAGACCACCTGTGACGTAACATAAGTCGTCTGTCGCAATTATAGTAGCTCCCAGAGGTACTGATACCGGTATCCACGCTACGTAGGCACTCACCAAGTCATCACAACAAGGTTCTATCCTTCTTTTTTCAGGACATGTAATACCCGAGGAGGTGATACATGTCGCACAATCAGCATAAGAATTTGAAACAAAAGTTGCAGTTGTAGGAGATATCGAACTTATGTTTGTAATGTCCAAACATGATAAACCCAAATACGGATCTAAGGTAATTGGTATTGATTTACCTGTACCTATAGTAGTACCATTAGGTACTTTGATGTTTATACCTGTGTATGTTATAGAAGTGCAACAGTCGGTTCCATCAACACTATAGTAATCGAATTCTGTTGTCGGTGAGGGTGTGGGCGTATTAGTTGGAGTCTCGGTGTTAGTGGGTGTGGGTGTTTTTGTAGGTGTCGGAGTGTTCGTTGGTGTTTCAGTATTAGTTGGTGTTTGTGTATTAGTAGGTGTTGGAGTATTTGTAGGTGTTTCGGTATTAGTAGGGGTGGGCGTAATTGTGGGTGTTTCCGTATTTGTAGGTGTTGTGGTATTGGTAGGTGTAGGAGTATTTGTAGGTGTTGTGGTGTTGGTAGGGGTGACAGATGGTGTTGGAGTCGGAGTTACACCCGCGGATGCTGTAGGTGTCACAGTTTCAGTTGGGGTTGGAGTATTCGTTGGTGTTTCGGTATTAGTAGGTGTGTTTGTAGGTGTTTTTGTAGGTGTGGGAGTTGGCGTCGGTGACACCGAATCTGTAAGAGTTATCAATATACTATCAGTACTCAAAATGTTATATCCAACAATATAAAAATCTCCCGTGTTGTTGTTACCTCCAAAGAGGGGTGAACCATTTTTCTTAACCACAAAATCAAAATTACCTGAACCACCCATAAATACTATCATTATGTCCGGACTCACACCATTAAACGCAGGATGACTCAAAGAACCATCTTGTGTTCCTGGAATAATTGGATATCCACCGATCAAAGGTTGTGAAATTGTATTGATGGTTATGTCGGTGACAGTTCTCGAATTGGTATTGTTAACAACAGTCAAAAGTTCAGTGGTTGACGGAGAAGTTGTTGGTGTCTGTGTTGTTGTTGGTGTCTGTGTTGTTGTAGGTGTTTGTGTTGTTGTAGGTGTTGGAGTGTTAGTTGGTGTCTGAGTATTGGTAGGTGTCTGAGTATTGGTAGGAGTCTGAGTATTGGTAGGAGTCTGAGTATTTGCAGGTGTTTGGGTATTAGTTGGTGTCTGAGTATTGGTAGGAGTCTGAGTATTGGTAGGAGTCTGAGTATTTGCAGGTGTTTGGGTATTAGTTGGTGTTTGGGTATTAGTTGGTGTTTGGGTATTAGTTGGTGTCTGAGTAGGTGTGACTGTCTTTGTAGGACTGTTAGTCGGAGTTTGAGTTGGTGTGACTGTCTTTGTTGGTGTATTAGTTGGTGTATGACTCGGTGTTTGGGTAGGTGTGGATGTTGCACCATTTGTAGGTGTTATCGTCGGAGTAACAGATGGTGTTGGCGTAATTGTAGCAGTATTTGAAGGTGTTGGAGTAGGTCCACAACTAAAATCTAAATCGAAAGCACTAAAATAATTATCGTCCCAAATTTCTAATGTATGGGTAGCACCTGGTGCAATTTCTATCGAATACTGCCACAATAGTTGTTCAACCGTAGTAAATTCATCAGGACATCTCAAATAATTATATACCCCCGTCCTTGTCAAGTTATTGACAACGTTACAGGTTTTACAAGGTCCACTTCCGATGTAAGGCATATTAACTAATTTTTAAGATATACAACTAAGTTCGTATTCTATAATTATTTTCTGAGCATAAGATTGTCCAAAGAATGGATCTTCTCCTGTACCTGTAAATGTCGATTTAATTGACACGGCATTTGTAGTCGAATTTATACTGTAAGTAAATTGATTACCCAACGCTTCTTTAGCAATATCCAAGGAATTTGTTAACCCTTGAATGTAATCATCGTCCGTTGGTACATCAGTCAAGTCCGCAGAACCATAGAATAATGTAGTTGCTGTATAACCACTGATTTCAACTTGAGAATAAAAAGCCGCCGATGTTAAACTACAAGCTGTTTCCCCTGAGGCTATATCCCAATACCCCCCGACAAACATCTTATCTAATGAAAATGCAGATGAGGGTTGTTCCGTAAATGTTTTTGCAAACAAACTAATAGTTTGGAATGAATCCTGTGGAACCGCACAAGATATGACAGTAGAACCACTACCTTCACATCCATTTGCATCTGTGACGGTTAATGTATAAGTTCCTGCCGTCAAAGAAGAAATGGTACTTGCAGATGAACCATTACTCCAATCATATTCGAATGGTGGAACTCCTGTGTATATAATAGGAACAATTGAACCCTGATTACCTGTGCCACAAGATGTACCAATCAAATCAAGTGTCACACCTTCACTCGTTCCGATTGTAAAATTACGTGAAATTGAACAAGAGTCCGAATCAACAACACTTACACTATAGGAACCTGATTGTAATCCTGTGAAAGTTACACCTGTTGAAGATGTATCAATAATTTGTGTGTCGTTAGATAATAGATAGTCCAACACACCTGTGTAACCATTACCTACTTGTATGTACACTGAACCATTATCATTTCCACATGTAGTCCCTGTGGTTGAAGTTGTTACTGAAAATTTATCAGTTGCCGATACTACTAACGCATCATTGTAAGTACAAGTACCACCTGTGATTCCTAAATTATAGGTTCCTGAAGATACGTCAGAGAATGTGTAATTTGTAGATGTTGTAGATTCTGTAACCACAGAACTTGTTCCCGACAAACTGTAGGTAAATGTTCCACTACCCAACACAATTACGTTTACTTGTCCACCTTCAGCAGAACACGTTGAATTGGTAACTGTGATACTATCTAATGAAAAACCTGCAGGCGGAATAAGTGTTGTACTTGTTGTTGAGGTACACCCTGCAGCATCTTCAACATAAACATAAAACGCCCCTGAAGAAACTCCTGTAAAATTATATGTTGTCGATGTCTGAGTGATATACTGTGAATTCGAACCCGAGAAATAATACGGAGCAGTACCCCCTGTTATTATTATTTGAACCTCACCGTCACTTCCAAAACAAGAAGGATCAACAACAAATGTATCATAAATTTGAAGTGTTTGGACATTCGATACTGCAGCTGAAGACGACAAACTACAACCCCCACTATCTGTTATATTAATATTATAGGTTCCTTGTGTCAAACCAGTAATTGTAGAACCCGTTCCTCCATTACTCCAAGCATAGGTAAAGGGTGCAGTTCCTGTAAGTCCTGTAACTGTTATACTTCCATTATCACCACCACAAACAGTATTATTGGAAACACTCAATCCATAGGAAAGTGACGTACTTGCAGAAATTTCAACAGACTGAGTTCTTGCGGTTTTGGTTATTGAATCAGTAACTAACGCATCGTATAATCCATAACCTAAATCACCAAAATACCAAATGGTATCCGAAGAAACTGAGTCGTAAGAAATTCCATCTTTAAACAACTCAATTGTAATTGGATTATAGTTTGTGGAGGCAGATATAAATAATGTGGCATTGTCCTCACCACATGTGGGGGCAGTATCCAATGTCATTAAAGCAACATATTCGGGTAAATCGGTTGGAGTCACTGTCGGAGTTGGTGTTGGAGTTGGAGTTCCGGTACCCGAAGTTGTGGGGGTTTGAGTATTTGTTTGTGTCGGAGTGGAAGTAAAAGTCGGAGTAGAAGTAAAAGTCGGAGTAGAAGTAAACGTTGGTGTTGGGGTTGCTGTAAGTCCTGCAGTAGTCTGCGTTGGAGTGGAAGTAAAAGTTGGTGTTACTGTTGGTGTTGGTGTGGCTGAAGCTGATGGTGTTGCACTAGGTGTTGGACATGGAGTTGTGCAAGTCACTGTGTTTGTGTAACTAACACCACTGAAAGGATATGAAGGGCTGAAACAGAATTGATTACCAATAGACGTACCTGTCACCTCCACTCCACAACAATCAACATATTTCCAAGAAGATGTGTCTGTTTGTCCACTAACACAACAGGGGTAAGTAGAAATACAAGTAGCACAATCGTTGTAAGGACCGATTAAGTCGATAGTATTACCTGAATATATGTTTACACTAGTTCCTGTTATGAGTGTAGCACAACCATCGAAGAAGAATGTTGTAGGAGAAGTGCCTGTATCATAGATTACTAAGTGGTATATTGAATTCGCACTTAATTGAACTGGAATTTCAGAATTTAAAACACTAAACGTCAAATTCTCACAACAAGCGGAGAATGTATACACACATGGATTGTAAGTTTGACATTCCGCACAAGAAGAATAATCAGGACTTGTTATTGTAGCTGAAGGTGTTCCATAACCAGGGACATCTGTATTAAAATAACATTCACCACTATAAACAACGGTATCACCCGAAATAAAGTTTGTTGATTCGATATCAAACTCAACTTGTGTTCCGTCACAACAGTTTTCAAAAATTCTATTAATAATTGCCATTAGCTACAGGTGAGTTGAATGTTTATACTAACACTTACATCAAATACTTGATTTGTAAAGTTTGCGATACAACCAGCATTACTAACTTGTAGAGTAGTTCCAACCAAAGAGTAGTTCATTCCATAATTATACAAAGCAGGTAATTCAGTCTGAAGGGCATTTAACCACATTGTGTTTGTTGGAACATCGGAAGATCCATATCCTGTATAAAAAGATTGAAGTATCAATTGATTCGAATCCAATTTTGCATCTACATACCAAGTAGATACTATTGAACTTAAAACTGTCGGTGTAAGTGTGCACCCCAAAGCCGCAGCCGCCGCCGTGTATGCAGTAGATAAAAGAGTTGTCCACGATGATACCGCAACACTATCTGATAATATTTCTCCTGTACAGTTACTACCTAAGAATTGTCCAACCGCTTCAGCACCATCAATCTCAACACTTACTATCTGACAACCTCTTTGTCTTCTCCAAACTACTTTTTGTCTGTGGAAAATTGAATTAGAAAATTTTTCTCCACCCATCCATAGGGTGGTTGCAGGTACCATCTGCTCTACCAATTTCATCCAATAATCTCCAATGCCCTGCATGTAGTCAATCATCTTTTGATAGGTGTATTGATTTGAAGGTATGTTAACAGTCTGCTGACTCTGTAGATAATTCCAATAGACAAGTTGGAGTGTTGGATATCCTCCACCTTTACCATCGGTAATCCACTGTCTGTTACGAACATTAATCATGTTCTTGTAAAAAGTTTGAGCAAACTCAAAAAAAGTTTTTTGCTTAGGACGCGGGTCGACATATGTCCAGTCAATGTCACCAGGTGAAGGATATGGTGTAGTCAATCCTGAATTGGGTATAGGATAGTTGTATTTTACTGACATATCCCATACATCATACTCTAAACCTTGTCCCGAGTTCAAATAGATTTCAACATTTTTAGAATTGATAACCAATCTATCGTCAGGTACATTGTAAAATGCTTGATACCCCCCATCTCGAGCGACTCTTTTTCTGTTGGACCCGTATACCCATGATTTTTGGTTGTCGATAGTACGTTTCAAATCCCAACCCAAACTCATGTAAGGGAATTTACGGTATCTGTCTAAATAAGGTTGTCCATAGGTAAATGGAGCCAGTTCGGTTTGTACATCAGGATTTGCACCTGTAAACACTGAATTACTTGCATTGACAACTGCAGGGCTTCTGTGTTGTGGAGTCTTTTCATACCAACCTGAACCTATTTGGAAATAATAATTGTTGTTTGTTTCTGCAGTTGTTGGATATCCATTTCTGTCTATAGGATAATATCTTTCTGTTACGTTCACATTAATAGATGAAGACGAATATGTCAAAGCACTATATGTAACACCTGATATACTATAGGTTGTACCACTATCTAATGTAGGTAAGTTAGTATTGTATGTTCCACCTGTCAATTGCAAATACTGATTCTCGAAGGTTTGGTAATTCAACTTACCATCTGCAAGATAAACGGTTTCATTAAATTCAAACAAAGCGTTTGGCGCTCCTATCATTCTCATTATAAACTCAATACTTCTTCTTGTACCCTTGGAACGGAATAAGTAACCTGAGTTAAGAATTAACTTTCTGTAATATTCGTAGTTTAATTCATTGGGGGTTACGTTTCTACTTGTTCCTGGATAAATTGTACTACCTTCAGTAGAAAATATTGAATTTAAAAAGTCTTCAGAGGTGATAGGTGATATGTTGATATCCCACCCCAGAGTCAAGGCTAAGTTTTTAAGAAGTTGAGAAGGTATGTCATTTTCGGGAACATAGTTCACGGATGTGATAAATGCCAAACCATCGATGAATTTTTTGACTTCATCAAAACTTCTTCCATAAATTTGTAAAACTTTATCTACTTTCTGATCCGATGTGTCAAATTCTTTGAATGCACCTGTAACCAAAAATCTACTTATCAAATCTGTTTTAAAAGTGTCAAGTTCTTCACTGAGATTATATAAATCTATCAAATACGCATCAAATATTGGTGAAGATATATCAAGGTTCCACAATCCACTCATCGGCCAAGTGATACTTTGTTGTGCAACATAAAACTGTCCACCATCACTCAACCTTGGTATTTGGAAAGTGGCGGTGTATATTGGATTTACTAAAGTATTAAGCAAAAATTTCTCTACTTCATCAAAATAATATGAAAAGGTTTCATTAACATAATAGTCCGCAGGTTTCAACAATACCGTTGTAGTGGATGAAGATGCCCCTGAAAATGGATTACCACTAACGATTATGGAAAGTGTTCCCGCAGTTAAAGTCGATGTTGAAGTTCTCGACACAAGTGGATATTGTTCTGTACCTCCAGACAATCTCAAAACATATTTGTCGTAATTGAGAGTAAAATTTCTCAAGGGGTTAACATCGTAAGGTAAAACTTCAATGTTTCTTGCCGCATTGGAAGTGAAATCAATATTGAATGGATTCAAGAATCTAGTTACATCTAATTCAAAACTTGTTTCATTATTCAACTCGTCGTAGGATATATTATTTACAGTATTTGCGGTTGTGTAATCAACATATCTTTGATTAATCTGAATTGCGGCAGGAAAGTAATTGATAATTTTAAGAACAGAAACTTCCATTCTTTTTTTCAAAGAACCATAAAGTGTGAAGTTTGTTACGTTTGAAATATCAAAGTTTGGATAAACCCCGAACTCTTTTGCAATAATCAGTCTTGATTGAACCTGATTGTTAATATCTAAATTTTCTAATGTTATGGGTGCTGAAAATACACCTGTAGAAAAATTACGATTAACCTTTTGTGTTACTGATGTTGTAAAAGCAAAGTTACCCTGGGTTAGTCCTCCTCCTGTAACAAGTTGTAAACCAACAATGTCATCAGAAAAACTATCACTACCCCTATTCGGTACGGGTGGGTATCTAAACTTGTTACTCGCCATTAAGAAACGATGTTATTGAAATTCTTAGAATAATCGATGTTTCCACCTCTATTTTCACGAACTTCATACAGAGGATTATTAAATTCATCTCTGATTTCAAACAAGTTGTACTGACGGTAGATATTATTTTGAGTGTCGTAGATTGTGTAGATTCCGTCTTCCATACTCTTAGTCTGATTACCATAAAGAGCAATTGCCAACGTAGAGATATCATGTTCAGCCATTTCTATATCCAATACGATTGGGTTAAAGAAGGTATTCGTTAAGATGATATTCTGATTTGGTTGTCCAATATATGGAGTCGCGTTTGGCTTATTAGTTGGTGAACTCGAAGGGGATAGTGTCAAGAATATTAAATTCGAGTTACCATCCACATATCTGTAACGTACAGCCTTTTGGGACGTGTTCGTAAGATTTTCAACGACAGGTTCACAGAAAAAAGAAGAAGTTACCAATCTGTAAAAGTTCGGAATTTTTGTTCCATCACTATTCAAGTATTCAACTCTAAAACCCACCAAACCTTGGTTTACAAATTTGTTTCTATTTTGTACGGGTACTTGGTTTAAGTCGATAATTAAACCTTTTACGTTTGGTAATGCTGATAAAACACCACAATCCAAAATGGTTGTTCTTATCTCAGCAGGACGAATCATCAAAGTATAGATTCCAAGTTGTGTGAATTCACTTGCAGGTAATCTTAAATTATATAAACCTCCAAGTATCTCAACACCCGTATTTCCTCCTGTATTTGCATTGTGAAAGTAAGGTGTGAGAACAGATGCCGCGTTGAGTGTCTTTAGGACAAAATTATTTGTCACGTCTCTTGAAGGCGTGTAATTCAAAATGATTTCTACATCATCTGGGCTAACATCCGCGGGTCTCGTTATTCCGTAAGTACCTAAAGCCATGTTTTTTTATTTAATAAATAGTTTAGTGAGTTTTTTTTAAGTTGACGAAAACTTGAAGAATTTATATCCATATCTTTCCAAATCCCCCAAACTGTCAACCTCTCCAAGTCTTTGTAATCCTTCAAAGGCTGAGTTCTTACCTCTTTCAATAAAAACTTCAGATTGAATTAATGGAGCTTCCACAATACCCATCATCGCCTCATTCTTTGTAATAGCAGAAGCAACCAAGTCTTGATTTGTGATACCTGAAACTGAGGCAACAAACACAGTGTTTCCATCAGGATAATCAAAATAGTTGACACCATTGATGGTGTATGAAGAATAAACAATATCTCCAACCATACCCGTTCCATTATAAACCCCAAATAACTCACCATTCTTGTAAACATTCAAACCGGGGTTATACTGAGGTGCGGTATATTGTCTAAGTTCTGTCAGTCGAGTCTTGGTGTATCCACTAATCGAGTAAGGAACACTTACATAATTGTTAGTTCCTTGAGATATTACGTTGTTTTCCGAATCACCTGTAAAAATGTATCTGTAAGTAGGGACAGTACCTGTCCAAACTCCACCCATCGACGCAGCACTGAAAGATATTATACCTTGTGGGTTATATATGGTAACCGCAGAAAAAGGTGTGAACACTTCTTTGTATACAGTGGTGATACCCCATGGATTTGTTTGAGTCAATGAAATTGTATAACCACTTGGGGTAGAAGGATAAGTGTGAGTAGCATAGTTCGGTGAAAAAGTTGTGATACTTTCAGTAGGACTACCATCACCCCAATTTATCACATATGGATTTAAAGTCAGAAAACCTTTGAATGTAGCGTCTGAGGTGTTGTACAGATAAACCTCATAGGGGGATGAGCTACTACCTGAAGTCAAGAAGTTGTCCACAACGTCTTGTTGTACCGCCAAACCATCAAAAGGTTCATAATAACCCATGTCATCATAGTTTTGTGTCAACAAGATTGGAAGGGTTAATCCTGTCAAAAAGGAACTACCACCTGTATTGCCACTCAAAACATAGGACATACCAGAATAAACTCCGAATGTATTTCCATCATAGGTTACATCGAAGATATCATCCTGTAAAACCCCAGGAGAAATTTTATATTTATATTCTTCCATCATGGGTTCACATATTCATACCATTTTATGGGAGAAGTATTAGTTCCAACCCTTAGACTTGTTGATGTACTATATACATCATACTCGTAGTCGGCATAATCCATGTTCACCTCATAGTAAAAGTAACTTTCAAGATTGAATGTGAATTTTCCATCTGATGGTAAAAGTCCTTGAGGGGAATTCATCATCCTTGTAAACTGTCCTACTTTTGCGTTGAAGAATTTTGCACTCATGTAGAATTTAGTTATATCTAAATAAGTTCTGTTTTTTAACCAATAAAAAAAGAAACCTTCTTTGTCCCCTAAAAAGTCCAATATGTATTTTGGTTTTTTAACATCTACTTGAGTGAATGAAGGACTAACACCAATATAACCTGTTTTAGTTGTACCTTCATATGTAGGAAGAATAACAGTAAAATAAAGTTGTTGTGTTTCAGCAGATACCGAATCGTAAAAATCTAATTTGAAAAAACTTCTTTTAAATGAGTCCGCAAAATAATAAAGTTCATTGTCTGTGAAAGTTGCACCTGTGTAATCCAACACCCAATTATTTGCATTGGTGGTTGCCGTGACATCTACTGTTGGTGATGTCAAATCACCATTAAAAAAATAAAACTCATAATTACACGATGTCTGTGTTGAACTATACATTTTATGGCTAAATCGGGTAACTTCAAAATCGTCAATCGGATTGATGATTTGTTCCACGATATCAGACTCATATTCCGTAATAGCCATATTTTGTCCTAACAAATCGAACGTAGAACCTATGGGTATAACCAGCTCTTGTGGTTGGGTATTCTGAAGTAATTTAATTTTATTCACAATCGTCGGTTAATGGTTGGATAATGACTTCTGTCTGTTGATTTATATTTCTTCTATCAGGTGTCTGCAAAAATAAAATGTCGATAAATGGATAATGTGCATTGTTCAAAAATGGATAGTCCAATCCTATTCCCTCAGCATCAACATACCCATATGGGTAGATATCCCTCCATCTCCATAATTGAACGCTATCGTAGAATGTTGCATAATTTGGGACACCTACAACACCTTGTTTCGCTGCGGTTTCTATATAGGGCGAGTAACTTCTAACCGGAACAGGATAGTGAACTTGGTAACAATATCCTTTTTGATTTGTACCAACTACCGACGAAGTTTGATAATAGTTTGAGTTAAAAGTATATTTGTGAAATATTGGACTAAGTACATATTCTTGTAATTCATATGGATTGTACTCACAAAAATCTCCTTTAAGTAAATCACCTTCTTGTAGAAATTCATTGAAATAAAAAGTCTTGTTGACAGCGGTTTGAGAATCGGGATGCGTGTATGACCCGGTAGGAATATCATCTGAAGGATTTGTTACACTATCCCAATAAGGATCTATAGAGTTTTCTAAAAAGTTAAATCCCCATCCGACTTGGAGTGCGGGTGTTGTTACCGTGTTGTTATAGGGTTTATTAAACCAACCCATATAACCTCTTTCAACAATAGTGACAAATAAATCCGTAACAGGTCTCCCGAGGTTGTCGATTATGTTTGTAATATCAATATCTTTGTCGAATGAAAAACCAAAAGAGTTAGAACCATCTTTGATAGATACTCTTTGTGTTAAGTTCGGTGTCAGGGCAGAATACTCCAATTGTTTGACAACAGGGAATGGGTTTGTTTCAAAACCAAGTTGGGTTAAGTCCAAATCCAATATACTTGTTATCAAGGCATTTTTGCGAATATAATACTGTGACTTTGTTTCGGCTGAGTTACTTATTTCTACAATTCTTTTGAAAGTACCTGTCGCGTTAGTAGAAAATGTAGAACCTGTGAATCCCACGTTGTAAATAGAAAACACTTTTGACTCACTACCGTAAGAATCATCTCCCAACTGATAAACTTGGAACAAATTATTATTTCTGTACGTAACAGATGTCTCTACCCATTCTCCAACACTTAGATTGTGATCGACACCACAATAGAATGAAATCAGAGGTATACCATTGTAAGTTCTTTCTTCTACTACATATGGAATACCATCACCTGAATTGAATGAAACTGTTTGTGATCTTTGTTCATCCGTGTATTCCATGGGATGTGAATCAGTACTTCCTGACGCATATGATAAGTAAACCATCCAATTGTATGTGGATGCACTTTTATTAACAAAAGTAATATGGTTGGGTATCCCTTGAGATCTTTGAAATTCAAATTCATAGTATTGTGGAAATCCACTCCAAACAGGTGTTGTCATTGAAGCTGAAGTAACCGGATCGATGTAGTAAAGAAAGTTTGTAAACTGTGTGTAATTCAAAGATTTACCCGAAATAGAATTATCATAAACGTTTGTTATTTTTCCCGCAACTCTGAAAATATTTGACGCCTGTCTCTCCGTGTAAAATCTCTCTTCGAGATTTAATAGTACGGTTCTATCCCCCTCAACGAACTCTCTTTGTTCACCAGTCAAATCCACACTGAGTTGTGAATCAACATCCGAAGCACCGGCAAACCTATCTCGTCCACGAACAATAGTATATGTTGAAGGGTCGTTACTCATGATTACTCTGTAAATATATATCTCTCAACATACTTGTTCATAGCGGATTTACCTTTTTTCAAACCAAAGTAGAAATGGAAAGGTGCCCCAACCAACACATTTTTCTGTGCACCTGAAGGGAATGCAGGATTACTTGTAAACCCTGTTAAAGTAGGTCCACTGTATGATGGTGAAGAATTATAAATAAATCCAGGACGTTGGGTTGTCGGAGCAGTTTGTGAACTTTCAAAATAATATCCATTCAACCTTCTATCAAAAGACTGATAGTTTGCAGATAAAATTGTGTTTGTTTTCCAATCATTGAGTTCAGTTCCAAAAATATATGGAGTAGGTGAAGTTGTTTTAATTTCCCACTCAAAATATGGAATTTCTTGTGATTGTATTCCGTAGTTGTCCGTTTTGTATTGTGTTCTTGTATCAATAAAAGTAGTTCTTCCTGGTGTGATATAATCTCGTATTACTGTGTTTGCAGAGAAAAACACACCGATTACAGGTCCTGATGTTCCCGATAAAAAAGCAATTTGTGAATCCCCATAATTCGAACCCAAGTATGGGGTTACTCCGAATTCCGAGTTAATAGAATTTAATTGTACGATATCACCATCTAATTTACTTTTTGGACGTGAGAACAATTGAGCAATAGAAGCGTCTCCTCTTTGAAGAACTTGATCCCAAAACTTTGAGTTCACAATTCTACTAATAAGATAAG